>TARA_R110002012_G_scaffold320819_6_pt1 | contig 104361 bp, 102 predicted proteins | sample TARA_R110002012 | Tara Oceans TARA_R110002012 (sample SAMEA4396515) | marine metagenome | biome: Westerlies Biome; feature: [DCM] deep chlorophyll maximum layer (ENVO:01000326); material: water (ENVO:00002006), including particulate matter (ENVO:01000060) such as... | depth 40 m
CTTTAAGTGAGCACCAAGTTTTCCAGTGAACGTAGTTTTACCAGACCCTTGAAGACCGGAGATCAAGATAACAGAAGGATCGCCGGAGATTTTAATATCTTCCTTCTTTCCCCCCATGAGTTTGGTCAGCTCTTCCTGGGTGATTTTGATCAATAATTGACCTGGAGAAACCGCTATCAAGACATCACGACCTAAGGCTTCGGTCTTGATGGTATCAGTGACTTCTTTGGCTACTTTATAGTTAACATCGGCATCGATCAAAGCTCTTCTAATCTCTTTGACGGTAGTTGCGACGTTTATTTCGGTGATTGTTCCGGTTCCTTTCAGCGTTTTGAAAGCCCGGTCTAATTTTAAACTTAAATTATCAAACATTCCTTATGTGGCTATTTGGTGCAAAAGTAATGATTTTCATCAGCTATGGAAAGGAGTCTTGCATCTATTGCAACCCAAGACTAGCTATTTTTGTAGAGCGTGTTTGCCTATAAATCCCTAATTTGCGTCCGCATCCATTTTCAAAAGAAAAACTCTTTTCATGCAGCTGAATTTTAAAAAAGACGTACTTCCCCATCTGGTAGGGATCGCCATTTTCTATGCTATTGTTGTCGTTTATTTTGCTCCTGTTGTACTTCAGGATCAGGTAATCATGCAGGGTGATATCCTCAAATGGGAAGGATCGGCCCAGGAAGCGATAGATTACCGTGCTGCTACGGGAGAGGAAGCTCTTTGGACAAACAGTGTTTTCGGGGGAATGCCAGCCTATTTTGTAAGTTTGGAATTTGCCGGAGATATCACGAACGCATTGGTAAGCGTGCTTACTTTAGGGCTTCCACATCCAGTAAATAGCCTGTTTCTGGGCATGGTGGCCATGTATGTGCTGATGCTGACTTTTGGAGTGAGGCCGGTGTTTGCTGTAATTGCCAGCGTAGCATTTTCTCTGAGTTCCTATAACCTTTTAAGTTTGGCAGCTGGACATAATGCCAAAATCTGGGCAATTAGCTTAATGCCTGTCATCCTACTTGGGATTCATTTGGCTTTCAAAAAGAAGCTACTACTGGGAGCTGGGGTACTAGCACTGGGTTTATTGCTCCAACTCAAATTCAATCACGTTCAGATCACCTATTACACATTGATCATTGCTGTGATATATGTAATCGTTCGACTTGTCTTTGACTGGAAAAAGGAAGGCTTTGCCCAGCTTGGAAAAATTATTGCTTTTCTTGCACTTGGTGCGTTGCTGGCAGTAGGAGGAAATATTGGAAGATTGGCAACTGCCCTTGAATATGCTCCCTACTCCACCCGCGGTAAAGCCACTTTGGAATCTGCTTCTGCTGGCCTGGATAAGGATTACGCATTTTCCTGGTCCAATGGCAAGCTGGAAACGCTTACTCTATTGGTTCCAAATTTCTATGGAGGAGGGAGCAGTACACCACTTGGTAAAAACACAGCATCTGAAAAAGCTTTGCGAAGCAACGGACTAGACCCAGCTCAAATCAATGGATTTCTTGCTGGGGCGCCAACCTATTGGGGAGATCAACCTTTCACTGGAGGACCAATGTACGGTGGTGTGATCTTAGTTTTCCTCGCTTTGATTGGTATCTGGGCTGCACCAAAAGAAAGTCTCTATACATTCGGTGCTATCATAATTTTGTCACTCATGCTTTCTTGGGGGAAAAACCTTAGTTGGTTTAATTACCTACTTTTTGACATTCTTCCAGGTTATAATAAATTCAGGGCCGTTTCAATGGCCTTAGGAATGACCCTTTTTGCGATCCCCGCATTGGGTGCTATCTCTCTGGAAAGAATTTACAGAAGTAAAGACTTCAAACCTCTATACATAGCAGGAGGAGCAGTGGGAGGTCTATTACTGTTGCTCGCTATTGGCGCTGGAGTTTTTAGATTCGAAGGGGCCGCGGATGCTGGATTGCCGGAATGGTTGATCAATGCGATACGTCAAGATCGAAAAGCTATGCTTTTAGCAAGCGCATGGAGAAGCTTGGCATTTGTGGCAACTGCGTTTGGACTGATTTATTTCGCTCTGAAAAATAAGATTTCTGATCTGGCACTCGGACTTGGGTTACTTGTATTAGTTACTGTTGATCTTTGGACAGTAAATAAAAACTATCTGAATGACGACTCTTTTCAGGGAAATCCTAGCAGAGCATACTTTACTGAAACTCCCGCGGACAAGACCATCTCAACGGATGATTCATACTTCAGGGTCTTAGATCTGACCGAAGGTCTGACTGCCATGGGTAAATCACCTTACAGATTCCACAGCCTTGGTGGATATCATGGTGCCAAGCTACGCAGGTATCAGGATTTGCTGGACAACAGATTGAATGTTGAATTGAATGACTTTGTCAAGAAAGCTCAGGAAGGGAATTTTGATTTTGCGGGGATTCAGACAATTAATATGATGAATACTAAATACGTAATTGCAGGAACTGCTGAAAATGCAGTTTTTGAGAATCCAGAAGCAAATGGCCCAGCTTGGGTTCCTTCACAGATCGTATCAGTTCAGACAAATCAGGAAGAAATGGAAGAACTGGGAAGAATAGATACCAAATCCCAAGCAACTATAAATACAGAAGAATTCGGCAATATCGCTGCTGGTTCTGGTCAAATTACCCATATATCCTACGCTCCTAACGAATTAAAATATCAGGCAGAGATGAATAAGGAAGGACTGGCTGTATTTTCAGAAATTCATTATCCTGAAGGATGGACTGCAACCATAGATGGGAACAAAACTGAGATTTTGAGGACGGACTATCTGCTTCGTGGATTGCTGATTCCAGCCGGAACTCATGAGATTGTTTTCAAGTTTGAACCAAAAAGCTACACTGCCACCAAAACCCCGATGATTATCTTTCAATACCTCATCGTATTGTCATTGATAGCTGGAGTGTTTTTCACGATTAAAGAAAAGAATGGAAGAGGATAAGGATAAAGTCGTCAGTTTTTACGATCAGTTTGCAGAGAAGCAAGCAAAGACCGGGATAAACTCCCGCCACTTAAATATACTTGACAAGGTAAAAGCTGCTGGTCTGAGGTCGAATCATAGTGTACTGGAAGTGGGCTGTGGGATAGGTACCGTGAGCCATTTGCTGGCTAACCAAGTCAAGAATGGGAATGTCTTGGCTGTAGATATTTCTCCGGAAAGCATACAAAAAGCCGAGGTACTATGGAAAGATCAGTCAAACCTTCAATTTGAAGTTTCTGATATGTCTGACTTTGACAAAGGAGGCAGAACTTTTGACTTTTTTGTTTTCCCTGATGTGTTGGAGCATATTCCTGTTGATCAGCATCCTCGCCTTTTCAATAATATTCAAAAGCATGCCCATCAGGATTCTGTCATATTCATCCATATTCCAGCTCCACGCTATCTGCAGTGGATGATAGAAAATGAACCTGAAAAACTGCAAGTTATAGATCAGCCTTTAGACTCAGGTGACCTTATAAAAAGTATTACCTCAAATGGCTTCTATCTGGAAAAAATGGAAACTTACTCTATATTTTTCGAAGAGAAAGATTATCAATACTTTGTATTTCGGGCAGCGAAACCTCTAATTAAATCCACCCCAAGAAGTAAATGGGAAATAGTAAAGGAGCGGATTAGTATCAGGATTAAGCATGGAATAGGAAAATAGAATGATGTTATCGAGCATGAGATTAAGCGACATATGAAGGTATAATTAGACATTTCAGATCCATCTGGATGACCATAAATAATCAATATTAAGATATGAAAATAGCAGAAAATACAGTTGTAGGACTTACATATGAACTTAAGGTAAGTAAAGAAGCCGATGAGATTGAATCAGCACCATTTAGTGTAGAAATCCGCGATTCAGCAGATCCTTTTTACTTTCTTTTTGGTGCGAGTGATTTGCCTGAGAAATTTGAAGAACTGCTGGTTGGTAAAGAAAAAGGGGAAGACTTTTCCTTTGTCATTCCAGTAGCACAAGCATACGGAGAAATAGATGAAGAACTGATTGTGAATCTTCCAAAATCTCAATTTTCAGGAGAAAATGGCTTCAACCCAGAAATGCTGGAAGAAGGCAATTTCCTTCCACTAATGGACGACGACGGCTATCCTATGCAGGCAAAAATCCTAAAGGACTTAGGAGAAGATATCCTTTTAGATTTTAACCATCCACTGGTAGGTTTTGATCTGCATTTTGATGGAAATATTGAAGAGGTCCGTGAAGCTACAAAAGAGGAACTTGCTCATGGACATGTGCATGGCGCACACGGAGCTCATGACGAGGAGTAGTAATTTATAATAGCGAGTAGATAAGGGGTAAGAGGTTTTCCGTTCTTACCTCTTCTTTTTTTGGAATATCAGGAGTCTTAAACCTGTTCGTTTTCCTCTTCATTTTTAACTTTTTCTATCACTATTTCTTCCATGTCTTCCGGTAATATCCAGCCTTTAGAAAGTGAATAATGGGAAGCTTCCACCGTAGTTTTTACCAACAGCATTTCAACGCCTAAGGTTTTCAATTCTGTCTTTACTTTATTTACAAAATCGTGTTTGGAAGAATGAACATCCCGAATGAAAATCATCAAAATTCTATCGGGAAATTCGCGGACTATCTGCAGGTAAATGGTAGGATCTTCCTGTCCACTGTCTCCAATTAGTATAAAAGGCAGTTGAGCATACGTACACAGAATCTGGCGGATTTGCTGCAGTTTATGTTCTGAATGGCTTCCTGAAATAAGCTCTGTCCTGGACAGTCCAATATCCCGAAGCATCAATGGACCTTTGGGAATATCATGGATTTTCATAAGCTCTTTGAGAAAGTCGTAGAGATTCCATGGACTGCTGGAAACATAAAAAAACGGATTACTCTCTATATCATCCGTACCTTTCTGGAGAGCTTTATAAAATGCCGCAACTCCTGGAAACGGCACTCTGGTATGCGCATTCTTTGCAAAAGTAGTCTTCAGCATCTCACTCATTCGCATTGCGCCAGTGGGAATAATGGTGTCATCCACATCAGAAATAATTCCATAATCAATATTCCCAACAGGTAGAAACACGTCTCCACAAGCTATAACTTCCTTCTGTTTTCTGATTACACGATCCATCAAGGTCAGTTCGATCTGTTGCCAGCGCGATGCCAATTTTATATTTGCATTTGGATGAATTTTAAATTCGAAGTATCCTTCCTCATCTGTCTTTACGAAGTATTCCTCATCTTGAAACCTAGCTCTCACCCGTACCCTAGGAATCACTACACTCATAAATCGCCTCCGCATTCTACCGATATTCCTCCAGACGCTATCCTCAGGACTTGACACACCAATTCTATTATCCATGATCACTCTCCCCACCAGAAGAATTTCTTTCTCATTGCCAAATCCTTCGTAGGGTATGATCAAAATATTTCTCACTAGTCCAAGTTTGATCCATAGCCATAATATCACCTGACTGATCGCCAGCTTGACTTCATACAGGATGGTTAGAGGAATATTTCTTTTTTGGGACATTGTTGTGCTCCTGATGTCTAAAGTTTCATCACTTTGTCACTATCCCAACTTAAATAAACACGATCACCAATTTCATACTTCCGCTGAGGATCATCTACCTCCCAGGTCAGTCCACTTTCTTTGAGCAAAACCTGAAGGGAATTATAGTGAACCAAAAAACGTGAATCTGTGACATGTGCGAGTAACCCGCCTTTGGTACGAATCTTCAAATCAGAAGGTCTGATGTAGCTGTTTTTGATATCCGGAAGTTTATTTATAGAGCTGAAAAGTCGGGCTACATATTTTGTTTTCGGCTTCTCACAAAGTTGCCGTGAAGTTCCATTTTGCACTACCTTCCCCTTTTGCAAAATAATCAAGTTATCCGTCAGGCGAAGAGCGTCGTCCAGATCGTGTGTTACAAAGACCACCGTGGTTCCCATTTTTAGAAAAGTGCTTTTCATTTCCAAAATCAGCTGCTGCGTCTGTATGCTATCCAACGAACTAAAAGGCTCATCAAGCAATACAACTTCCGGCTCCACGCTGAGGGCTTTTCCTATAGCCACTTTCTGTTTTTGCCCACCGGAGAGCTGATGTGGAAAGCGGTCCCTAAATTCAGTAAGATTTAATAACTGAAGTAATTGCTCTACTCGGTTTTTCGCATAATCGCGCTCATAATGGAGCAATGGCCTTGAAAGATTCTCCTCTACGGTAGAATTAGGATAGAGATGAAAATTCTGATGGATTAGCTTGATCTCGTCATAGCCGGACACAATCTTTTGATTGGGATTTAAAATAGCGTTGCCTTCCAAGAAAACTTCTCCTGAATCCTGAACTTCTAGCCCAGCCATTATTTTCAATAATGTACTTTTACCTGAGCCACTTTCCCCTACAATAGCTAGAAATTCTCCTTGAGTCAATTCCAGGGAAAAGGGAAGTAAAGCCGGGTGTCCATCGTAAGATTTGGATACATTAGAGATGGAAAAATATGTCATGGGCGGATTTTAGCTTGCACCTTTTTAGTCAAGCTGCCAAAGATAAGGGCGTATGAATGATCTGCCAATTCCAATATCAATCGATCTGGAACATTTCCAGATGTACTCACCGAATTCCACTGCTGTTTGTTCATATGGTATCCTGGAGTGATTCCTTCATATTGTTCCCGTAATTCTACCGCACGCTCAGGATCACATTTTAGATTGATGTATTGAAAAGCCGAGATGGAACAAATGGAAAAGATTTTTTTGCCCACCCGAAAACAAAGTGCATCTTGATCGAAAGGCGTGTCTTCTGTTACCCCAGGTTTAGCTAAGCAATAATCTCGATAATATTCTAGAGTCATAGAGGATCTCATTTGAAAAAGGAAAATTAAGGAAAAGACAGAGTAGAAAAAATATTAGTAGTTTTTGGCAAGGGGCAGAATTCACTATTTTTCACCTCGAATCCGCTTAGCCACCTTACTAATTATGAAGATAAATTTCTTTTGTTTTTCCGTAATGCTTTTGCTCGCTGGCTGTCATTCTTTGAGCAAATCAAAAATCAGTAAAAAAGACATTTCAAGAGACATCCAAATACTAACCACAGAGGGCACCATTGTGCTTCGCCTATACGATGACACTCCCTTAAGTCGCAATAATTTCCTCAGCTTGGTCAAACAAGACATGTATGACAGCATACTTTTTCATAGAGTCATCGAAAATTTTATGGTTCAAGCAGGTGAGCGAGTTAACGAAGATGCCTTCCAGAGAAAAAAAGAAATACGGGGATTTGAAGATCTAGTTTCGGCAGAGATAAACTCAACTCACTTTCATAAAAGAGGCGCAGTGGGTGCAGCAAGATTTGGAGATAATGTGAATCCTGAGCAAAAAGGCAGCTTCATTCAATTCTATATTGTGCAAGGAAATACATATACTGATAGCACATTGGACATCGCAGAAAAACGCATCAACAAATCACTTGCATACAATCACATCATTAATGACAGTGTAAATAAATCCACCTTCGAGCACTATCAGGATTTATTAGAAAACCGCACTCCAGAGAATGAACAGGCTAGAAATGCTTTAAAAATCAAGCTTGACTCTTTAGCTGGAATTGAAGAACAAAGAATGACTCCTTACCTCTTTCCTGAAGCTCATCGCGAAGTGTATAAAACAAAAGGTGGAGCAGCCCATTTGGATCAGAGCTACACCGTTTTTGGGGAGGTAATATCTGGGATGGATGTCGTAGACAAAATAGCTGCTGCCCAAACAAACAAGGAAGACAGACCGATAAATGACATCCTGATTTTATCCTCCACTTTGATCAAAAGGCAAGAATGATTGCTTTTCCAATTCCTATGTACTTTTCGTTTCGCTACTGTAGACTGCTATATTCCCATTATTAGCATGGCGCTTGCATAAAAATTAGACTTAATCCTAATTTTCACAAAACCAAAACAACCATGGGAATAGTAAAAGTATTGGAGGTAATCGCCTCTTCGGAAAACAGTATAGAAGATGCAATCCAAAACGCAGTAGATGAAGTTTCTAAAACTGTCCATAATATTGACTCAGTATACGTGAAAGATATTAAAGCTCACGTGAAGGAAGGAAAGGTGACTTCCTTTGGCTGCGTCTGCAAAGTCTCGTTCCGGGTAGATCAGTCCAAAAACGTTTAATAAATTTGGGAGGGTGCAGATGTTGCACCCTTATTTTTTCCTTTTATTTTTTGGGGGACATATAAATGAGCTGGTGATTGGCATAAGGGTAACATATTCCTAATTTCAAACCTGAATCACCAATAATTTTAGAATGAACACCAAGCTAATTATGACTCTGAGCGCTATAATAATGGGCGCAGCAGGAATAATCCTCTCTTTTGCATCTGATTACATCATAAGCTTCTTGAAGCTTGGAACAGACCTAATCACCTTACTTTTCTTTCAAATTCTTGGGGCATTGTATTTTGGATTCGCCATGCTGAACTGGATGAATAAAGGTCGACCAATAGGTGGTATTTACAATAGACCCGTTGCCGTTGCAAATCTTTGCCATTTTGGGATCGCAGGGCTTGCGCTAATAAAGGGTGTTATTTCTAATCCAGATTTGCCTATCACTATTTGGTGTGTGGCAATCGTTTATATTGTATTTGGAACTGCTTTTGGAATTATACTTTTCCAACACCCTACATCTGATAAGCCAAAAATTAAATCGGATTAAACCAATTGATTAGCAAAATCTTAATCAAGTGACTTACACTTTTTCTGTGACTCAATTCACCTACTGACCAAAAGAATTTCCACATCTTTGCCAAATGGAAAAATACATCAAAGCAGTTTCAGACGGCTATTATGGCTATTGGAATTACTTTATTGGAGAAATCCTGCACCCAAGCTGGCATAATTACTTCTACTGGCTAGTGGGGGCATCTTTGGTTATTTATGGACTGGAAGTTCTTTTTCCATGGAGAAAAAACCAACCTATAATCCGTGAGCATTTTTGGCTGGATATTTTTTATCTTTTTTGGAATTATTTCCTATTTGCATTGGTCGCTTACAATGCACTCTCGATGGTAGCAGTGGAAGCATTCAATGATTTTCTGGGCGTATTTGGTATAACCAACACTGTGGCTATAAAAGTCGATCAACTTCCCGGCTGGGTGCAGCTGGTGATCATTTTTATAGTGAGGGATTTCATGCAGTGGGCAATTCACCGGATGTACCATCATGTGGACTGGATGTGGGAGTTTCATAAAGTTCACCACAGTACACGCGAGATGGGTTTTGCAGCTTTGCTACGCTACCATTGGATGGAAAACATCTTGTATCGTACGTTAGAATACATTCCTTTAGCTATGATTGGATTTGGGATTACAGACTTCTTTATTGTCCACATCTTCACGCTAGTACTTGGTCAACTTGGCCATGCCAACCTCAAAATTCCATTGGGCCCATTTAAATACATACTCAATGGTCCACAAATGCATTTGTGGCACCACGCAAAGGATTTGCCTGATAGCCACCCGCATGGATTCAATTATGGAATTTCACTAAGTGTCTGGGACTTTCTTTTTAGGACAGATTACTGGCCATCAGACGACGAGAACTTGCCTGTGGGACTTCCTGATGAAGAAAAGTTTCCGGAAGATTTTATAGGTCAAACCACAGAGCCTTTCAAACGAATATTCAGGAAAGGATAATTTTTCTTTTTCTCGGCTTGGTTTTCTTCTGGCGAGCTAAATCATTCAAAGATTATTAATTCTAAACCTGAAAAAGCTTTTTAACAAATGATTACTGCACCTATTTATAAATTCATTCAGTTTGGAATCTCCTTTCTTCGCTTGCTGATAAAATGAGATTTGGGCTAGGCCATAGTTTTAGATACCTTCATGTTCTCTTGCCAAATCCACACAACTAACCACAGAAAAAAGCCTTCATGGATAGCCTTTTAGCTTTTACTCTTTCCGTTTTTACAGGCTTTTTTGCCATCATGAATCCTATCGCAAACGTTCCAATTTTTGCATCACTTACAGATGATCTGGATAAAAAGACGAAAAGGAGCATAAGCAAGCGGGCCACTCTTACAGCTTTCGTGATTGTGGTGGTCTTTGTGGTGTTAGGAAAATTTATTTTTGAGATCTTCGGAATCACCATTCCTGCCTTTAAGATTACTGGTGGAATTCTGATTTTTTTCGTGGGATTCGAGATGCTGCAATCTAAAAAATCCAGCGTCAAGCATATCAAAGATCCTGAAACCGAAGAAAACATTGCCATCTCACCTCTGGCAATTCCAATTCTGGCAGGGCCAGGTACTATTGTGACAGCAATGAATTTCGCTTCTCAAGGCAATTACATCAATATTCTGATAGTCATTGGGGTATTTGCTGTGCTATGCCTGATGACCCATATCGCATTTGAACTGGGAGACCAGATTGTGAAACGCCTGGGTAAAAATCTAATCGTCGTGATTGGAAAGATCATGGGTTTGATAATAGCCATCATCGGCACCAACATGATAATTTCAGGAATCAAAGCAGCATTTTTTGAATAACCTCTTCACCTTAAAATTCCTATTTCTTACTCAACACATAGAACAAATCTAATCCTACAGCCGGATCTTCTACGATAAGATAGTCCTCATGGGATATATCCACTACGCTTTTTCCCTGCTCTTGGTGAAGTTTATTACGGTTTCTTCGGTTTAAGATTTCATAAGGCATTTTCAGAATTGCTGCTGGCAGCTTATGTTGCAGATTAAAAATATCAAAGCGCATAATCTTCTGAACTGATTTGCGGTTAGCCTCGTGATAAGCCCAGACACGTTCATTGCCCCCCACTCCTTTAGCCTTTACTGAATCAAAAATGGATGAGCACAAATCAATCAATTGCTGGGGCGTATATTCCCGCTCATGCCAAGGGTTTCTTGAAAGTGTGTGGTTGACGTTTGGCGTAGAAATCACTGCTTTACCGCCTGGCTTCAAAACTCTATATATTTCTTCCAAAAACAATTTATCATTTGGGATATGCTCAATAACCTGAAAACTTACCACCGTATCAAAAGAATTATCCGCTATTCCTGTAAAAGGAGGGATCACTGCTTGCTGAAATTCTACTTTAGGGAATTTAACTTTCAGTTCGTCTATCACTTCCCGGATTTTGTCCAGGCCAAGATAGCTGTCTGCATAGGGCAAGAGCGTTTCCACTCCACGGCCTTCGCCACAGCCAACTTCCAGTAATTTACCAGAAATCCAGGGCTGAGCAGCAATGTATGCTTTCAGTAAGCGTTGATGAATAGGATTGTCACTGACCAACTTGTCAGACGCGATTTCCGTAGTATAGGTAGCCATACAAAAATTTACTATTTTGTCAAAAGTAAGGTTAATTTCCCAAACCCGACATCATCACCCAATGAACTACAAAACAAGCCGACTCATTATTTTTTTGATCCTTTTAGTAGGAAGCACATTCTCTTCTTTTGCACAAAAAACATTAAGCAGTCTAAATCAGACTCTTCGTTATTCTAGGTATTCCAGAATATCGCTGAAGATTATTCCTGTAAAAGAATCGGAAACGAGTTTCAAACTTCAGTTTCAGGTAGAAAAAATAGAAGAAAATCCAGAATTCAACTTGTATAGCTTTACCTATTCTATTTTAGATAGCTACGATCAGGAAATTCTCTCGGACAACACAAATATCCTAACCTCAGATGATCTGAAATATGATACGGATCGTCATTGGGTATTTGAAAAATCCATCGAAATTCCCAACACCACTGAGACTGCTATAGCGTTGTTTACCGCATTGGACACCAGGCAAGGTGACGAATATTATTATTCCACCGACATCAAAAGTGGATTTGTATTTGATCTCCCCAACTTTGGAGCTTATTACGCCAACAATGTAGGGTTTGACCAAAATTATTTGACCGCAGGAGAATCCCTACTTTTCAAGTCTAACGGCGGCCCGAATCTTCACGGATTTTATTATCCTATCAGTCTGGAAGTACCTTACCCGCCTATGGAAACGAAACCAGCAGCAGTTCCAAGAGAATTGCAGGTTATAGATCAAGGGGATTTTTTAGCCAATGTGCCAAAATCCTTTGATGAAATAGGATATTACTTCGTACAAAGTGACACTGCATCCCGCACTGGAATAGTGCTAAAAACAACGCACGAAGCATTTCCCAAAGTAAAAGACTGGGATGAGATGGTGGATATGGTTACCTATATTTCCACCCGAAAAGAGCATGAAGCGCTACTAGCTGCCGAAGACAAAAAGAAGGCTTTGGATACCTATTGGATAGGTTTGACTAGAAATGAAGACACATCCAAAGAGCTTATCCGTGAATATTTTAGGCAAGTAGAATTTGCCAATATTCTCTTTACAGACTTCAAGGAAGGCTGGAAAACTGATAGAGGAATGATCTATATCGTGATGGGACCTCCCGAGGAAGTTAACTTTTATTTGGACAGGGAAGTGTGGAGTTATGGAGGAACTAATGAGAGTTCGAGAATTCGCTTTACCTTTGCGCGGGTTAAAAACATACTTAGCCCACACTATTACACATTGAACCGCTCCCGTTCTTATCAGCCGGTTTGGTTCAAAAACATATCCATATGGAGAAGCGGAAAGATGGCTTTTTGATTGAAAAAGGCGAGCACGAGAAAGATTTTATTTTTGGCACCAGGGCAGTCATGGAGTCAATTCATGCAGGCAAAGACATCGATAAGGTGTTGGTGCAGAAGGAGATTAATAATGACCTGATCAAGGAGCTTCTGCAACTTTGCAAAGCTGAAAAAATCCCTGTAGTTCGTGTTCCTGATGCAAAACTGAACAGAATTACCCGAAAAAATCACCAAGGGGTAGTCGCGCAGATGTCTTCCATAGAATATGCTTCTTTGGATCACGTGATCGAGAGCTGTTTTAATGTTGGGAAATCTCCATTGATACTCATTTTGGACAGAATTACCGATGTGCGAAACTTTGGAGCTATTGCTAGAACTGCTGAGTGTGCGGGAGTGGATGCAATTGTGATTCCCGAGAAAGGAAGCGCCCAGATCAACTCTGATGCAATCAAAACTTCCGTGGGAGCATTGAATTTCCTTCCGGTAGTTCGTGTACGAAATCTTTTTTACACCTGTAGAGATCTTCAGAAGTCAGGATTGGTTTTAGTAGCTATTACGGAAAAGACCGAAAAGACTATGTACGATGTAGATTTCTCAGTTCCGGTTGCAATGGTAATGGGATCTGAAGAAGACGGGATCTCTACTGAACTAATGGGAATTGTGGATGAAAAAGTAAAAATCCCAATGGCAGGAAGAATTGAAAGTTTGAATGTATCTGTATCGGCTGGGGTAGCGATTTACGAAGCAATCAGGCAACGAAAATAAAACTTTATAAAAGTGCGGAAAGGGGAAGATTTCAGATAAAGTCTTCCCCTTTCTTTTTTGCGTTGGAAACAAACTCACGGAATTTCTTCTCAGAATCCAGCTTGCAGATCAGCAACACATTATCTGTTTCATTTACCAGGTAATTTTCAAGTCCTTCGATCACCACTAACTTTTCGCCCTCAACTTTTATATAGCTGTTCTCAGTATCGTAAAGAATTGCATTTGCTTCCACCACATTGTTGTTTTCATCCTTTTCCTTTAGCCTATGTAGGCTATGCCATGACCCTAGATCTGACCAACCAAAATCACCCAGGACCACATATACATGACTAGACTTCTCCATTACGCCGTAATCAAATGACACGCTTTTCACCTGAGTATAAGCACTTGCCACAAACTCCGCTTCCCCAGCTGTGCCATAGATATCTTCTCCTTCTTCAAATACTTCAGCCATGTCTGGCATGTATTTTTCGAACGCATGAATAAGACTTTTAGACTTCCAAACAAACATGCCTGAATTCCAGACGAAGTCTCCACTTTCCAAAAATGTCTTTGCAAGTTTTGTATTCGGCTTATCTGTAAATGTCTTTACACGAAAAGCGTTTGTTCCAGGCTTCTCAATGTATTGAATATATCCGTAGCCAGTTTCCGGTCTATTTGGCTTGACACCGAGTGTTATCAACTTTCCTTCCTGAGCAGATTCCACCGCTTTCTTTAAGGTACGGGTAAACTTTTTTTCCTGTAAAACCAAGTGGTCTGCTGGCGTCACTATTATTGTAGCTTCAGGATCAATGGAATTAATTTTATAGGTAGCGTAGGCGAGGCAGGTTGCCGTATTCTTTCTCATCGGCTCAGTAAGAATCTGATGCGGCTTCAATTCCGGCAGTTGCTCCCTGACTAGCGGAAGGTATTTTCTATAGGTGATGACTACAAATTGTTCGGGCTCTGCAATATCCTCAAATCGATCAAACGTCATCTGCAAAAGCGTACGACCAGTCCCTAAAATATCCAAAAATTGCATTGGTCTCTTTCTCCGGCTGTATGGCCAAAATCTGGAACCAATGCCTCCAGCCATAATTAAAATATAGGGTTTATTATGCATGTCAAAAATTAAACAATTCCTTCCTTCATCAATTCATGAATATGAACAAAACCAGCGATTTTATCTCCATTCATAGCCACAAGTTGAGTGATATTATGATTTTTCATCATATTCAACGCTCGAATGGCATATTCTTGTGTGGAAATGGATTTTGGTTTTACCGTCATAATATCAGAAGCCTTAAGCAATTGAATGTCAAGAGATTTTTGGAGCATTCTTCGTAAATCTCCGTCGGTAATGATTCCTTTCAAATTGCCTTCGCCATCAACTACCGACGTAGCGCCAAGCCTTTTCCCGGAAATCTCCAGAATCACTTCAGCCAATCCTGCATTTTCGGAAACTATAGGAACTTCGTTGCTTCCCAGTACATCCCCTACCCGAAGATATAATTGCTTGCCCAAAGATCCACCGGGATGATATTTTGCAAAATCCTCAGAGGTAAATCCTCTTGCTTCCAGCAAACACACCGCAAGGGCATCACCGAGTGCCAAATGTGCCGTTGTACTGGTCGTTGGTGCCAAATTATGTGGGCAGGCCTCCTCTCCAATTGTAGCATTTAGAACAAAATCTGCCTGCTCAGCGAGGTAACTCTTAGTATTGCTTACAAGCGCTACAAGTTTGCTTCCTAGCTTTTTGAGAAGAGGAACAAGAACTTTTATCTCGGGAGTGTTTCCGCTTTTGGAGATACAAATGACAATATCATTTTCTAAAATCATCCCAAGATCTCCATGAATAGCATCCGCAGCGTGCATAAAAAGTGCTGGTGTTCCAGTGGAATTTAGCGTAGCAACAATCTTATTGGCTATGATGGCGCTCTTTCCTACGCCGGTAATGACCACTCTCCCTTTCGAATTCAAAATATGCTCGACACAGTCTTCAAAATGACCATCTAAAAAATCAACGAGATTTAACACTGCCTGCGCCTCGTTTTGCAATACTCTTGTGGCTGTATTTCTAATATTTTTAGCTAAATTCAATTTTACCTGCGTTTATAACTAATTTTGAACACTGGTATAAATGTAATAAATCATTCCTGTTTACAGGCTTTAGTTACCCTTTTAGCCCCTTAACAAGTGGAAGAAAAAGTAAAAGCAGATCTTAAAAAAATCTTTGGATTCAGTCAATTCCGTGGTAATCAGGAGTTGATCGTTGACAACTTGCTTAACAAACGAAATACGTTTGTCATTATGCCTACGGGCGCTGGCAAATCTTTATGCTATCAATTGCCGGCAGTGATGAAGGATGGCACTGCTATAGTCATTTCTCCTTTGATCGCTTTGATGAAAAATCAGGTCGACCAATTACAGGCTTTGGGGATTAATGCTCATTTCCTGAACTCAACTCTGAATAAATCCGAAGCTGCCAAGGTGAAGAGTGAAGTACTAAGCAAAAAAACAAAGCTGCTTTACGTAGCTCCGGAATCTTTGACTAAAGAAGAAAATATTGAGTTCCTCAAATCTGCGAAGCTCAGTTTCGTTGCTATTGATGAGGCACACTGTATTTCTGAGTGGGGACATGATTTTCGTCCGGAATACCGAAGAATCAAATCTATTGTAGCACAAATCGCTCCTAACCTGCCCATCATTGCACTTACTGCCACTGCTACGCCAAAGGTGCAACAGGACATTCAGCGCAATCTTCAGATGGAAGAGGCCGACTTGTTCAAATCTTCTTTTAACAGAACCAATCTTTTCTATGAGGTACGGCCTAAAGTAAAGAATGATTCGAAGAAGGATTTGATCAAATTCATTAAAGGGCACAAAGGCAAATCCGGAATCATCTATTGTCTCAGCCGTAAAAAGGTGGAAGAAATAGCACAACTCTTAAAGGTTAATCAAATTAATGCAGCCCCGTATCACGCCGGGCTGGATTCCTCTGTAAGGATTAAGACTCAGGACGATTTCCTCAATGAAGAGCTAGATGTAATAGTAGCGACAATTGCATTTGGGATGGGAATTGACAAGCCGGATGTACGCTATGTGATTCACTACGATGTTCCAAAATCCCTTGAAGGATATTATCAGGAAACCGGGCGTGCAGGACGCGATGGATTGGAAGGGCATTGTCTGATGTTTTACAAATACGAAGACATCGTCAAGCTGGATAAATTCAACAAAGATAAGCCAGTCACGGAACGGGAAAATGCTAAAATTCTTTTGCAGGAAATGGCGGCATTCGCCGAAACAGGGGTATGTAGAAGGAAATTTATCCTTAATTACTTCGGAGAGACAATGGATGACGATTGCGGCTTCTGCGACAACTGTAAGCGCCATCGCGAAACATTCGAAGGAATGGATTTGGTCATTACCGTACTGGAAGCTGCTCAGCAAACCAATGAACGCTTTGGCCTGGATCATCTGGTAAAGGTAATCGTAGGAGAATCCACTGATTATGTGGTGAGTTATTCACACGATAAACTTCCTGCCTTCGGCAAAGGCAAAGAGATATCAGAGAAGACTTGGATAGGTGTGATCCGTCAGGTGATGATTTTAAATATGCTTGAAAAGGACATCGAAAATTTCGGAGTACTTAAGATCACATCCAAAGGCAAAGATTTTCTGGAATCTCCTTACAAACTCGATCTTCACCATGATCACGATTTCGCTGCAGAAATAGAAACTGGTCAAGCAGAAATAGATATCAGCACGGGCATTTCCTATGATGAGAAGCTTTTTGAATTGCTAAAAGCAGAGCGAAAAAAAGTGGCCCGGGCCAAGGGGCTTCCGCCATACGTCATCTTTCAGGATCCTTCATTGGAAGAAATGGCAACAGTATACCCCACTACGCGTGAAGAGCTGGCGCAAATCATAGGCGTGGGTATGGGAAAAGTAGTTAAATTCGGGTCTTCATTCCTGAAATTAATAGCGAACTACGTAGAGGAGAATGAGATCGAGACCGCATCAGATGTAGTAGTCAAATCATCTGGAACCCGTTCAAAAGTGAAGATTTCGATTATCCAGCAGATCGACCGCAAGGTAGGCTTGGACGAGGTAGCAGAAAACCTCAACATGAGTATGAGTGAATTGCTTCATGAAATAGAGCAGATCATTTATAGCGGAACTAAACTAAATATAGATTACTACATAGAGGCCATCATGGACGAAGATCGGGAGGACATGCTCCACGATTACTTCATGAATGCCACGAGTGATCAGATCAAAGCAGCTTTGGATGAACTAGAGGATGAGGATTTTGCAGAGGATGAACTGCGAGTCTATCGCATTAAATTCATCTCTGAGCATGCGAATTAACTTGAATTGAGTCAATGAATATACTCTTATTAGGAAGCGGAGGCAGAGAACATGCTTTCGCTTGGAAGATCGTACAAAGTAAAGATTGTACCCAATTATATGTAGCTCCTGGCAATGCCGGCACAGAAAGTATCGCTACCAACGTCAAGATCAGCATTACTGATTTTGATGCTATCAAAGATTTTATCACATCAAAAAATATTGACTTAGTAGTTGTAGGCCCAGAAGAGCCTTTGGTCAAAGGAATCGTAGACTACCTATTATCCCAACCTGAAACTGCAGATATTCCTGTCGTAGGTCCATCCCAACTTGGAGCCACGCTGGAAGGAAGTAAAGATTTCTCCAAGCGTTTTATGCAGCGGAACAATGTACCAACTGCTGCTTACGAAACTTTCTCGGCAGACCAACTGGAAGCCGGTCTAGCTTATCTTGACAAGCAAACACTTCCTATAGTACTCAAAGCCGATGGCCTAGCCGCAGGCAAAGGCGTCCTTATCTGCCTGACTCTGGACGAAGCTAAAACCTCTCTCAAAGAAATGCTTCTTGATAAAAAATTTGGTGAGGCATCCTCTAAAGTTGTAATTGAAGAATTCCTGACAGGAATTGAGCTATCTGTTTTTGTGGCCACTGATGGAAAAAACTATAAGATTTTGCCGGAAGCGAAGGATTATAAACGAATAGGTGAAGGAGATACAGGGTTGAATACGGGGGGAATGGGTGCAGTGAGCCCTGTGATTTTCGCCGATGAAGCTTTTATGGCAAAAGTGGAAGAAAAGGTAGTGAAGCCTACCGTAGATGGTCTTGCCAAAGAAAACATCCCCTACAAAGGATTCTTGTTTATAGGCTTGATGAATAAGGAAGGCGAACCGAAGGTAATAGAATACAACGTACGCATGGGTGACCCGGAAACGGAAGCTGTACTGCCTAGAATTGAAAGTGATTTCTTGGCTCTGCTTCATGGCATCGGAACTGGGACACTGGATTCCTACGAATTGCAAATCTCTCCTGATTACGCAACTACTGTGGTAATGGTAAGTGGTGGATACCCTGGTTCCTATGAAAAAGGGAAAGTCATTACTTTACCTGACGCCATCAAAGGAGCAGAAATTTTCCACGCAGGGACTAGTAGAAATCAGAAGGGCGAATTAGTCAACCAAGGTGGTAGGGTAATCGCCGTCACAGGCAGAGGCGAGTCTCTGCAGGAAGCGCTTAGCAATGCTTTTACTACAGTAAAACACATCAGCTGGGATCAGGCTTATTACCGCAAGGATATCGGAATGGATATTCTGAACTTAATGTAATTAAACCCAAAACTAATCAGGGTCTTACCCTGTCTATATATTATGTCTGGATGTAGCACATGCTCAACCTCCTCAGGAGGAACCGGAGGATGCCAAAGTAACGGCACTTGCGGGACGAGTGATTGTAATAAAATGAATGTTTTCGATTGGCTATCTCACATGGGAATTCCCGAGGTGGACAACTTTGACATTGTAGAAGTCAAATTCAAAGGGGGCAGAAAAGAGTACTATAGAAATGTAGATTTTCTTGCCTTAAATACCGGTGACCCAGTAGTGGTAGATGTTCCTAGTGGACATCATATTGGCTACGTATCACTTCAGGGCGAACTCGTTCGCCTTCAGATGCAAAAAAGAAAAATCAGGAATGACGATGAAATCCTGAGAATATACCGTGTCGCAAATCAGAAAGACATGGAAAAATGGGGGGAAGCACAAAACAGGGAAATCCCTACCCTTTACAGATGTCGTCAGATTGTAGAAGAATTTGGGTTGAAGATGAAAATGTCAGATATAGAATATCAGGCAGACAACTCCAAAGCTACATTCTATTACTCTGCAGACGATCGTGTGGATTTCCGTGAATTGATCAAAGCACTCGCAGGAGAATTCAGAATCCGTGTGGAAATGCGTCAAATAAGTCTTCGGCAGGAAGCTGGAAGACTTGGGGGAATTGGAGTTTGTGGGAGAGAGCTTTGTTGTTCTACCTGGTTGGTTGACTTTAAAAATGTAAGCACCTCTGCAGCTAGATATCAGAATCTTTCTCTCAACCCTGGCAAACTGAGTGGCCAGTGCGGTAGGCTGAAGTGCTGTCTCAACTATGAACTCGACACCTACATGGATGCAATAAAAGACATTCCTTCTGTGGAGCGTCCATTGCAAACCGAGTCAGGCCCAGCAAAGCTCCAGAAGACGGATATATTTCGCAAGCTGATGTGGTTTAGCTATAATAACGATAACGATTGGCATAGCATTACCTGCGAGCGTGTGAAAGAGATTCAGGCGATTAACGAGAAAGGAATTAAAGTTTTTACACTTCAATACAACGAAGCGTCAGAAATAGAAGACCTAGCAGCTAAATCCACAAGGGAACTGGAACTTTTGGATAAGAAGTTTGCAAACTCAAGTCCGAAGCGTAAGAAAAAACCACGCCCTCAGAACAGAAATACCGGAGGAGTCAGAAATGCTCAAGCGGGGAACCAACCAGCGCAGAAACAAAATCAGCCTGATGTAAAACCAAGTGCTCCTCAAAATCAGAGAGCAGCGGGTGATCAACCTAAAAAACGCAGAAATAACAAAAGCAGAAATAAGCCTAGAAATCCTGAGGCAGGTGCAGCTCAGACTCTAGTTCCTCAGCCTCAGCAACCAAAGGCGCAAACAGGAGCTCCAAAAAGGCAAAATGTACAGAAGCCAAAAGCTAATGACGGCAACACAGGAAATACTGTAAATCCAAATTCAGGTGATGCAAAGCCAAAACCAAAAGGAAAAAAGAGATTTCCTCCGAGAAAAAACCAAGGGCCAAATCCAAATAAACCTGGGAATGAATAAGGTAAACTTTTGCCTATTAACTCTACTAATCCTCGTATTTTCAGCCTGTTCAGACGAGCGGATTTACGAGGATTTTAAAAGTCTTCCCAATCAAACTTGGGGAATTACTGACAGTTTAACTTTCGATCTAGGGGATGTGAAATTGATAAACACTCCCGATTTAGTGGCTGTGAAATTCAATGAAGAATATGCGTTTTCTAACTGCTATCTGAGAATTATCTCCAAGGATTCCTCAGGAGTAACTTTGGACAATAAGCTAGTTAATATGATTTTATTTGATCCAAAATCCGGAGAACCTCTTGGTGAGGGGTTTGGTAATTCATACACTCGTTACGATACACTTCCATTCTTGTTTCACCAAAACACAAAAAGCGTAACTCTCCTGCAGTATATGCGACAAGATCAACTTCCTGGTGTGGAAGCTGTAGGGATTAAGATTTTGGAGTAATTACCTAGTTATTTCAACTCCTTCTGAAAACAAAGGCTATTCTCAATCCCAATGTATTGATCATAATTTGGGATGATGGAGTAGCCTCTCTTTTTATAAAGTGATACTGCCTCCACTTGCCTTTTTCCAGTTTCAAGCACACATTTTTTATAGCCCATTTCTACGGCCCAGTTTTCTAACTCAGTGAGTACTCGGGATGCCAACCCTTTGCTCCTAGCCTCAGGCTTGGTAAACATACGTTTTACTTCCATAGTCTCACTATCAAATTCCTTGATTGCCCCGCAAGCCACTGGTTCATCATTATCATAGCCAACCACCACATTTTTTAGCATAACTATCGTATTAAACTGATTGTAATAGTCATGGTCTCTGCCATCTTTTTCGGCTAAGTAAGCATCTAGTAGCTTGACTAAGGCTACAAAATCAGGATTGGAGGAATCGGTGCGTGTAAGTGTGATCATGAGATAGAAATAATTAAACGAAAATTTAGGAAGAATTTCTCATACCTGTATAAGGTAAATAATGGGTATTTAAAGGCCTTTAATTCAAATATGTTTATTTGGGAAAAGGTGATTGCATTACTCAATGTTATTGATTTTCTTAACCAAACTATTAATGACATTCATCCTTGAAAAAGCTTATCCTACTTCTCGTCATCTATCTGGCATTCATCAGTCTTGGCTTGCCTGATGCGCTTCTTGGTTCTGCATGGCCAGAAATGTATAAGTATTTAAAAGTTCCTATTGACTATGCGGGAATTATTTCGATGATTGTGGCTTCAGGAACCGTAATTTCTAGCTTGTTAAGTGGGTATTTTATCCAAAAATTTGGTGAGGCCAAGGTGACTACTGTGAGTGTTATCCTGACTGCTATTGCGTTGATGGGATTTTCTTATTCTCAACACTTTTTGTTTCTCTGCCTTTTAGGTATTCCATTGGGTTTGGGTGCGGGAAGTGTGGATGCTGCGTTGAACAATTATGTAGCAATTCATTATCAGTCCAAGCACATGAATTGGCTTCATTGTTTCTGGGGAGTCGGCGCGGCTATTGGGCCGATAATCATGGCTGGTTATCTAGCTAAAGGAGATGTTTGGTCGCAAGGATACCACACCATCGCCTGGATCCAAATCGGTCTCGTGGCTATTTTGATATTATCACTTCCACTGTGGACCTCCAAAAAACCAGACGGAGAAACAGAACAAAAAGAATCATCTCAAAGTCTACTCAGCTTAATCAAAACAATCCCAGGATTAAACCAGGCTTTGTTGATTTTCTTTTGCTATTGCACGATTGAGGCTACTTTCGGATTGTGGGGAGCAAGTTATTTGGTCTTTGAAAAAGGCTATACGGCAGACCAAGCTGCAAGATTGGTTTCGCTATATTATATAGGAATTACAGTTGGGAGACTGTTTTCCGGTTTCCTTACAGAATATTTCACCAACCGTCAACTTGTGTATTTGGGACAAGGAATTATAGCTATCGGTTTAATTTTATTATTCTTACCCATTTCCTCATTTCTCTTACCAGGATTTCTGTTGGTTGGGTTAGGCTGTGCACCGATCTTCCCAAGTCTTTTGCATGACACTCCAATGAACTTTGGAGAAAAAAATTCTCAAAAAATCATGGGAATGCAAATGGCAAGTGCATATGTCGGAATTCTGCTGATGCCATTCATCTTTGGAAAGATCTCCACTTTCACAGGATATTCATTTTTAGTAGGATTTTTGGGAATATTCCTTCTGTTGATGACGCTTTTTACCAGAGGGTTATATAAAAAAGTGAGAAAGAAATTGAACGTCATTGAATCTTAAAATCCATATTCAATTTTACCATATTAAACTTTTTATATTTATAAAAGCTCAAAGGATTTTATTAAGTAAATAATAGTGAAGTGAACTATCCGACAGAACAAAATCCCACACCTTTTGCGCAAACTTACTTCCATGGCACAAAAGCTGACCTGGCACTCGGAGACTTAATAGAGGCAGGATACAATTCCAATTTTGGGAAAAGGAAAAATGCGAAATACATCTTTCTTACCGCCACTTTAGACGCTGCTATCTGGGGAGCTGAATTGGCGTCAGGAGAAGGAAGAGGAAGAATTTTCTTAGTTGAGCCTACAGGTCCATTGGAAGATGATCCCGATTTGACGGACAAAAAATTCCCAGGAAACCCAACAAAATCTTACCGATCTACAGATCCTTTCAAGGTAGTAGGAGAAGTCAGTCATTGGAAATCACATTCTGAAGAGCTTGTCATAGCTATGAAAGCACAACTTGAAAAATTAAAAGATCAGGGAATCGATTCTCTTAACGACGAATAGAGCATACTCATAATTGCCTTTAAAGATCGGCTAAGCGAAGAGCAAATACTAGTCTAAAAGTGATCAGGTAAGAATTGAGATAAAATTTATCTTCAGGTTTCCTTTCTATAAATGACTTATAAAAATGAAGGTTATTTAAATCCTCCAGTTGCAACTACCGTAGTTACCCACACAATGACGCATGAAATAAAAATCCCTATGGTATTTGCCAGAAAGGCTTTTTTTCTTTCCATACCGAAAAGATAACTTGCAATAGTTCCAGCATAAACCCCCGTACCGGGAATCGGAAGAAGCACAAAAAACATCAGTCCCCAAAAACCATATTTTTCCACATTTTTACCTGCTCCTGATTTTGCTCTTCGTCCAATATAAATCGCCGCCTTTTTGTAATGATACCATTTTAGGAAATAACGATTTACCACATCCAGAAAAAACGTCATGACTGGAAATACCAGCACATTGGCAAAAAAGCAAAGCGCAAAAGCCAGATAAATATTTACATCGTTTAGGAGCGCATATGGAATACCTAATTTTGCTTCTCCAAATGGAGAAATACTCCAAAGCATGGCGATAAGTATGTCGAGAAACATTTTGGGGTGATTTAATGCAGCTGAGATAATTGGGTTCCTGAGTACTTCTGCAGGTCAGAATCTCAAACTATTGCTAGAAACGCCAATCTCCGAAAAAGAGTTGACCTTTCTTATTTGCAAAATGTAACCCCCTCATTAGTAAGTAGAATAAAAAATGAAATTTTGTTCTACTGATAAAAATGGATAGTGTGACATTAAAATTAGATAATCAAAATGGTTTACTTATTCTACTTTTTATACTTAATGTCACTCTTGAAAAGAATTTGCACTTGGATAGTATTCATATTAAATAACACCAGCTTCACCAGCCGATCACGTTCAAATAAAACAAGCGCCAATAACAGATTTCATTGTTAGCGCCTATTTGTTCCGGCACTCCATTACACTTAGGTCTATATTTTGGCAACACACAAACTGCCTAATTGCCTCCACCCGTGGATTAGTAATTAGCAGAATGTCTTCAAGTATCTATATAAACATTTCCCATTTTTTATGGTTAAACATTACCAAAATCATATACTAAGTAAATTGTCAAAATGGGAGTTTATCAACTTGCAAGAATCCAAACTTTTCAGCAACCAATAGAAACGCTGTGGGACTTTATTTCTGATCCTAGGAATCTGAAGAAGATAACTCCTGAATATATGGGTTTTGACATTACATCAAAGAATCTATCAGACCGGATGTATCAAGGTATGATTATCAAGTACAAAGTGTCGCCGCTTCTAGGAATTAAGACCACTTGGATTACCGAAATCACGCATGTTAAACTCAATGAATACTTTGTGGATGAACAGCGAGTGGGGCCCTATAAACTTTGGCATCATCAGCACTTTTTAAGGACAACTCCCGAAGGAACAGAGATGGAAGATATCGTGACTTACCAGCCACCTTTTGGCATTCTTGGGAGTTTCACCAACAAACTTATCATTGAAAAAAAATTGAATGAAATCTTTGATCACCGTCATGCAAAGCTGATTGAAATATTTGGCAAGTGAATAAAAGTTCTCTGTTGTGAATCGAATTGAGATTGATCTTTTAACACTACTTACTAGACATCCAGAATCCATTTACCTTTTTCACCTATCCGTTGTAATGTCTCCGATTTGATATATTTCTTTTGATCAATCTGCTGAGGTTGCTGTCTGGTGCAAAAATAACTGTGAATGCTCCTTCTCACTCCCTCCGTTTGATTGGTAGTGCCTCCATGCCAAACGTGCGAGTTAAAGATAAAGACAGAACCTGCCGGAGCAATAATCCTGATTTCATCCGGGTGCTTGGCAAAGGTATCTGTCATCACTTCATCCGGCAGTGAGCTAAACTTGTGCGATTTGGGCACAATCCGGGTCGAGCCATTATGGGCTGTGAAATCGTCTAACAGCCAAATGCTATTGCATACTTGAAAAGCGTTATTCACCACAGTGTTTTTCCAATCCACATGCAGTTTCTGAAGTCCTTGTTGTGGCTTCGCCGCTCGATAATTTAGAGAAGAAAGTTTATATGCATTTCCTAAAACTACTTCTATTCCTGCAAGCACTCGAGGATGCGTATAAAAAATATCAAACACTGGCCCCTTGTTCACCAAGTCAGCCAATCGGTCAGCGCCTTCTTCTTTGGGATGTCGGATGTACTTAGATTCTGCGAGTTCTGCTCCTGCATGTTCACCTTCGGATTCCATCAGTTCCAATATTCTATCATTGACTTGTTTGACTTCATCGGGGGTCAATAGCTGACCTAAATCCAGGTAGCCCTGATCTTCTAAAAATTCGATTTCTTCACGGGTAAGCATAGCAGACTTTTTTTAATCCTAAGATATACAGATATGTAGATATTCCGAAGTGGTACTTTTGATTAAAAATAAACCCCTCCAATTATTCAAACTGGAGGGGTTTCACGTTTTAGAAAATCAATACGATGTGTTGAGTATCAATTAGGATGGGTCACATAGCGCTCGAAAAATTCAACAATACGGCCTATCCTGTCAAGTCTCCTGTGCACAGCACCAGATCGGGATAGCTCATGGCCCTCATTTGGATAGCGAATGTATTCTATTGGTTTACCCATGATCTTGAGGCTTTTGTATAGCAATTCCGACTGTCTCACTCCTGTTCGCAAGTCATTATCTCCATGGAAGATCATCAGAGGAGTCTGTATGTTCTGTACATAAGTTTGGGGACTGTTGTATTCTAGAATCTCTTTCACTCCTTCTTCCCAAGGATATCCAAAGTAATTTGGCACCAATCTCCAAGCATTTCCCTCTCCCATAAAGAATGTCAATTCATAAACTCCTCTCTGTGCCAAAGCTGCTTTAAACCGGTGATCATGACCAACTATCCATGCAGCTAAATATCCTGCATAAGATCCGCCAGTCAAAACCAGCTGATCTTCATCTATCCATTCGTATTCCTCACCGGCTTTATCCAATGCTGTCAAAACATCCTTGGCTGGACCATCTCCCCAATCCTGATAATTACCTTTTTGAAAATCTTTTCCATAGCCTCCACTTCCTCTTGGATTGGCATAGACTATCCCATATCCTCTTCCTGCCAGTACCTGAAATTCGTGCCACATACTTGATTCTCCCGGTCCCCACATCGCTGTAGGTCCGCCATGCATTTCCAACAAAGTAGGATATTTAACCCCTTCTTTTAACCCATAAGGAGGCATTACCCAATAATCTACCCCAAATCCGTCTTGCTCAAAATGATGACCTTCAGGCATTGAAACCCAGCGATCGGTAAGCCAAGCCGTATTGTAACCCGTGAGCACTTTTTCATTTTTACCATTTATTGATGAAAAGTAAAGTTCGCTTGGATTGGCAACTTCAGCCTTGGCATACACCAATTGATCACCATGAAGATCAAAGCTATTAATTCCTACCGGACCTGATATTACTTCGGTAATTTTACCACTGGCCGCATTTGCTTTGTAAAGAGTCAGTCCGCCTTTATTAGCTCCTGAAAAGAATATTTCCTTGCTGTCATCACTCCATTTTGCTCCTCCGACTCTTCTATCAAGTTCTTCAGTAAACCATTTCAGTCCAGATCCATCAGGTTTCATGGTGCCAATCAGACTTTGGTTAAACGATCTATCTTCTGTTTGCTGCCCTGAAACCATAATGAGATTTCCATCCGGAGAAAATTCCGCTCCATAGAACCGGTAATTCTCCTTTTGCAAAAAGACAGATACGGATTTGTCCCCAAGACTGATTTTGTAGAGGCTGGAGTCTTCTATTTCATCGGGATGTTGCTCACTTTCCACACTGCTGGCTAGAATATATGAGCCATCAGGTGACCATACAGCCGATCCGAAATTTTGGTAACCGGAAGTTAAGACTTCAGATTTTTTATCAGCCAAGTCGATTACTCCCAAATGCCTGAAATTGATATCTGTCGATAATCCCCGCTCACCTAGGAAGTTCATTCTATCTATAACGCGAGGATCATTTTTCGAAGCATTTTTAGCCAGCCAAGCCCTCAACTCACTCACATCCCCATCCATGTTTGGCTTGGATTCCTCTTTGGCAAGACCTTCCTTGATAGCTGCATAGTTTGGTTCGTCTCCGTATGTGCGACCTGGACGTGGATTTGGCCAGACTGGATCGCCCTCAATAGCCCACATAGGCACTGATACAGAAAATAAAATCTTTTTCCCGTCAGGAGACCAAATAGGTCCAGAAGCTCCATTTTTCTCAGAAGTTAGCACTTGAGCTTCACCCCCATTCATAGGCAAAATCCAAATCTGAGATTTTCCTTCCCATGTCTTGGTAAATGCCAGTTTCGTTCCATCAGGGGATAGGCTATAATTCGAGAGATCATAAGATGGACTGTTTAATACCTTGAATTCTTCTGGATTTTCAATGTTCATCATGATCAACTGGCTTTTGTAATCATATTCATCATTCTTTTTTGATTCGATGAAATTTTTAACAAAAAGTACATGCTTTCCATCTGGCAAAATCTCTGGGTCGGATACTGTTACAATTTTCTCCAGATCGCTTAATTGTATGGGCTTCTTTTCCTGTGCCCACAGGATGCAGCTCCAGAGCAGCAATGTGAATAATAATGTGGTACGTTTTGATCTCATAAGGTCGGTTTTAAAGATGTCGGATACTTATATGGTATTTATATTGAACATATTAAAAATTGCCGAGGCAATTTTACAATTCGTGATTGGCAGTAATATTTTAGGACAACATGCCGAATAAGCATTTGATAGGAATCGATAATTTCAACTTATTGAATCTCTATTTTAATTCTTTGGTTAAAAAGTATAATACTCTTTGTTTTTAGTCATTCTGAATATTGTGTCTATAAAAGTTAATAGGATTATATGAAATGATTCGATATGCTGTAATTGCTTTGAGGAATTAAAGAAGAGACAACATAAGGAAAACGGCAAATGGCCTAACTCTTGAGTTGAGCTTATGATGTATTAATTTCCTTGCTCGTAAAATGGCGCATACAGATAAATTAATTTAGCTCAGATTATATTATTGACGCCTTCAAATCTTTTAGTCTTTATAATTCTTCAATCAGATGAAAAAAAGAATTGGAACAATTTCATTAGCCATTGCCATTATTGGCTTGGTATTTTTCGAAGTGATGTTGCGTATGGGTTTTCTTACGCATCAGGCTTGGAAGGTAGTTCTTGCAGGATTTGAAGCTGCTGCTGTCGGAGGCTTTGCGGATTGGTTTGCAGTAAGTGCTCTTTTCCGGGAAATCCCAATTCCCTATTTCAGAAAACACACTGACATCATTGCGAAAAACAGAGATAAGTTGACCGAAGGAATAGTGGATTTAGTCACCAATAAGTGGCTTTCCCCTGAGGTGATTTCTGAGAAAATGAGCGAAATGGATCCCACCAAGGCTATTTTGTCATACTTGAAAACCCCAAGCAATCAGCAGAAAACTATTGACGTGGTCAAGAAAATCGTACTGAAGCTAGCAGATGAATTGGACAACCCTGGTATGGCTGCCTCTCTTAAAGCCATGCTCAACGGCCAAATCAAGCAACTGGATTTGGCTTCGACACTTGGGGAATGGTTGGAGAAGTCAATTAAAAGTGGTGACCATCATCAGCTTTGGGAACTGATGATCGAGGCTAGTTCCAATTCCATATACAGTCCGGACATCCGGACACTTTTACTAGAAAAACTGGAATTTGCCGCTGCTGAATACGCAAAAAAAAGCCTTGTAAAAGGGATTACTATGTCTCTGGCAAAATCTTTAGGAGGAATTGATCTAAAAGTCCTTGCCGAAGATCTGCTTAGGAATGCAGAGGAATTTCTAGCTGAGGCTAAAGCAAATCCAAACCATCCAATCCGGGAAAAATTTGATCAGTGGATGCTGGATTTTGCGGGAAAACTCTCTTCAGGCGATGTAGAAAGTAAAAAAATGATTGATAATTTCATCTTGGGATTTACACAGCATTCTGACGCGGAGAAAATCATTCAAAATCTTTTGACAGGTTTCAGGAAAACTATTCGGGAGCAACTCGAAAATGACAAAACTCCACTTATGCAGTTTGTCATTTCCAATTTGAACAAGATGATTCAAGAATTGGAAAACGACCCTGAAGTTCAGGGAAAAATCAATCGCTGGATTAAGGAAACCGTATCCCACCTAATTACCCAATATCATGGAGAGATAGGTAATATGGTACGCAGCAGTCTCACCAAGCTTGACAACGAGGAACTAGTCACCCAAATAGAGGAGAAAGTTGGTAATGATCTTCAATATATCCGCTTAAACGGAGCTGTGGTGGGCGGCTTGGTCGGAATACTTATAGCCTTGGCTAAATTAATTTAAATCCAACGCCAATAATATTTAAGAGTTGTTGGAGAATATACCGTCTACGTGCTTTTAGCAATAGACAAAAGCTGCACAAAACTTAGAAGGCTTTATTCCTGATCTACACTTTTCTTGGTCTTTCTATAGACATAGTTCGGATAGATAGCTCTTTTGGCAAAGCGGTTTATCTTGTCACTGTTTATCATTTTTTGAAAGACTGTGGGAGTCACACCAAAGTATTCATAAGTCGATCCGTCCACAAACGTGATTTCCAGCACCATTCCTTTATGATGGTAATCAGCGATGCCTCCTACATTTATCGTCTCTGTGTATGCCTCCAAATTTGCAGCATGGGTTTCCGGAGCTATGCTTACCAAAAAATGATATCCATCAATCACCTTTCGGCTTTGAACTTCCGCTTCTATTTTCATAGCATCTCCATACTGAAATTTGTCAGGATGCCATTCCTTCACCAGATTTCTATAAGTCTTTTTCAAAACCGACAAATCGATTTCATTTTCCACTCCAAAAAGTTTCTTGTATTCCTTGATGCGTTTCATGTATCTAAGTTTTGATTTTTATAGGTCTTCCCGAACTTTAAGTAGGAATTCTATGCTATGAAAATGATCAGAAAGCGGGGCAATTACACCAAGCTATATCTTCCATCGTATTTTCTTTGCGGGCGCAAAAGTAGATCTTTATTTCACGGAAATCACCATTTGTGCAGAATGATTGGAGATAATGTGAATCTATCCGCTTGATTAATCAAACACATTCTCTGGATCCTACCTCAATGTAGAATGGCTAACAAAAAAAATAGCTCAGAATATTTGGGATTTGACCTATTTAACCCACTTTTAATGACTCGATTAGGAAGTCTAATACAGCGAAAAAGTCATCCTTAAAGTTGTATGAGCAAATCTGCATTTCATACTCAATATGCTTCACTTCTACATTTATTCGATGAACTCAAAATTATACTTACTACTCTTTCTTTTCCTCTCTATCTCAGGTTTGGTGATTGCACAGACGGAAATCACCGAACAAATTAAAAACGACCGCGATAACCAGCTCAAAGAACTAAATCAAAAACTTAAAAACAACGAGGAGGTGGTCAATCAGCTTACGGAGAAGCTTGCAGCAACTGAATATAAAACAGCATCGGAAAAGGAAAAAATCGATGACTTGGAAAAACTTCAGTTTGCATTGGATAACCGGCTGAAAATTCTGGAAGAAGCTCCAAAAACCAAGATTAACCTCAATGGTCAACTTGCTTTCACTGAACTACTCAGTATACAACGGGATATCCAGCCACTTGAATTGTTCCTAACTTCCCAGACATTTTTTGATCAGCTAGGGAGTATCGGCAAAATCCAGCAGTACAAATCATTTACAAGCTGGAAAAGTGAATTTGACAAATGGTATGACAAGGAAGGTAAATCAGATGCTATGACTGCTTTGCTTCAAAACTCCCTTTCCTTAATTTCATCGACTTCCTCCGTAGTGCCACTTTATGGGACGTTGGTGAATAGTGCTGTGTCGGGAGTAACTGGTTTGATGGGGACACTGGGCAAAAAAGAAAAAGACCTCTACGACAAAACTCCGGAAATGCTAAAGATTCTGACTATTTCCAGCCAGTTCGAACAGCAGAAATCCATCATTGACCACGAATGGAAATTGATCAATCAAGAACTGGAACAACTGCAAAAAGAAAACACCCAGTTACTGGATGAACAGATGAACTACTTTGCCATAGATAAGTCACGCTACGAAAGCAGATATCTCCGAGCGACGCTAGACTCAGAACGGGAGCAATTTAAGAATGAATGCAGAAAATCCATTTCCGATAAATTAGCCACACTAGACCGATCGCCGGAAACTAAAGGCAAATGGCTTGGTCAGGTGGAAACCTATATGTATAAAGTTCAGTCTCTGAGACTGAGATTTGGACAGCTTACTACCAGAATGCTGGCAAATATCGACCAATATGAATCGCTTTTAAAAAACTACTCAGACCCTGGAAAATTTCCTGCAGAGTTTACAACCAAGATCTTAGCAATGAATAGTCCTCTTAACAATTTGCGTAATAAATTCTATTCAAGCTTTAACCCAGCCAAATACGTAGAGGATTCCGCTGTGATGTACATTGAAAGATAGAATTGTAGTTTTCAACTCACTACTACTAATTTCTTTATCTTTTAAAACTATTATATTCGCTGAGTGAGAAAATTCATCATACCTACTATCTCGTTTTTTATATTCATTGCCGGGCTGGTATGCCTAGCAATACCTTTTATACCGATAGGTTGGCTACTAATTGCCCTCACAGCCTTGCTCATGGCTCCGTATCTGAAGTTTATGAGAAAATTTATTGGCTGGTTGGTAAAAATGGACAAATCTGGGTTTGTTGAAAAAGCAGGTGAAAAAGCTGCTAAACTATATGAATGGGCAGGAGATACAGAAAGAGGTGAAAAGCTGGAATCTATTATAGAAGAAAATAGCAAGAATCTTCCTGACTCCAATGATAAAAGCAATTGATTATCAATCAATAGCAACGCATTTCCACCTCTTCATGTGACAATAAATTATCTTTTATTTTTGTCGCGCTCTTCATTATCTACAGTTTCTTCCTGAGGATCATTCTTCCTGTCATTCTCCCTTTCAATTTCATTAAATTCTTCTTTCCGAGGAGGCCTAGCTCCGTCTGAATCACCGGGAGTTTTACGGGTTGTTCCCTTGTCTACGCTATCATTTTTCTTTCCTAAATAAAACATCGGAAGAATACCTGTTGGTTGGTTGTTTATTATTAGCATGGTTTTATGATCTATTTTATCACACTTGCCCAATAATCATTCCACCGCCGAGCAAAGTTAATAGGGCCATAATGGGCTCAAAAAATACTCTTTTGGATATCAATTGAGGCAAAATTGCCTCAATTGATATCCTGTGGGGATTAATAACATAGGCAAATAAAAATATATTGGGACAATCCTTTTGATTAGCTACATCATTTTCGAGTCACAATAGGCGCTTAAAATAAAACCACGCGAGACTTATTCTAAAAAATAAGCACCTAGATAAATGTTTATACAGAAATATTCATTTAAGAATAGGGATTTTGCTTCATAACATTCTTTAATAAAAACTTAGAAAATGGAAGTACTAAAAGAATAATTTTTTAATACTGATTACTAAAAATTAGAGAAAAAAAAACTTGTCATTGAGCTAAAATGAAGGAATTAGTCACTTCGCTATAAGCTCTTCAGATAAAAAATAATGCACAGGTTCCGTTAAATAAAATTAATAGCTTTCCACTAGAAGCTCGATTTATCCCCACAACGAAAATACTTCACATAATAGATTTTATGCCTAATTTAACTACACTTAAAAAAGTCGGGCTACTGACTATTGCGTCCTTACTTTATTTCTCATCTTATTCTCAAGAGAATTATATAGCTGGGCAGATCGTAAAGATAAATAAAGATACAATTAACGGATTTGTTGATTATAGAAACTGGGATAAAAACCCCGACTTCATTAAATTCAAAACATCTATTGATGAAAAACCTCTTTTATATTCTCCGACAGAAATTCTGGAATTCAGGGTTAATGATGAGATTTATGTAAGTGCCATAATATCTATTGAAGTGTCTCCACTTGATGCTGCTGATCTAGAATTTGACAACAGGCCAAATACAAAATTAGATACCACATTTTTGCAAACGCTATTTAAAGGAAAAAAGGAACTGTATTTTTATAGAAATCAAGAAAGAAGGGATAATTTTTACATCAAACAAAATGGAAATTTTGAATTGCTGCTTTATAAAAAGCACTTAAAAATACAGAATGGAAAAAATGTAGTTATTGAAAATAATAGGTTCATCGGACAACTAATGCTCTACCTCAATGATTGCACTGATATTGAAGGCAAACTTAAAAATGTTTCATACGATCTTGGCAGTCTTTACAAGCTTTTCAAATTCTACAATGAATGCTCAGAATCCAATATCACTTTTCAAAAGGAAGAGATAAAATTATCAACTGAATTTGGAGTTCTTGCTGGGGCTACCCTTTCAACACTAAATTTTGAAAGTATTAATTTCCCCTATCTAGTCAATGTGGATTATGGACAATCAGTAAACCCTACAGTTGGGGTTTTTCTGGATTTGATATTCCCTAGAAATCATGGTAAATGGTCCATTAACAATGAGCTCATGTTTACTTCATACAATTTTGAAGGCATATATGATGAATATGAGAATGAAAATGTTTACTCTTCCACAGCAACTCAAATAGCAAACTCATACCTAAAACTCAATAGCTTAATCCGTTTTAAATATCCTATTGGCTCTACATTTATGTTTATAAATGGTGGTATGTCAAATGGAATTACTTTACGTTCAACAAATTACAAAAAGGTAGAATCAACTTTTTACTTTGATGACAAAGTAGAGGAAGGGCAAATGCTGGACCGAGTAGCCAAATATGAAAATGGGCTTATTCTCGGTACAGGACTAAAATATAACAATTATTCACTCGAATTAAGAGCGGAATCAGGAAGCGGAATGTCTGTATATTCAAGTTTGAGTTCAAAAGTGATGAGATACTTCTTCCTTTTTGGCTACATTTTCTAACTAGGAATTTAACCTAATTATAAGTTTTACAAAATCTAGAATCTACATTTCAACTTAATGCAACTCAAAACCTTCCATTTCATCTATCGGCACCCGTTTAATAAACTCATCGTAATATTGATTATCCTCATCTGAATAAGTACCATAGGCATTTAGCAGAAAGCCTTTTTCATCTGTATCACTATGTAAAAGATAAATGACGGCCATATCGGACGGATCTGATTCGCCTTCAAATCTATAGACTTTAATAATCTTAAGTTGCTCCGGTTGGAACAGCTTTTCAGATCCGTCAAAGCTTGCGCCGGCCCGTTTGATATTCAGTTCATTTCCGTATCCTCTTTCTGGAAGTATGTTCAGCACTTGGGAATAAGTGGTCATTGATTTGGAAGTACTCATGATTTCTAAGGTTTAATGAAAAGAAGGTGAAATATTTCCACCAATCCGCAATATGAGTACAAGTCCAAGTCCAACTATTTTATCAAGATGACATAGCGGAGAAATATTGCCATTAAAAGGGAGGTGATGAATTTTCGATACCTGGAGAGAGATATCACGCAATTAACAAATCAGGAAGTTGTGGAAACCACGCCCCCAAATGAGTAGCCTTTAACTAATTTTTATTTTAAGGTTGCTGGTTATCTTCTGTGATTTTATCTACCACTAAAGCGATTGCACCATCTCCTGTCACATTGCACGCGGTACCAAAACTATCCATTGCGATGTAAAGTGCGATCATTAGTCCGACCATTTCCTCACTGAATCCCAGCATGGACTGCAGCACTCCAATCGCTGCCATAATTGCTCCACCCGGCACGCCCGGCGCTGCTACCATGGCTATTCCCAACATAAAAATAAAACCGGCAAACATCCCAAAATCAAAAGGAATACCTTCCAAAATCATCAATGCCATGGCACATGCAGTGATTTTCATGATACTTCCTGATAAGTGAATTGTCGCACAAAGAGGAATGACAAACCCAGCTATCTTTGGTGAAACTCCATTTTTCTCAGCTTGCTCTAACGTAACTGGAATAGTTGCGGCCGAAGATTGTGTTCCCAAAGCTGTGAAATACGCAGGCATCATATTAGCCAAAAGTCGAAATGGATTTTTTTTGACAATAGCGCCTGTAATCACATATTGAAGGATCAGTAAGAAAATATGCATGGCGAAGATTACTCCGATGATATTCAAGAATACTGAAAGTATAGAGTACACTTGGCCGCTAAATGCCATATTGGCGAATATTCCCATAATAAAAATAGGCAATAGAGGAATGATCACATTCTCAATTACCTGCATGATGATGGTTTCAAAATCCTTCACCACTTTTTTCAAGGTAGAATTCTCCTGATACGAAAGCCCTAATCCAATAACAAATGCCAACACCAAAGCGGACATTACATCAATCACTGCGGGAATAGTAATGCTGAAGTAAGGCACTAAATCATTTCCGCCTTCAGTGATTTCTGTGGCTTCGTTTACGTGAGAAGCAAGAAGAGATGGGAATATGGTTGATGACGTGAAATAGCTCATAAAACCGGAGAACAGCGTGGATCCATAAGCAATAGCTGCCGTAATCAGCAATAATTTGCCTGCTCCCTTACCTAAATCAGAGATGGCAGGCATAATTAAACCCAGAATAATTAGGGGAATGGCAAAATTCAGAAATTGCCCAAAAAACGCATTGAAGGTTGCAAAAATTCTATTGATGGATTCTGGTAAATAGAGTCCAAAAAGAACACCTAATACAATTGCGATAAAAACTTTAAAGAGGAGATTGGAAAATAATTGCTTCATATTTATACTATTCTTCTGAATTAGAAGTGGAATTCCTTCTTGATTTTTTGATTTGCTAAGATAGAAGGAATGTCAATGATGAGGCAATTGGGGTTGAAATAATTGACGATTGACTCGCTGTCAGTAAGAAATCGGAATTTCTACCATTGTCTGATCCCATCCCATACGCATGATGGCAGTATTATTTCCAAGGTCAGCAAATCTTATTGAGAATGCTTCCAATACTTCAGGAATTGATTTGGACTCCACTGTAAAACGAATCACATCCTTGCTTTCATCATATTTGAAAGCACCCCAGTAATCCAGATCGGAATTGATAATGATAGTCCATTCTGTTTCTCCCGGAATAGCAAACAATGAATATGTACCAGCTGTGAGCTTTTCATCGCCTATAGTCAAATCTTTATACGCTTTGAATTCCACAGCTTCATTAGCTCCAACTCTCCAGACTTTGCCAAAAGGAACAATGCCACCGAATACAGCTCTCTCAGCTTTATTAGGTCTACTGTAATATACTTTTATAATTGCTTCTTCTCCTGCTTTGCGGTCATGTGCAAAATTATCTGGCAAATAAGCTACATCCATTGGGCTTTTGTCACTCCCTCGAAAATCCTGGGCATTCAAAAGAGAAGAAAAACTGCAGACAAATATTAGAAAGGTAACAAGGTGTTTCATGACAGTACATTATAGTAATTGAACAAATTAGGAAAATTATATGAATGAAAATCCTCATTCTTGTATAATTCAGCATCTAGTTTATGGGAAGGAATTGCATGCAACGTAAATAAGCATCTTTAAACTTGTCCATTAAAATTGCGAGTATCCATAGAATCTAATTTCTAATTAAATAATGACTGAAGCTTCTATAATTAGTCCTGGCATTTAATCCTTGATTTCCCTTGTAAAATCTCTCTTCGACTACTAATTATTAATTACTGATATTTTAATTTTTTACATCATTGAATATCAATAGTTTAAACAAGACCGAAGCTGTGAGTTAATTTAAATAAGGAGCAAATTTGAATCACTGCAAGCAACTATCAGGTAACTCATCTAAAAAAGTAGCCTTAAAGCACAATTGCAGTCAAATACTATTTCAACTGATTTTTCAAAATAGGAGGATGCCGAAAATCCGTTAACAGAGTAGGTGATACTAAAAATTCTTTAATCATGGCAACCAAAACTTTTTCCGTTTCCAATTATGTAGCTCAAATGGGCTTTAAAAGCAGTGTTTCCTGGAGTGGTTTATCTATTTTGATACAAGGATACTTGACCTGTTACAGTTCTGACGGTTACCGGTTCATTGTATATGGATTACATCCTGCAAGTCCAGTACCCGCTCCTGTTTACATTGAAGCAAACAAGGTAGGGGCAATTTTCATCCCCTTTAATGAATTGTCCAATTACATAGATCTGGTAAGAAATGAAAAACCGATTTATGCTTACATGAATTCCAGTTCTCCAAATTGGAATAGTCTAAGAACTAGTTCAGAACCAGTAGGTGAAGAGGAAGGAAATTAAACTGAACCAACTTATCTCCTTTAGTTAGCTAAAGGAGATTTTTTAAATATAAGGTAATGTTGAATTGGGAGAAACTTCCCATTTTTTACTAACTCAAATCCATTCGCATTCAGCTCTTTCACCGCCTGCTCTTCAGTCATTTTATGGAGAGGCTTGATCGGAATGCTAGGATCCTCACCTTTATATTCCAGCAACAAAATTTTTCCGTCTGGTCTTAAAGATTTTTTAATGGCTGTAAGCATTTCCTGTGGATACGACAGTTCATGATACACATCAACCATGATAATAAGATCAACTTCTCCCTCAGGCAGATTAGGAGATTTTTCTGTGCCTTTAACTGGAATTACATTTTCAATCTTTAGTTCTTCACTTCTGTTGCGGATATAATCAACTGCATCTTCCTGAATGTCCACCGCATATACTTTGCCCTCGGCGACTAGTGGAGCGATTCTAAAAGTATAATATCCGGAACCAGCGCCTATGTCAGCAACTACAGTTTTTGAATTAATGGGTAGATTTTCCAATGCAGCCGCAACACCTTCTTCCCTAGCTCGCTCAGCACGTTCCAGCCATTCTTTTCCTGCAAAACCCATGACGTGGGATATCTCTCTTCCCAAATAGATTTTGCCAGTACCATCCCGACTGGGTTCTTTGAAAGTGTATGATCCGCCACTTGTAGTCTGAGCCTGACATGAATTAGTAATGCTTTGGAAGGAAATTAAAATAAAGAGGATGGCTAACTTTTTCATAAAGAGGCTTTTCAAGTTCAACTCCTTACAAGTATTGTATGTTTACGAGGATAGCAATTCAATTTTTAAACTGGCTGTCAAGGAGATTTTTTGATGAAATCTAGTGATAATGAAACCTAAAGGGTGCAGTTAATTAATTTTACGAAAGCGGCCAAAACTCTCATTCACCCCAATTTTAAAATCTACCCTTTTTTCAATCTTCATTTTCTTACCTTTGCCGCTTCACTTCCCATGCTTATGATTTCAGTAGATAATGTCGCCGTCATTCACAGCGGTTCCACACTCTTTAGTAATATTTCCTTTGCCATCAATGAAACAGACAAGATTGCCTTGATGGGTAAAAATGGTGCAGGTAAATCTACACTTCTGAAGATTATTGCAGGTCAGAATAAGCCAAGCTCAGGTTCCGTCTCCGCCCCAAAAGACTTTGTTGTCGCTTATCTTCCTCAGCACTTGCTCACTTCGGATGATTGCTCAGTGATGGAGGAAACTTCTAAAGCTTTTGCGAGCTATCTGAATATGAAGACAGAGATCGAACGCATTAATGAGGAATTGACCGTAAGAACTGATTACGAATCGGATGAATATTACAAACTGATCGAGCAGGTTTCGGAATTGAGTGAGAAATTCTACGCTATTGAGGAAGTGAATTACGAGGCTGAGGTTGAGAAAGTATTGCTAGGCCTAGGATTCGTAAGAGCAGATTTGACACGTTCTACTTCAGAGTTTTCCGGCGGATGGAGAATGCGGATTGAGTTGGCAAAAATCCTATTGCAAAAGCCTGATTTGATCCTTTTGGATGAGCCTACTAACCACTTGGATATTGAATCCATTCAGTGGCTGGAAGACTTTCTTTTGAACAAAGCTAAAGCTGTGGTGGTGATTTCCCACGATAGAGCATTTGTAGATAATATTACCACACGTACCATAGAGATTACTATGGGAAGAATGTACGATTACAAGGCAAAGTACTCTCATTATTTGGAGCTCAGAAAAGAGCGTCGTGAGCAGCAGCAGAAGCAGTACGAAGAGCAGCAAGCTACGATTGCAGATATTCAAGGATTTATCGATCGCTTCAAGGGTACTTATTCCAAAACACTCCAGGTACAATCACGGGTGAAAATGCTGGAGAAAATGGAAATCATTGAAGTGGATGAGGTAGATAGCTCAGCCTTGAAACTTCGTTTTCCTCCGTCTCCTAGATCAGGAAACTATCCTGTGATCGTGGAAGACATGAGCAAAAAATATGACGATCATGTGGTTTTCAAAAATGCTTCCATGACTATCGAGCGCGGTCAGAAGGTTTCCTTTGTCGGCAAAAACGGTGAAGGTAAATCTACCATGATCAAGGCGATTATGGGAGAAATTGACTTCGAAGGCAAGTGCGAATTGGGCCACAATTCTATGATTGGCTATTTCGCACAAAATCAAGCCTCTCTATTGGATGAAAGTTTGACAATTTTTGAGACTATTGATCAAATTGCTGTAGGAGAAGTTCGCACGAAAGTAAAAGACATTCTTGGCGCATTTATGTTTAAAGGTGATGACATCAATAAGAAGGTAAAGGTACTTTCAGGTGGAGAAAAGACCCGTTTGGCGATGATCAAACTTTTACTCGAGCCGGTAAACTTGCTTATTCTCGATGAGCCTACCAACCACTTGGACATGAAGACCAAAGACATCATCAAGGATGCATTAAAAGCATTTGATGGCACGTTGATCATTGTGTCCCACGATAGGGATTTCTTGGACGGATTAGTGACTAAGGTGTTTGAATTTGGAAACAAGCGAGTGAAAGAGCACTTCGAGGACATCAATGGATTTCTTAGAAATAAGAAAATTGAAAATTTGAAAGAGGTAGAGAGGTAGTCGGATGTTGGATACAACAATTAACTCTCTTAAAAACCTCTAGCTTCAAACTTCAACCCCCTATACTTTAAGTCCCTCTCAATATTTCCATTGGAGGTTTATTGATAATCTTCCTACCGTTAAGCCAACCAAGAACTATTGTTAATCCAGTGATCGCCAGATAAAGAATCAAAGCTTCTTTCCATGCTCCACGGAATGGGATATTGAATACAAATTCACTCAATAGCCAAGTAGCACCAAATGACAATACAATTCCAGAAAGGGAGGCTAAGCTTCCCAGGAAGAAGTATTCCAACGTATTAATCTTGCTTACGATTGTTGAACTAGCTCCAAGAGTTCGAAGTAATATACTTTCCCGCATCCGCTGGTATTTACTTATAATCAGCGAACTGATCAGTACCAATACACCTGTAGCTATACTGAAAAATGCCATAAATTGGATCACAAAGCTGATTTTGCCCAGTATTTCTTCCAGTGTGGCTACAATGGTTCCCAGATTGATAATGGAAATATTAGGATATTGCCTAACGATTTCAGCCTGCACATCAGCAGCTTCCCTGTCATTTTTGGTTTTGGTGATTATAACATGAAACTTTGGTGCTTGATCCAATACTCCTTCAGGAAACAAGACCAAGAAATTGGTAGAGACTTGGTTAAACTTAACTTCACGAAAGCTACCTATATAGGTCTTGATAGGACGTCCTTGCACATTGAACTCCACCTCGTCTCCTATTTTCATCCCATTACCCTCTGCAAAACCTTTTTCGAAAGAAACGAAAATGCTATCTCCTCTCGCTCCTACTGGAATCAATTCCCCATCGGTAAGTGTCTCTGAAGCTATTAGCGTATCACGATAGGTTACACGAAATTCTCTATTGTAGAGCCAGCCTGAATAATCCTCTTCATCAGGCAACTCTTCATTTTCTTTTTTATCTATACCGTTGATTTCATTAAGATTCATGGTCACAATCGGGACTTCCTGCATGATAGGTAGATCACGAGATTCAACTGTAGCTTTTACATCCTGCAACTGAGCTGTCTGAATATCAAACATCAACATATTCGGCTGATCTTCTTTGTCTGCAAATTTCGCTTCTTCCAGCAATTGATTTTGCAGGAAGAAAAGAGTGGAAATCATAGCCGTTCCTAGCCCAATAGTCGCAATCAACGAAACGGTTTGATTGTTTGGTCTATAGAGATTTGCCAAAGATTGGCGAAGCGTATAGGTGAATGAAATTGGCAGGAACTTTCTCACTGCCCAGATGATCGCTTGAGCTACAGCCCAGAGCAGACCAAAAGCAAATACCACAAATCCTGTGAAGCCAAATGCGAAGTCAACTCTATCCAACAGGTAAAAGCTAAAACCCCAGATGAATGCCAGAATCCCTAAGATCACCAACCAGCGTAAGGGGTCCTTAAGCAAAGTAGAATCCCCAGTCTCTGGTCTCAAGGTGGCCATAGGAGAAACATTTCTGACTTTCAGCAAAGGCAAGAGCGCAAATAATACCGACACGAATAACCCAGTGACGATCCCAAAACCTATCGAAAGCCAAGAAATCCCAAAAGATACTTCTACAGGTAGAAAATCAGCAAAAACAGCAGGCAAAACAAATTGAAGAAGCGTACCTAGAAACGCTCCCAGTATAGCTCCCACCATTCCCATAATCATTATCTCAAACAGATAAATCAGCAAGACATCTCTAGACGAAACTCCAAGGCATCGCAGAACTGCGACGGAAGCCAGTTTCTCTTTCACAAATACATTCACCGCGCTAGCTACTCCCACACAACCCAACAATAAAGCTATAAAAGCCACCAAGCTCAGGAAATTAGACATATTTGCAAATGAGCGCCCAGTGGATCGCTTTCTATCCTCTACTGTATCTGCATCGATGCGTTCTTCTTCCCATTGTTCATCGTATGGTTTGATCAAGGCATCAACGTCCGTACCATCAGCAAATCGGAAATAACGGCTGTAATTTACCCGACTGCCGTATTGTACCAAACCTGTTTCCGCCAAATAATCCATCGGAATATATACAGCTGGAGCCACAGAGGCAGTTATTCCTGTTTGACCTGGCACACTTTGTAGTTCGCCAACCACGGTGAATAACACTTCCCCAACTTTAATCTGATCACCTATCTCAGCATTGAACTGAGCCATTAGGGTCTTTTCTACCAATGCTTTTTTCCCACCTGAGCGGAAATCTGCATCACCAGAAGTGGGAATGGTTTCAAAAAAACCATAAAACGGAAATGCTCCTTCCAGCGCACGAACTTGTGTAAGTCGACTCGCTCCAGTTTCAGGAAAGGCGACCATACTCGCAAAATTCACTTCTGAGGCCATTTTTGTAGCCGCACTATCTATAGCTTGCTCTCCTATTGGCTTGTTATTTTCCAGTACCAAATCTGCGCCCAGAAGCTCCTTGGCCTGATTATCAATATCTGCTGTGAGGTTTTCCCCAAAAGAACTAATAGCCACTAAGGCAGCAATCCCGACCACAATAGAAGAAACAAAAAGCAAAAGTCGAGAGATTTTTTTCCGGAAATCCCGAAAAGCCATCTTAGCAATCCATCCGAAATCAGGCATGAGTTCCCTCCTGTACTTTTCCTCCCTTGATATGAATTATGCGCTGCGTTTTAGCCGCCAGTTCCAAGTCGTGAGTAACCAGCACCAGAGTCGTTCCCTCTTCCTTATTTAGATCAAAAATCAGTTTCTCGATCATCTCTCCAGTCTCTGTATCCAGATTTCCCGTCGGCTCATCTGCAAAAAGGATTTTAGGCTCATTGGCAAAAGCTCTGGCAATAGAAACACGCTGCTGCTCACCTCCGGAAAGTTGTGTGGGATAATGCGTTCCTCGATCTCCCAAACCTACTTTATCAAGCAGTTCTTGCGCTTTCTTTCTGGCGTCTTTTCTCTTTTTCAATTCCAAAGGAACCATCACATTTTCAAGAGCTGTGAGAGTAGGTAAAAGCTGGAAATTTTGAAAAATAAAACCTACACTTTGGTTTCTCACCGCTGCGCGTTGATCCTCAGAAAGCTTTTCAAGCGAATTACCATCCAAAATCACACTTCCAGTAGAACCTGAATCCAAACCGGCGCAAAGACCAAGTAAAGTCGTTTTACCACTACCTGAGGGACCTACTATAGATATGATTTCTCCTGCTCTGATGTCAAATGTAACCTCGTCTAAGACAGTCAATTTTCTGCTGCCACTTTGATAAACCTTGCTCAGGTTTGATACTGATAAAATATTCATCTGTTGTACTTGGGTGGGGAAACGGGTTGATCAGTCAATAACGGATTACCCTCAATAATGTTGATGGAAGATAGCTATACCACCACAAACCAACAAATCACTTTTTATGAGCAATCAAAACCACTGTAAACAAGGCGCTTAGACCTACCATTTTGGAAGGACTAAGAATCAACTAAAACAGCATTTAAAATTTTATTTAAAATTAATTTAAAATCCCTACCATACTTTTGCACTATCAATAATTAATCTAAATAAGGACATGAAAGGACTTTTTACCCTTTTTGCACTATACTTCATCAGTATTTTATCCGCTCAAAGCCAGGAAAACTATGAATTAAGAGGTTCAATCTCTTCCATTGGAGGAGAGCCTTTGATCGGTGCAAGTATCCAGATCTCGGGGACTTCTTTTGGCACTGTGACAGATATAAATGGAAATTATTCTTTGGTATTTGAGCAACCGGGAGAATACCAGTTAAAATTATCCTTCATCGGATTTATTCCAGTCAATGAAAGAATAAACATTGTAAAACCAGTTTCTACTAGGAATTTCCAATTAGAAGAAGAGACTTCCAGTCTTCAGGAAGTCGAAATTATCGGAAGAAAAGAGGAAGGGTATAAAAACACAGCGACTTTCCTTGGCAGCAAGACACAGACCAATATCAAGGATTTACCGCAGTCGGTTTCCTATGTAACCAAAGAATTGATCCTGGATCAAGGACTGATGAGGGTTGGCGAAACGGTGAAAAATTTCTCCGGAGTAAGCCAGTTCACATTCTATGATGATATCACTATTCGTGGTTTCCGAATCAACGGAGGCAGTAACACACAGTTAGTAAATGGGATGCGTTCGACTTCTGGATTCTGGAAGCAGCCTTTGATCAATTACCTGGAAAGGGTTGAGGTATTGAAAGGTCCATCATCAGCACTTTTTGGTAATGCCAGCCCAGGCGGAGTGGTAAATAGAGTAACAAAAAAACCACTGGATATCAATAGAAACAGCTTGAGCTTTTGCGTTGGGAGTTTCAATAATTTCAGAGGTTTGGCTGATTTCACTGGTCCGGTAAATGAATCCAAGACATTACTTTACAGATTGAATCTTGGCTACGAAGACTCGCAGAATTTCAGAGATCTGCAGTTTGACAAGAACATCGTCGTAGCACCATCTCTATCTTTCCTCCCTTCCGATAAGACTCGAGTGAATTTAGATTTGGTTTTTAATAATTCCAGCAGTCGCTTAGACAGAGGGCAGTCGACCTTCGAAAACGACTTGTATTCTACGCCAATCACAAGATCCCTTAATACGGCTAATGACTATTTGAAGGAGCAGACCTACACCATCACGACTTCGCTGAATCATCAAATTAGCAAAGACATCAGCTTCAACGCATCCTACATGAAAACAGGCTATAACGAAGACCTCACTGAGCACAGATCTTCTAACAGCTATGCCATTGACGGTGAAGGAAACACGATTGGAACAATGGTAGGACGTCAAGTATTCATCAGAAAGAGAACTCGGTTTGTAGATAATCTTTCGGCCTATTTCAACATTCAGAAAAATACTGGTAAGCTAGCCCACAAACTTGTGGTGGGGTATGACTATGCACAGGAAACTTTGCCTGCCGGAGGCTCTCAATTAACTGCCAATGGCTACAGAAATGCAACAAACACCGGCTCAATTTCGAGCTACAATCCAGCGAATAAAGACGCTTACTTATTGGATAAAAATGGAAATCCTGTTCCGAACGTATCGCACTTTGACTTAGAGAATCCAATTGCGTCACAAACCATGCAGGATATGTCCAAATACTTCTATGGACAAAGAAGTTACGATCCTACATTGTATCATTTGAACGGTTTTTATGTGCAGGATCAAATCAGCTTTGGGAAATTAGAAGCAATGATTGGACTTAGATATGAGGTTTATACCGACTTTGAAAACTATAAAAAGGAAAACGAAGAGAAAGTAAATCAAGATGTGTTTCTTCCAAGATTCGGCTTGGTGTTCAAAGCCAATGAGCACATGAATTTCTACGGAACCTATGTAGAAGGTTACAATCCGCAAACCGCTTCGACGATCTCTAATCCAAATGCAGGCGGACCATTTGATCCATTGATCAGTTCCATGGTGGAGTTTGGTATAAAGTCCGACTGGTTTAATAAGAGATTGGAATTAACTACCGGAATCTACCAAATCGATCAAAAAAACACCCTATACCAAGTTCCAGGAGAAACTGACCTTCTTCAGCAAATTGGTAAGGAGACTGCAAAAGGGGTTGAACTTGATCTAACCGGAAGAATCCTGATGAACTGGAGTGTAATGGCTTCCTATGCATATAATGTGGCAGAAATCACTGAAAGCCCTAATGAGGAAGACCTTGGCAGACAAAAGCCAAATGCACCAAAACACCAAGGAAATCTTTGGACAAAATATGAGTTTGATCAAGGAGCTTTAACAGGATTGGGTATTGGGTTTGGAGCGAATTTCGTCACCGAAAGAAACCTTTCTCTTAATGCTACTCAGACCATTCCTGGCTATTCCCTGATGAATGCGGCACTATTTTACACTACTGGAAATGTTCGTCTTCAGCTAAATGTCAATAATCTGGCTGACAAGACGCATTGGGTTGGCGGGTACGACTACCTAAGACTTTTCCCTGGTGCTCCTAGAAATATATTGGGAACAATCACTTTCTCATTCTAATCAACAAAAGTGGCGGCTAAAAAATCTAAAAATCTTATTTGGAAGGTCCATCTGTGGATCGGTCTCTATGTGGGAATCGTCATTGCAGCGCTCAGTATTACTGGCGCTGTTGCCGTTTTCATTCCTGAGATTGATGCCTTGCTGGAGCGGAAGTATGAACTGACAGAAACCGGGGATTCCTATGTGCCGATGAATGGAGTGATCACCCAAGTTCAACTGGAAAATCCAGGCTTTCGGGTTTTAGGTGCTATGCCGCCAGCAAAAGCAACTGATCCTCTGATATTGGATATTTTTAAGGATGCTGGAGCAAAAGATTCTCAACGGGTTCAAGTTTTCATCAATCCCTATACAGGCGCAATCCTTGGTCAGAAATCCCACACCGACAGCCTTTCCAACTATCTCCGTCAGATACACGTGCGATTGATGGACGCTTGGTGGGGTAGACAAATCGTAGGATTGGCAGGAATCGGCCTGTTTATCTTATGTATTACCGGATTGCTGATCTATGGGCAGTTTATGAAAAATCAGATTTTCGGAGCGATCAGAACCAAAAACCTCAGAATTCTGATGGCTGACTGGCATAAGCTGGTGGGGATGGTAGCCTTACTCTTCAATCTCATGATTGCTGGGACTGGTGCTTGGCTGGGACTTCAGCCAATATTGATCAAAGCTTTTGACATCGCAGCCCCCAATGCCTTTGTGCGAACAGAAAAAACCTCCACTCCAGAGATCGACATCGATCAAGAATACGATTATTGGAAGGCACTGGAAGTTGCCAAAGCTCAAATCCCTGAGTTCACCATTACTCAAGTCATCCCTTCCAAAAACGGAACAAATACAATTGAGGTAAAAGGTGACGCTGGTCATCTACCTTTTGAGCCACATATATCAAAGGTAGTTTTGGATAAAACGTCGCTTGCAGTATTGGACGTGTATGACATCCGCAAACAGGCATTTTCGGACAAGTTCTATTACATGCAAGAAGGGTTGCACTTTGGGAGATTTGGAGGGATTTTCCTGAAAATCGCTTATGCCCTTCTCGCAATCACCTCCGGAGTACTTTCCATCACTGGCTTTTTCATCTATTTGCTCCGCAAGAAAAAGACAGCGGAAGAAAAAGATCAAGTCAAGAAAACCATCTTCATTTATTCTATTTCGACAATCGCAATTATAATTGGATTGGCCTTGATCACGGTTTTTATCGGATATGCATATGCTACTATGCTGATGACACCGGCAGTTTATATTTTCCTGGTCTGCTTTATTTCCTATAGTCTTTTTCAGTATTGGAAAAAGGAGAAAACTTCAAAAGAACATGCTCATGAAAAAGTCTAAGCAGCTAACCGAACACTACTTACTGCCTTTGAATTTAAGTTTTCTTTCATTCTTTGGAGTTTTCTTGATTTATGAATTAGACAAAAGCCTACTACCCGAGGCACAGACTTCGAGCTCTCCAGTGACTCTTATAATTTGCGGTCTGGCAACAGTGTTTTTGGCCGGCTCACTCAAATTCCGAAATCGCTATTTCCATGCTTTCTGCATCCTTTTGTCCCTTATCACACTAGCGATTTTAATCTGACAAAAGTAAAAGGCTACTTTTAACTGAACCTTTTGCCCAAAAATCCTTTTGGGTATATAGTTTTACAGTTTACAATTCAGATTTCTATGCGATTCAATATTCACCGCTCATTCTTTTTACCGGCTGTACTCTTAGTAGGATTGGCTACGCTTTCTTGTTCTGAGAAAAAGGCAGAAACTGCCGAGTCGGAAGTAATTGCTGAAAAAACTACCGAAGAAAAATCAGATGAGAAAATCATCCTTTTCTTTGGCAACAGTCTCACGGCTGCTTATGGAATCGACCCCGAGGACGGTTTTGCAGGATTGACACAGCAAAGAATTGATAGCCTTGACTTAAATTACAGAGTGATCAATGGCGGACTTTCCGGTGAAACTACTGCTGGCGGACTAAGCAGATTGGACTGGTTTCTAGAGGATGAGCCTGATATTTTTGTGCTTGAACTTGGCGGAAACGATGGTTTGCGAGGAATAAAACTGACTGAAACCAAAAGCAACTTGCTTAAAATCATTGATAAGGTCAGATCAAAATTTCCTAACACCAAAATCATTCTGGCAGGCATGCAGATTCCTCCAAATATGGGTCAAGAATACGCGACGGAATTCACAGAAATGTATCCTGCAGTAGCAGAAGAAAAAGATGTGACCTTGATTCCTTTTCTATTGGAAAATGTTGGCGGGATTCCCGAATTAAACCTTCCAGATGGCATTCACCCAACTGAAGAAGGGCACAAAATCGTTTTCAAAACAATCTGGCCTTATATAAAAAGTCAAATTAACTAGCACTAAAAAAACATAAACTCGGTCAAACTGGCCGAGTTTTTTTGTGCCCAATTTTTTAACTACTATATTATTAAGCAAAAGACTTTTTACATGCTGCTATGAAACGAAATTTTATCCTGCTTTCATTTTTGTATTTAATAGCCTTTATAAGCTCCTGCTCTGAGAAGACGGAAAAGGCGGATCCACAACACCTAAGCTATGAGTGGACAGTAATTGATTCCTTGGATTTAAATATCCTAGGTAATCCTATTATGTCTTCTGTTAACAATTCCGGCACACGTCTCTCATTTTATGATTATCCCTCAAGCGAGACTATCATCACAAATTCCAACGGAGACATCCTTAATAAATTTTCAAAAAAAGAAGATACTCCTGATGCTTACGGTTTCAAGCTGGAATTGCCTATTATCTGGGGTGAGGATAAAGTTATCCTAATCGGAATGAACGGAATATTTATCTATGACCTGAGTGGTAATATGATCAAAAAAATCGATCATGCTGAAATAATGGGCAGTGGCGGATCCATGTCATTCTCAGGCTTGACAGCCAAGATAGTTTCACTGGACGACAAAGAATACCTGATGACAAAGTCCTTTCGTAATCGCGACACCTATGCCGGTGAACAGAAATTTTACGATTCCTACAAGGCGGTGGAGTTAGTTGATACTGAAACTGGGAAAATGCAGGACTTTGGCCCTTTTGAACCTGAAAGTAAATTTCTTGATGGTATGGGATACGTACAAAGTGATTACGCGCCAGCCTACCATGTGAGTAATGGTAAATTATATCTGTCTCATGCCACAGACCCTACACTTTATATTTATGACTTCTCAAGTGAAGATGCCATACTCGATTCGGCTATCCACTTAGATATACCTGATTTCTTTGAAATAGAAGGTCTCCCTAGGTCTGAGTTTTCTCCTGGAAGTATGACGATCAATGGAGGCACTGCAGCCATTCGAAATATTCTGGTTTTAGATGGAAAAATACTGGTGCATTATTACCCAGGTATAGACCCAAAAATCATTGAGGAAGCAAGGGCACTTTGGAGCTCAGGAAAAGAAGAAGAAGGTGGGGCTGTATATGCCAAAGGCGCAGCCAATATAAAACCGGGAATAATGGTTTTTGACGAAAAGGACAATTCCTATCTAGGAACAGTCGATTTCCCAGTCGGCGTAAATAAAGATGGATTTATGGCAGATAAAGAGTCACTATATTTTCAAAGAACACCGAACCCTGAAGTGGAGGAAGATTTTTTAAGAGTTTATAAAATGAAATTGACTGAAAAATGATTTACAGACACATTTTAACTGCACTTTTAGCAAGCAGTTTTCTAGCATGCTCGTCCGAGGAAAAGACAGGGGAATCCAATAAGACCTCCAATGAATGGGAACTGCAAATTGTGGATTCTATACAGGTGGATTATCTAGGAAGTGTAGATGGAGGAGAATTCCGAAATGGTAAAGGAGTAATTTTTGATTTTAAAACAAATGGACTTGTTGAATTTGACGAAACTGGAAAAACATTAAATCAACATTCCTATCCGAAGGAAGGACCTGGGGCTGTAATATATCCCACCACACTTCGCTATGATGACAACGGAAAACTGTACGGAATGAGCTTTCTTAGTTGGCTCTATGAATTCAATCCTGATCTTACTCTAAAAAGACAAGTCGACATGCCATTTTTAGCTGAATCTAACGACGGAATGTCATTTGGGAGAAATTTTGAGCCATGGAATAATCACATCATCTCATGGTATCCGGGTAGGGACGGAGCAAATCAGTATGATCCATTTTTCTTCCGAGATCACTACCTTCTAGAAAAACTAAATCTCACAAGCGGAGTAGCGGAACCAATAATAAAACTCCCTAAAACCTCTCGATACACTAGCGATAACTATTATGAAAGAACATCGCTGAGATTTGGGATAGTCGATGAGCTACTTTACTTGGTTCTAAACAATGAACCATTTATCCATATTTATGATATGAATACAAGTTTCAAATATGTAGAAACTATTAGCTTTTCTCCATCTGTGTTTTTTGATAATGGAGAACACAATAAAGCGTATGAATATATATCAAGGTATAAAATGCTTGATGGAAGAATTTCAGGTTTCTATCCTAGATCCGATGGGATCTTTGTTACTTATACAGAAGGAATAAACGAAGATATTTTTACTCAGAATGAATTGAAAAACCCTAAGAATTTCCCAAAATATGGTGAATTTCAACGGCATATTTTAAAATTCATGGATGCTGATTCTACCTGGTCAAATGAAATAATTATTCCAAATACAATTGATCAGATCCTAAACATAGAGTCTCTCTCCAAACCTTTCTATGCCCTCCGAAACGACGAGTACATTGGCGAAGAGCAGGATTATTTGACTTTTTATAAACTGAAACTCGTTCAGAAATGAAAAAACTAACCTATTTATACCTTCTACCTTTTGCGCTCAGCATCTTATCCTGCTCACGTGAAAGTGAAGAAACCAAAGCTTCCACTCCTCTTTCAGATCAAGAACTGGAATTTGAGATTTATGATTCGCTAGTGGTGGATTATCTTGGCAATCTTACGCTAATGGATATTAGCCCTGATGGAGACCGTTACTTGCTCGTAGACGAAACTACAGACAGCATTTTTGCGGTAAATTCTTCAGGTGAGCAGCTTTATCACTACAAACTGAGCGGAGAAGGTCCAAACCAATATACTTCAAATCGGTATGGAAAAATTAAGTTTTTAACTAACGATGATTTTCTCATCCTTACAACACGAGGAGTTTACAAGTATGATATCAAGGGCCAGCTACAGAAGATTTATAAGCCTGATTTTACTCCCAAGGCTCAAATTATAATTGGCGGATCAGATAATTTACTAGTTAATGGAAATCAATTATACCTTAATCTTCCTGGTCGCGGCTCGGATGAATTTGGCAGCCAAGGAGTAGACTATCAGCAAAACTCCACGCACGTTGAGATTCTGGATCTTCAATCTGAGACTTATACGGCAGCCATACCATTCCCGAGCAGTTCCAAATTCAGCAGCGAAGAAAAGGCCTATAAATTCTATTCTTTCTATTCCAATATTTCTCTTGGAAAAGACAGTCTATACATTTCTTACAGGCATGAGCCAAAGATTTTTTCGTATCCGCTTTCAGACCTGTCCACACTGGGATCCACTAAAACTATTCCTTTCGATTCATTTTTTGAAAACGAGCCTAAAAGTGATCAAGTAGACGATAACATAACTATCAGTGAATTGTATGCCGGGACAATTAACAAGATGATCGCAATAGAGGATCAGCAGTTTCTGATAGATTACCTGGCTGGTTTGACAGGTGCTGAATATAATGAAACAGTGGCTAAAGCCGGAGAAGACGTCAATAAACAATGGGAAGAATTAGGCAAAATCAACAAAGGAGGATTTGTAATCTTCGATGGAAAAAACATCAGCTCACCCATCGAAAAACCGGAAATTTTGGGCAATCTTGATAAATACATTTCCAAGGATGAAATGTGGTTTTCCCTGAATTTCTCAGCAGCGGAAAACGATTATTCCGTAATTTATAAAACCAGACTAATCTCTAACTAAAAAGCAAAAACCCGATTGATACTGATCATCAACCGGGTTTCATTTATATCAATTCAAGTTATTTTAGAATAATTTAAATCCAACTGAAAGGATAAACTGGTTTGTGCGCTGATCTGTCTCGAAGTTCCCAACATTTCCGGAAAAATTATCGAGTGAACTTTCGTATTTGGCATCGATAATCAAATTCCCAATATCTACCCCAAGGCCTGCTTGATACCCAAGAGTGGCATCCTTGTAATCCACATCCTGGACGGTATTGGTCGCATCTTTAATCTCAGAGTTGATATTTATACTTGCTATTGGACCAGCTTGTAACCTTAAAAAATTGAACATCTTAAATCCAACCATTACCGGAATATCTAGCCTATTAAAATCCGCTTCGTATTCTCTGATTGGCTGATCATCTGGGTTAAATGTGAATTGTCCTTGGGTCTGAGTAAATAGTACTTCAGGCTGTAGATAAAGAGGACCGAGGCCAACTCTGGCAAAAACCCCAACATGATATCCAAATTTGGAATCTCCGTTTTTGAACTCATCACTTTTCAGATCGAGTTTGGTTTGGCTTAGACCTACTTTCGGTCCGAAAGAAAACCCTTGGGAATAGCCTGTCAGTGCAATTACAAACAGCGCTAGAGAAAGAATTAGTTTTTTCATGGTTATATAATTATTGGTTTAGTATGCTTAGTAACGAAGGGTTTTAAGAAAAATTAGCAATTCCTTTGCCAACAAAGGAACTTAACGAAAAAAGGAAGCCCGAAGACTTCCTTTTAATTATTGAAATGGATTAACTATTATGCGGCCTGTGCAGTACCAAATACACCAACCATATTTAAGATCAACAAAATGATTACGATTGGGCAAATCCATTTTACAAAGAATATCCAACCGACTCTGAACAAACCTTTGAAACCAGGAGCACCTAATCTCAATTCATCAGCATATTCTGAGATCTTCGAAGCCCAACCTGTGTATAATGAAAGCATCAAGCAAATCACGATTACGGCAAACGTACCGAACACAAAATCCATAATTCCGAAAAATCCTTCTAATCTATTTCCGAAAAAGTTGATATGTAAATTGGCAAAAAATGTTCCCGGGATTTGGGATAAAGCTGATGGAACGGAAAGAGCCATTGCTGCCAAACCTATAGTCCATGTCGCGCGCTTTCTACCCCACTTCCTATCATCAATCATATAGGCCACCGGTACTTCAAGCATAGAAATAGTGGATGTCAACGCAGCTACCATCAATAATATAAAGAAAAGAGCACCTACAATGTGCCCGCCAGGCATAGCAGCAAATACTTTTGGTAATACATCGAAAACCAATGCTGGGCCTGCAGCAGGATCTTTACCCGGAAGCAATGCAAACAATGCCGGAAACACCATCAATCCACCTAATAAAGCGACTGAAGTATCCATACCTGCTATCCATCCCGCAGATTGTATAATATTGGATTTTTTAGGTAAATAAGACCCAAAAGTGATCATCAAACCCCAACCTACAGACATGGAGAAAAAAGCTTGACCAAGAGCCTGAAGAATTACTGCCGGATTGATTTTGCCAAAATCTGGCTTAAGGTAATATTCTATACCAGCACTTGCCCCTTCTAATGTCACAGCTCTACCTGCTATGAAGATGATGATGATAAACAATACGGGCATCAAAAACTTAGACGCTTTCTCTATACCTCCTGATACACCACCCAATACAATCAATATAGTAGCTAAAATAAATACAAAGGTCAGAGGAATTACATATAAAGGAGTCTTTACAAACTCCGCGAAATCAACAGGAACATTGATTATTTCAGTGATTATATAACCCACTGTCCATCCTGCAATTACCGAATAATAGCTAAAAACAAAAAAACAAACTAGAACGCAAAGTACGCCAGCAATCTGCCAGAAGGCATTTCCTCCTGTATCCCGAATGGCTCCTATTGGGTTTTTACCTGATTTTCTACCTAGTGCTATTTCATTAAAAAGTAATGGTAGTGCTATAAATAATACACAAAGAACATATACAAATACAAATGCCCCACCTCCATTTTCACCAACTAAATACGGGAATCTCCATATATTCCCCAGACCTACGGCAGATCCGGCTGCTGCCATGATAAACCCGAGACTAGAACCAAACTCACCTCTTTCTTCGGTATCGTTGCTAACTGCCATATATTATTTTAAAATTAAATTAGGGTGTATAAACTGCTTTTTAAGAGCGGGCTAAGATAATTTGTTTTGCTAAAATACCAATTGCCGTTTGGAAAGTTTTCGGTTCAAAACCAAGCTGTTCCCGCGCTTTTGTGATGTTAAAACCTGTTTTGAGGGGTCTTTTTGCAGGCTGACTGAAAGTACTTGAGTCCGCCCGGTTAATTAATGCTTTATCAAGTCCAAAAAAGTCGGCAGTAATTATTGCCATCTCATAAGCACTTAGGTAGTCCGGTCCTGAAATATTAAAAATGCCTTCAGCTTCTTTTTCAGCAATCAAAATACATCCAGCCGCCAAGTCTTCAGCGAGCGTGGGTGTCCGGAATTGATCGTCTACTACCTGGATTTCCTTTCCCGACTCAAGTGAGGATTTTACCCAAAGTATAATATTGGTCCTGCTCATGTCGTGAGCTATTCCAAAAACCAACACAGTACGGGCAATTGCCCACTTTGTCTTGCAGGCCATTACTAATTGCTCAGCTTCCAACTTGGTTTCGCCGTAATAATTCACTGGAGCTGCTTCCGCATTTTCATCCAGAAGGCCTTCTTCCCCAGAGAAAATAAAGTCAGTGGAGACAAATATAAAATGTGATTTAGCCTGCTCTGCAGCTTTAATAAGGTATGCAGTTGCGTTGACGTTCGAATTATAGCAGTCCTCTTGGTTCAATTCACATTGATCTACGTGAGTCATAGCACCGCAATGCATGATAATTTCCGGCTTGATATCTGCCAAGGTTTTTTCTACTTCTTGGGCATTGGTGATGTCAAGCGATACATATTCAAATCCCTTTCCCGGCAATCTACATTCTCCTTTTCCACTGGCAATGACATGGAAATCATCCTTTCCAACTAACTGTTCAACTAATTTTTGCCCAAGTAAACCATTTGCACCTGTGATGAATACTTTCTTTTTATTTGTCGTTTGCATAGCTATAGCCATATTCTTTTTCAATTTTCTTTCGGGACATTTTCTCTACAGTAACATTCATAAAAACAGGCTCTATCGGCCTATCCCTCTGGGTAGGAAGATTGGAAATCTCCTCAGCTACTTCCAGACCTTGGATTACTTCACCAAAAACAGTGTATTCTTTGTCCAAGTGCGGAACACCACCGACTGTAGTATAAGCCTCAATCTGCTCTTTCGTGTAATCTTTAGTCAATTTCACATTGAGAGACTTTTCCAACTCATCTCTTTTGGATAGAATCAAATTAGTGAGACTGTCAAATTTCTGCTCGTTATATAAACGTATGTATTCGTTTTTCAACTCTTCCTGACTTCCCAACTCCATGTACTTCATAAGTGCTTTTTGAAGCTCCTGCATGTCAGTTGTAAGCTCAAGCTCATCATAAACTTTCCCTATTGTGATGTAAAATTGAGAACCATTTGATCGTCGTTCGGGATTAATCCCATCTGGCTGACGCGCTGCGGCGATCATTCCTTTTTTGTGGTAATAATTAGGCCTAATTTCAGCCGGTATCGTAGGCCATTCCTGGGGAGGTAGGTTTTCTTTTGTAAAAACGTCCCCGCCTTGAATCATGAAATTCTTCATTACGCGCTGAAACTCCGTAGAATCAAATCTTCCAGCTTCTGCCAGTTTGATAAAATTAGATTTATGCTCGGGTGTATCGTCGAATAGAACTGCCACGATATCTCCATGACTTGTGGAGATAGTGACCACATAATCTTTGTCAGCAGCACAGGCAAATGAGCTGGCGCAAAGGAAAAGAACAAGTAAGGTTCTTAAAAATCTCATTTATTCAATGTTTGTTTAATTTGATCCAATATTATTTTTCCACCTGAAGCAAAAACCTCTTTGGCTAGCTCTCGACCAAGCATCTCAGGTTCATTAGCATTGCCTTCTACTACTATGGAAATGCGTTCATTCCCATCCAAACTCACAATTCCACCTGTCAGAATTAATTGGTCTCCCGAAAGATTTGCCAGCGCAAAAACGGGAATGCTACAACCTCCTTCCAATACTCTTAAGTAAGCTCGCTCAGCACGAAGTCTCAAAGAAGTTTCCTGATGATTGCAAGCTGCTGTGATCTTCGCTTTCAATTCAGAATCCAATATCGATGCAACTTCTATAGCAACAGAACCTTGTCCAACTGCTGGAGTAAATTCATTCAAATCCAACTCCTCCACAATCATATGGTCATATTCCATGCGATGTGCACCCGCGTAAGCAAGTAATAGCGCATCACATAGCCCTTCTTCCATCTTGCGAATTCTCGTTTGCAGGTTACCGCGAACTTCCACAGTTTTTACATGTGGATAAAAATGTTTCAGGGTAGATACGCGACGGGTAGATGAAGTTCCTAACACGACATCCTTCTTCAGAGAAACTGATTTGTCATGGGAGACAAGCACATCATTTTCTTTTTCACGCTCGGTAAAGGCTATAATTTCAAAACCTTCAGGCAAAGTAGACTGCATGTCCTTCGCACTGTGGACAGCGATGTCGATTCGCCCATCCAGTAATTGATCCTCAAGTTCTTGGGTAAAAACTCCCTTGCTTCCAATTTTGGCGATGGAAACATCCAGAATTTGATCACCCTTCGTGTCGATTATTACTATCTCAGTATCTAAACCTGTCTTTTGTAATAGGTCCTCCACATGGTATGCTTGCCAAAGCGCTAATTTGCTTCCACGTGTACCGATTTTCACTAACTGACTCATTGACTAGAAATTTTCATCGGGCGCTTATTCACTCCCTCTTCTATAAATTTAATGATCGCTCCTGCGATATCTATCCCTGTGGCTTTCTCTATGCCTTCTAATCCTGGAGAACTATTTACTTCCAAAATCAAAGGTCCTCTAGCCGACTGAAGCATGTCTACTCCAGCTACATCCAACCCAAGTGCTTTTGCTGCACCCAAAGCGGCTGCTTTCTCAGCACGGCTCAATTTAATAATGGTGGCCTTACCTCCCCGGTGAAGATTAGATCTAAATTCTCCTTCGGCACCTTGACGCTTCATGGCACCGACCACTTTTCCGTTCACTATAAATGCTCGGATATCAGCTCCTTTCGCTTCTTTGATAAATTCCTGAACAATAATTCTTGCTTTCAACCCATGAAAAGCTTCGATTACAGATTGGCTGGCTTTTTTGGTCTCCGCCAAGACAACACCCAAACCCTGAGTTCCTTCCAATAATTTGATGATTAGAGGAGCACCACCTACATGTTCGATAATTTGCTTTTCTCCACCTTTGGAGAAATTTGTGAAAGCAGTTTTTGGCATCCCCAAACCTGCGCTCGATAAGATCTGTAAACTTCTGAGCTTGTCTCTACTTCTGACAATCGCCTGAGAATGGACAGCTGAAAAGGCTCCCATCAACTCAAATTGACGAACGACGGCAGTTCCATAGAAAGTCACAGATGCGCCAATTCTAGGGATGATCGCATCTACATCAGTAAGATTTTCGCCTTTGTAAATAATAGATGGACCTTCTTGCTCAATAATTAAATCACAAATACTATGATTCACGATGATTGCATCATGTCCAGCTTTGTGAATTGCTTCATAAAGCCTCCTGGTAGAATATAGATTTGGGTTCCTGGAAAGGATTGCAATCTTCATGAGAAAATTAGTAAATGGTTTGAGCCCCGTTTAAGACTCGTTATGCAGATGAGGATGTTTGTTATTTTGTTCTGTATGGTCTGGCCAAATTGGTCTTTGACACATCCACAAGAAAACGATTTTTTAAGATCTTTCGCCCGAGTAGTATCGCATTTCTCATGCTCGACCGATCTGAAAGCGTAAACTCTGCCGAATAACTTTCGCCGGCAAGCTCAAAGGTAGTTTCTATCAAATAGCGGACTTCAGCTTGGCCAAAAGAATTTTTCACTTTTTTCTCCCTGAAGTGTTCAAAGGTAACCATTTCTCCATTGAAGGATTTATGTCCTGGTAGCAAAGACTGGAATCGAAGAATACGTTTGCCATCCTTCTCGATCACTTCAATATTCTCAGCATGAATACTACTGGTATAGGCGCCAGTATCCACTTTTGCCCAAACCAACTTCAGTCCTAACTCAGGAAGTGATATTTTTTCTTTTCTACCAATTATTTTTTGATCCATATCAGCTGATTTTCGCCATCAATCGGGTCACATTCATCGAAAGATCCGTGAAGATAAACTTAGCATTTCCATTTCTTTCCAAATGATAATGTGCGGTATTGAAATCTCCGTAAAGTTTACCCACGTGCCCTTCCTTCAGAATTTTTCCCGAGATATTATTGACAAATGTGCGATCCTCATTATTGGTACGAAGCAAATCATCCAGCCCTGCATTCTTCAACAAAATTTCCCGAAGTACATTCAAACCAGTTAAAAGAAGCGATTTCTGGGCTTCTTTGTCGGATTTATGAAAATCATCAGCCAAGCCAAAAATACTTTTGAAATCGGCTTTGTAACAAGACAAGAACCACTCTCTGATTTTTTTTACCTGCAGATCTTCCACCTGATCCACTAGCCTGTAAGCTTCCCGAAGATTCCCATCTGCCAACATGGCAATTTGATCGGCCGAGGCTTCGTCGCAAAGTCCTTTTTCAATCAAATGACCTTTCACTTCTTCATCAGAAAATCCTCGAATCATTACTTTTTGAGTTCTCGAAAGGATGGTTGTCAAGAGCTGATCAGCATGACCTGTCACTAAAATAAAAAGCGTCTTTGGCTGCGGTTCTTCGAGAATTTTCAGGAGCGCATTTGCCGCTGAAGGGTGAAGAAATTCCGGCGCCCAGATCATCATGATCTTATAGCCGCCTTCGAAAGACATCAAGGAAAGCGCTTGAATGATTTTTCGCGCAGCGCCTTTGGAGATATTTAATTGCTTCTTTTCGAAGTTATTGAAATAGATGAAATCATGGACATTGCCGTAAGGCTGCCCAGTGGTAAACTTCCTCCAGTTGGTCAGAAGATCAACTTTTTCATCGTCATCTTTGTCGTCGTCTTTGGATGAGGAGATCGTAGGAAAGGCAAAATTCAAATCCGGTAAAACCAGACGAGTCATTCGCTGGCAGGAAGCGCAAACTCCACAGGAATCTGTAGCGCCTGGATTTTCGCAGTATAAATAAGTGCACAGCGCCAACGCCATAGTTAAATTAGCGGAGCCTTCAGGTCCATGAAATAATAATGCATGCGCCAAATGGTTATTTTTGACGGCATTAATTAGATTCTCTTTTGTCTCGGGAAGTCCCGGTATATCTGCGAATTGCATGAATTAATTAATCAGGATGAGGTTTCCCAAATTCTATAGTTTTTGGACATTTCGAAAATAGTGCGCAAGATCTCTTGTTCCTCCACATTCAATTCCAATCCTCTTCTAGCCACTACAGCTTTTGATGTTTCAAGAAACTTTGGAAACAAAAAGGTAGAAAATCCTTCCTCTCCACCCCAAGCAAATGAAGGAATAAATTTACGTGGAAATCCTGAGCCAAAAATATTTGACCCTACTCCTACCACCGTTCCCGTATTGAACATGGTGTTGATGCCACATTTGGAATGGTCACCCAACATCAGTCCACAAAACTGCAGGCCAGTGTTGGCATAATTCCCAACCGTGTAGTCCCAAAGTTTCACTGGAGAATAATTGTTTTTTAAGTTACTAGTATTGGTATCTGCCCCCATATTGCACCATTCTCCTATCACAGAATTACCGAGGAATCCTTCGTGGCCTTTATTGCTGTAGCCAAAGATGACTGAGTTTGACACTTCTCCACCAACTTTGGAGAAAGGACCGACGGTGGTATCACCCTTAATTTTCGTTCCCATATTTAGGGTTGAGCTTTCGCAAAGAGCAAATGGCCCACGAATTAATGATCCTTCCTGGATTTCTGTGTTTTTGCCAATGTAAATCGGCCCGCCATCTGCATTCAAAACTGCAGCACGAATCACGGAGCCTTCTTCTATAAAAATGTTTTCGGGAGAATATACTTTGGTATGAGGATCGGTGATCTTGGCGGATTTTCTCCCCTTCGTGATCAGGTCGAAATCCTTTCTGATTTCAGCTCCATTGAGTTGGAAGATGTTCCAGGTTTTCAAAAGAAGCGTAGGCTCAGAATCCATCTGGACAATTTCCTTATCCTTCACAGCACTTAGATTCTTTTCAGTTTCGCCTATATACGTCGCGATTAGTGTTTTACCGAAATAGAGCGCCTGTTTGGAAGAAAGGGATTTTAAAACTCCTAAACTCAAGTTATCAGGAAGCCAAGCGCCGTTAATGGCTAAGGCTTTTCCCGCTTTACGTGGGAATTTCTTTTGAAGGTAGTCTTGGGTAAGAAATGAAATCGAAGCTCCTGTCAACTGCCCCCATTTCTCTGAGATCTTCAGTATCCCGACGCGTATATCCGATACAGGTCTGGTAAAAGTAAAGGGAAGCAATGATCCTCGGATAGCGGGATCATCAAACAACAAAATCGAGTCCATGAGGCAAAAATAAAAAAGTCTCCCGGAATCCATGCTCCGGGAGACTTTTTAGCCTGAGATAAGGAAGAATTACTTCTTAGCGTATCTTCTGTTGAATTTCTCAACACGACCCGCAGTATCAAGCATCATTTTCTTACCAGTGTAGAACGGGTGAGACTGAGAGCTCACTTCCACTTTAAACAAAGGATATTCGTTGCCATCTTCCCAAGTGATTGTTTCGCTTGTTTCGATAGTTGATTTAGTAAGAAATTTAAACTCGCTAGAAGTGTCGTAGAAAACGACGTCTCTGTAGTTTGGATGGATATCAGCTTTCATATTATTGCTAGTTATATAGTACCTCTTTCAAATGAGGCACAAAGTTACCCTTTTTCAGAAAATCCACCAAATCTTTGTCAAGTATTTCTAAGTCAATTGATCAAAAGGTTTTAAAAAGTGGATTTGAAAACTCAAAAGAAGGTCTTTTCACTCGAAAATAAAATCAAAACCCATAACTACTGAACTCAAAATTAGCACCTAAGCATTTGGCAAATGATATATTGTAGTAATTTCAACCATCAAAGACAGTAGTTCATAATCAGGAATCTTTTTAGATTTAGTCAATGCTAAGATCATACAAAAACCACCTAAGCCTTGGGCTGCTCATTTTAATAAGTATTCTTTTTCTTCCAATTTTTGCCTTTGCCCAAGGAAGCTACATTCCATTCGACAGAGACTATTATCAAAAAATCGAACGATACGAAATCTTACAGGGAAGAAACAATGCCAGTTTCCACACCGGAGCAAAACCTTACCGAAGAGATCATGTGGCTGCCTACCTAGACAGCCTAGCTCAAGACGCAGTAATCCGTTCCAGATCTGATCAATTCAACTTAGCATATTTAAGCCAGGACAATTGGGAGTTTATTACCAGAGAAACGCCTGAATCAAAAAAACCATTTCTGAAGGGGCTTTACCGAAGACCAGGAGATTTTGCTCATTATTATAGTGATGAATTTGATATTCATGTCAGCCCTGTCATTTACTTAAATGGCGGTATCGAGCCGGACAATGATCAAAACCCTAATCGCCTTTCCCGAGGAGTTGTCCTGCGCGGATCCATTGACAAAAAAGTTGGTTTTTACACGTACTTCACTTCCTCAGAGGCATTTTTCCCAAGTTGGGTGAAAGGCTATGCGGAATATAATGGCGCAGTACCTGGTGAAGGATTTTGGAAAGAATACAATGGCAATGGTTATAGCTATTTCTCAGCCTTGGGTCATGTAAGCTATAATATCACCAAGCACATACAAGTAGAAGTTGGACATGACCGAAACTTTATTGGAGAAGGTTATCGGTCCTTTTTATTGTCAGACTTTTCCAATCCATACATGTTTGTGAAGTTCAATACTCAGGTTTGGAAATTCCAGCTGACCAATATTTGGACTCAAATGACTGCTGATGTGGATTATGACAGAGGCAGACCAACTGACGGGCGGTATCCTCAAAAGTGGTTCTCTTTTCACCGTTTAGGTTTTAATGTTGGCAAAAACCTAAATCTGGGATTCTTCGAATCGGTGATGACTGATAAAGTAGATTTCAATTACTTCAACCCGATCGTATTTTATCGCTGGGTTGAGCAATCACTGGGTACTCCGGACAAGGTGATGCTTGGGATAGATTACAAATGGAATTTCTATCCATCGATGCAGCTCTATGGACAATTTGCGCTGGATGAATTCGTGTTTTCTGAATTCTTCGGTCAGGATGGAAAAAACTCCAAGCGAAATAAATATGGTCTTCAAGCTGGCTTCAAATACATTGACCTTTTCAAGGTGTCCAATCTAGATTTACAATTGGAGTACAATTCCGCAAGACCTTATACCTTTCAGGAAAAAGTCGACTATCAATCCTACAGCAACTGGAGAACTCCACTTACTCATCCGCGAGGAGCTAACTTCCGCGAAATGCTTGGGATTATCCGCTATCAGCCGATTCCTAAGCTAAACCTGACTTTCCTTACCATGTATCAACTCTATGGAGCAGATCCAGACTTAGAAACTAACTGGGGTGGTGATGTTTTGAAAAATAGACTTGAAGGAAGTCCAACTGGATTATTCGGGAATGTGATCGGGCAAGGCATAGAGAACAAGGTCATTCAGACCAATTTAAATGCAAGCTATATGCTTCGTCACAACTTCTTTATAGATGCATCACACACATTCAGACGAAGAACAGCCCAGGATTTAGATAGCCCGGCAACATCACAATACATGCAACTAGCCTTCCGCTGGAACTTTATCAGACCTGATTACAACTATTAAGTTGGAACCTCCAGCGCCATTTTTGCGTAACTTGCGAGATTATTCCACGAATACTAGTTTATGAAGACCTATCTACGAATTCTTTCTTATGCCAAGCCATACGGAAAATTCGTGCCTACTTATATTATTTACACTTTTCTTTCCATCGTTTTTGGCTTACTGAATTTCACTCTCTTAAAGCCACTTTTCGATGTGATCTTCGAGCAGGTAGATCCTGAGTCTCTGGCGAAATATGCAGATAAACCTGAATTCAGTTTTTCCATTGAATATTTCTCTCATCTCTTCAATTATAATTTTCTGCAAGTCGCAGAAGAATATGGGAAAATGGGAACACTATTCTACGTCTGCATCATCATAGTTCTCTCAGTTTTCTTATCCAACCTCTTCACCTATTTATCTGGGATCATTTTAGCTAAGGTGCGGGCTATCGTCATCAAGAGAATGCGAATGGATATTTTTGAGCATGTCAGTGGCTTACACATTGGGTACTTTTCTAATGAACGAAAAGGTGATCTAATGTCCAAAATGACCAATGATGTGCAGGAAGTAGAAAACACAATCGTTCAGTCACTTCGGGTAGTATTTAGAGAACCGGCAACTATAATCCTTTACTTTTCTGTGTTGTTTTTTATGTCAGTAAAACTGACACTTTTCACAATTCTAATCATACCAATTTCAGGAGCGATCATCGGTGGTATCACTAGGAGGCTCAAGAAAAAGGCAGTGCAAAGCCAGCAATCTCTGGGACGAATTGTGAATATTCTAGATGAGACTTTGGGTGGAATGCGGGTAATCAAAGCCTTCAATGCCGAAGGTTTTATGAAAAAGAAATTTGATGGAGAGACTGATTTCTATGCAGACGTCAATGTAAACATGGCCCGTAAGAATGAACTAGCCTCTCCTATTTCCCAGTTTTTGGGTGTATTTGTGGTGGCTGGAATCTTAGTTTATGGAGGCAGCATGGTGCTGAGTGGCAACTCAGATCTGGGGGCTTCTGACTTCATTACCTACATCATTATTTTCACTCAAGTGCTTAATCCTGCCAAGGAAATTTCCCGCGCAGTGAGTAGCATTCAAAGAGGGATAGCATCAGCGGAGCGGGTTTTCACAGTAGTGGACACACCATCTCAAATCACTTCCCCAACTTCCCCATCAGTTCTAAATAAGTTTGACCATGCTGTAGAAGTGAAATATGTGAGTTTCGCTTACGAAGATCAGTTGGTATTAAAGAACATCAATTTTACACTTGAACGTGGAAAAACCATCGCATTGGTTGGGCCTTCCGGAGGAGGGAAATCTACGCTTGCTGATCTGGTACCTCGCTTTTATGATCCTACTGAAGGAGAAATTTTACTTGATGGATCAAACCTGAAGGATTTCAACCTGAAAGATTTGCGCAGCCTGATGGGTATTGTGACTCAGGAATCTATTTTATTCAACGATACGGTATTCAATAACATCGCTTTTGGAGTGGAAGGAGCAACTGAAGCGGATGTAATGGAAGCTGCGAAAATCGCCAATGCTCATGAATTCATTGAGAAGATGGAAGATGGCTACCAAGCTAGCATTGGAGAGCGTGGCTCTAAGCTTTCCGGTGGACAACGTCAGCGTTTGAGTATCGCAAGAGCGGTATTGAAAAACCCTCCTATTTTGATCCTAGACGAGGCCACTTCAGCTTTGGATTCGGAGTCAGAACACTTGGTTCAGGAAGCTTTGACCAAACTGATGAGCAACAGAACTACTCTTGTTATTGCACATCGCCTGAGTACAATTCAGCACGCGGATGAGATCCTGGTAATTGAGCGTGGAGAAATTAAACAAAGAGGAAACCATTCTGATTTGAGCCAAATTGAAGGCTTGTATCAGAAACTTTCTACTATACAGTCAGTTTAGTATATTCGTTAAAACTAATATTATTTACCATGAAAAAACTTCACCAAATCCTTCAAATAGCCCTTTTGGTCTATTTTGGTGCTTTTCTTATTTTCTTCATTGCGTTCGATACCCTAGGTGGACTATTTGGAATGGAAGAAATCACTTCTGATTCCATGGTTACAATCATTTTGATTGGTTTAATTCTTTTCTTAGCAGCATGGGGAAGTAGCTACGCTGCTTATAAAAGTCTTTCCTCTCAAATCAAAAAGATGGAAAGCGAAATGAATGCCTTGAAAGCAAAAATCTATGATTTTGAGCATCCAAGAGTACCTACAAATACTCCTACTAGCACCCCATCTAAACCAAAGGAAACCGATCAAAGCAATCTTCCTCCAAGACAAAACATTACAGAATAATTCTGCTATGAATTAATGGTAGTTAAATAAGGAAGCCCGACGGCTTCCTTATTTTTTTTGTAAAATGGTTTTATTTGATGGCTTTTTTCTAGAAACTGGCTAATAAATAGCATCCTATGGCAAAAGATTTTCCAACCTTTAATTCCTATCAAACAACGCCCACTATGAATCCTCCATTATTCTTTCAGAATAAACACCTGACTCTACTTTTCTTCGCAAGCATACTATTTTTCGCCTTTTCCTGTCAGACCAACTCCAATGAAGAAGTTAGAAAGCCGAACATCATCCTGATATTGGCAGATGATTTGGGCTTTTCAGATTTAGGGAGTTTTGGAGGAGAAATACAAACCCCCAATCTTGACTGGCTGGCTAGTCAAGGGATACGTTTCACTCAATTTTATAACACTTCGCGCTGCTGCCCGACAAGAGCCTCGCTGCTAACAGGGCTTTATAATCACCAAGCTGGAATCGGCCAAATGACCACCGACACAGGGCAAGAAGCTTACCGAGGACACATTTCAAATTCAGCCGTAACCATTGCCGAGGTCTTGAAAAGTTCAGGCTATAGGACAGGTATGGTTGGGAAATGGCATGTTTCCAACACCGTGGTTCAGGAAACACCTGAAAAGCAATTGGCTTGGCTAAATCATCAGGAAGAGCATCCACTTTTTTCACCGATTGAGCAATACCCAACCAATCGGGGATTTGAAAAGTACTTTGGAAATATTTGGGGCGTAGTCAATTTTTTTGACCCTTTCAGCTTAGTCAATGGCACAGAGCCTGTGACTGAAGTTCCTGATAACTATTACCATACTGACGCTATCAACGATACAGCCTCCGTGTATATCCGGCAATTTGCGGAGCAGGATAAACCGTTTTTTCTATATGTAGCTCACACTGCGCCACACTGGCCACTTCATGCTTTGCCGAAGGATATAGAAAAATACAAAGACACATATAAAATAGGCTGGGATAAGATCAGGGAAAATCGATATAAAAAGTTGATTGAGTTGGGAATTATCGATGAAGCCAACTACTCCCTTTCTGAAAGATGGGAAAATGAGCTCAGCTGGGAAGATAATCCAGATAAGGAATTTGATGCAAGAGCCATGGCTGTTCATGCGGCGATGATCGATAATATGGATCAGGGAATCGGTAGAATCATAGAAACCTTGAAGGAAACCGGTCAACTGGAGAATACCCTCATAGTGTTTTTAAGCGATAATGGTGCAAGCTCGGAAAGTAGTATGCGCTATGGACCAGGCTTTGATCGACCGAGCCAAACTAGATCCGGGGAACCAATCGCTTACCCGGTTGACAAAGATGTAATGCCAGGTCCCCAGACAACTTTTACTTCTATCGGGCAGCGCTGGTCAAATGTATCAAACACGCCATTCCGCTATTGGAAAATGGAGTCTTTCGAAGGAGGAGTTCATACACCGATGATAGCATTTTGGCCTGCCGGAATCAGTGCTAAAAAAGGTAGTATTTCTAAGCAGATTGGACATGTAATGGATTTCATGGCAACTTTCATCGATGCGGCAGGTGCTGAATATCCAACTGATTTTGCAGGCAATAAAATCAAACCGATTGCAGGAAAGAGTTTACTTCCTGTATTTCAAGGAAAAGAACGAGAAGGTCACTCCGTACTTTTCAACGAGCATGAAGGAGGAAGATCGGTACGTACAAAGGAATGGAAATTGGTTACTTTGGATGCCAGAGAACCTTGGCAGCTATTCCGAATCGATGAGGATGCTACAGAAACCAAAAATGTAGCTGAAAACTTCCCTGAAGTAGTTCAAGAACTTGATAGCCTCTGGCAAAACTGGGCGGTTCAGAACAAGGTGATACCCAAACCATAAAATGATTCTCTTGATCGCTGGTTGAAGGACTAGTAAAATTCAGGTATTTAATAAGAATTTAATTTTATGAAAGCCTTATATTAAGGAAACCAATAAGGTTTCCTTTTTTTGTGAATTATGGTAGCTAAAACTTTTGGAAGCGCAGTATCAGGCGTCGATGCGAATATCATCACCATTGAGGTGAACGTGGGACAAGGAACAAGTTTTTTCATGGTAGGTCTGCCCGACTCAGCCGTGAAAGAATCCCAACAAAGAGTTGAAAGTGCATTGAAATATTTCGGGTATCGAATGCCCAGGCAAAAAGTGGTAATCAACCTCGCGCCAGCCGATATCAGGAAAGAAGGCTCTGCTTATGATCTGCCGATTGCAATGGGAATCTTGCAGGCATCAGAGCAGGTGGAATTTCCAACATTGGGAGACTATGTAATTATGGGTGAGCTTTCATTGGATGGAAACCTCCGACCAATCAAGGGAGTATTACCTATTGCTATTGAAGCCAGGAAGAAGGGATTCAAAGGTTTTATACTCCCGGTAGAAAACGCCAAAGAAGCATCGATAGTCAATAGCCTAGATATAATTGGTGTAGAAACGATGCAGCAAGCCACTGATTTTTTGATGGGTGAACTTCAAATAAAACCATTGGTCACGGACACCAGAGAGATTTTCTATCATTCACTGGATGATATTGAATTTGACTTTGCGGATGTGCAAGGACAGGAAAATATCAAAAGGGCAATGGAAATCGCAGCCGCAGGAGGACATAATGTAATTATGATTGGTCCTCCAGGTGCCGGTAAAACCATGCTTGCCAAACGTCTTCCCTCGATTCTTCCTCCACTGACTTTGGTAGAAGCTTTGGAAACGACCAAGATTCATTCCGTAGCTGGAAAGCTGGGCAGAAACGGCTCACTGCTTGCCAATCGTCCTTTTCGATCTCCGCACCACACCATAAGCGATGTTGCGCTCGTTGGCGGAGGAGGCAATCCCCAGCCTGGCGAAATTTCTCTTGCGCACAACGGAGTACTTTTTCTGGATGAATTGCCGGAGTTCAAGCGTACTGTACTGGAAGTCATGCGTCAACCGCTGGAAGAGCGCAGAGTTACCATTTCCAGAGCAAAAGTGTCGGTGGATTTTCCTGCCAACTTTATGCTCATCGCCAGCATGAATCCATGCCCATGTGGATATTACAATCATCCCGAAAAAGAATGTGTTTGCGGTCCAGGAATAGTGCAGCGGTATTTGAATAAAGTGTCAGGACCGCTGTTAGATCGCATCGATCTGCATGTAGAAGTGACACCTGTCAAATTTGACGAGATGACCTCCACCCGGAAAACAGAATCCAGCAAGGAAATAAGAGAACGCGTAATCAAAGGCCGAGAAAAACAAAAGGAACGATTTAAAGGAAATCCTGAGGTTTTCTGTAATGCCATGATGCCTTCGCATCTCACAAAACAAATCTGCCAAATCAACGAAGCTGGCAAGATGCTTTTGAAAACCGCCATGGAGCGACTGGGATTATCAGCCAGAGCTTATGACCGCATACTGAAAGTAGCCAGAACCATTGCTGATATCTCAGGATCTGAGGAAATCAAAGTCGAGCATCTGGCCGAAGCGATACAGTATAGAAGTCTGGACAGAGAAGGTTGGGCGGGATAGGAATTTGAAATTATTGAATTTAAAATTTGAAAAAAAATCAATTTATGACCCCAGAAATCATTCTTCGCTACCTTCATTTTATCAGCATTTTTGCAATAGTCGGCTCATTGGTTTCGGAGCATCTTTTACTTAAGAAGGAATTGACACGAAAGGAAATCAAAAGGATCGCTACTATCGATGGAGTTTATGGAATGGGTGCATTGATTCTTTTGGCAGTTGGACTTTCGCTTTGGCTGGGTGGTTATGGAAAACTTACCGAGTTTTATACTTACAATTTCATCTTCCACATAAAAATCACCCTGTTTGCTTTAATTGGGATTTTGTCGATTTATCCGACGGTTTTTTTCATCAAAAATAGAAAAGGAGACCTAGATGAATTTGTCCAAATCCCAAAAACAATTTTTATGCTCCTCAGGTTAGAACTTCTGCTATTATTTATCATTCCATTATTAGCTGGATTAATGGCTAAAGGAGTTGGATACTTTGGCTAATATTCCCTGATTTCACTTTACCCTAGCTTTTCTTTATATTATTTGACAACAAACCTATCCCTAACAACTATGAAATATTTAACATTATTAATTCTATTTATCTCCTTTGGTGCTTTTTCTCAAGACATGATTCCTGCCAAAAAAGGAGATGTTACCATCAATCCTATCACGCACGGCACATTAGTATTAGAGCATGATAACCAAGTAATTTATGTGGATCCTTATGGTGGCGCGGCTGCTTTCGAAGGGCAGAAGAAACCAACATTGGTGTTGATCACTGACATTCACGGGGATCATCTCAATCAGGAAACGCTTGATGGACTAGACCTTTCTGGTGCAACCATCATTGCACCACAAGCTGTAGCAGATAAGCTTACTACAGGCACAGGAAAAGAAGTGATAGTTTTGGGGAACAATCAATCCAAAGCTGTCAATGGAATTAAGGTCGAGGCATTACCAATGTATAATTTACCCGAAAGCACTGAAGCTCCACATACGAAAGGCCGTGGAAACGGATACATTGTTCATCTTGGAGGAAAACAATTTTACATTTCAGGGGATACAGAAGACATTCCGGAAATGAGAGCTCTTAAGAATATTGATGTAGCTTTTGTGTGCATGAATTTGCCTTACACTATGGATGTTGATCAGGCTGCAAGTGCAGTTTCTGAATTCAAACCTGCAATTGTTTACCCATATCACTACAGAGGAACAAATGGATTAAGCGACGTGGAAAAATTCAAAACCATGGTTAATGAAGCCGCTCCAAGTGTAGATGTGCGTTTGAGAAATTGGTATAACCAGTAATAAAATAGGGAGTAGAAATAATCTACTCCCTTTCTTTAATGCAATGCTTGCTCCATATCCTCCAGCAAGTCATACAAATGTTCTAAACCTACCGATACTCGAATCAAATTTTGAGGAGTCAAAGTATCTGGCCCTTCCGAAGCAGCCCGACGTTCGATTAAACTTTCCACACCTCCCAGGCTCGTAGCATTCGTGAAAAACCTGAGTTTAGAGATTACCTTATCTGCCATACTTGCGTCACCTTTTACCTGAAAAGATAAAATTCCTCCAAATCCTGTCATTTGGTTGGCGGCAATCAGATGGCCTGGATGGGACTTCAATCCTGGATAATAGACCCTTTCTACCGATTCATGAGTAGAAAGAAAATTCGCTAAGACAATTGCATGTTCAGCATGTCCTTTCATTCTGTAGGGTAAAGTCTTAATGCTTCTACACAAATAATAACAATCCATCGGTGAGGGAATTGCACCTCCACCTATCTGCACATTTTTCACTTTTTCCCAAAATTCATCCTTTTCCTTGGTAATCAATGCTCCTCCCATAATATCAGAGTGCCCTCCAAAATATTTGGTACTGGAATGCATCACGATATCTGCCCCAAAATCAATTGGGTTTTGAAAAACAGGGGTAGCAAAGGTGTTATCGCAAGCTAAAATTGCTCCTTTTTCCTTAGCCAAAATTGCAACCGCAGCTATATCTGTAATCTTCAACAAGGGATTGGAAGGTGTTTCCAACCACACCAACTTTGTATTTTCTTTGAAAGCTTGCTCAACTTTCACCAAATCTGTCATATCCACAAAAGTGGCCTCCAAGACACCTTTGAAGATTGTAAGAATTGCATTTTTTAATCCATGATACATATCATCAGGAGCGATAATATGCGAACCTGGCTCTAGGGCTTGGAACACTGCAACTCCCGCGGCATTGCCTGAAGAGAAAGCTGCAGCATCTACACCTTTTTCCAGACCTGCCAAGAGCTTTTCTAAAGCATGGCGATTTGGATTATTTGCCCTTGCATAGATCATAGATTCAGGTTGGTGCACAAATGTGGTGCTCAGCGTAATCGGCTGCACTACTGGCTTTTCTGAATCCGTGACAATATTTCCTCCGTGTATAGCGAGTGTTTCGAGTTTCATAGAATGATTGTTAATACTTGCAAAAGGCAGCCCTTGAAATTAGCATAATTTCCTTGAGTGAGAAAAGAATCTGTAAAATGCCATAAGGCAGAAAAAAAACTTTGAGTTCCATTCCAACCTTTTGTCTTTAAGGTATCTCTTTTAAGTATAAGCCAAATCTATGAATCTTCAAAAGCTAGACACAAACCTGATCAAAAACGTCCTCAAAGGCGACCGGTCTGCGCAGTTTCAGCTCTTTGAATTGACCAAGGAAATGCTTTATTCAGCTTGCCTTAGAATAGTGAATGATGAAGATGAAGCAAATGATGTTTTGCAGGATGCTTATGTAGAGATTTTCCAGAAAATCCATTCCTTGAAACATCCTGAGGCATTGCTTTCCTGGATGAAAACGATCACGATTCGCAAAGCGATTTTGCAGAGCAGAAAGAAAATTCATTTTGAACCAATCGGAAATTTAGAGATGGATTCAAGTGATGATTTCGATTCATGGTTTGATGCCGAGATGCTCGACCAGGCTATAGAAAGTTTACCAACTGGTGCGAAAGCAGTATTTCTTCTTTTATCAGTAGAGGGATATTCACATAGAGAAGCTTCTTCAATGCTGGGAATATCAGAAAATACTTCAAAATCTCAGTTGAACTACGCGAAAACGCTTCTGAAAAGACGCATCACTAAACTACTGCAGGCATGAAAGAATATAGTCCAAAACCTGACTTGTGGAGTAAAATTCAACAGCGGAAAGACTTTGATTCGCAGGTGAAGGAGCACATCCCAAATCTTCCTGTGAAAATGCCTAAAGCGGATCTTTGGGACGCAATTGAAAAAGAGCTTGATCAAAAGACTCCAATAATTCCACTTTGGAAATATGGAATGGCAGCTGCGGCGATTGCATTAATCTTGGCCTTTTCTGGAATAGCCTATTTTGAATTGGGAGAAAAAGAGGCGGAAACTCAATTGATCACTGAAGTCAGTTTACCTCCAACTGAAATCGAAACTATTAATACAAACCCGAAAGCCAAAACAGAATCTGAAAACTTGAAACCAGATCTGATCAAAGCAGAAACACCAATATTATCAAAACCTATTCAGAGTTCAACTCTAAGAGAAACGATTACTCCAATTGAGACTCCAGAGCTAAACTTAGCAGATTTGAGTATTGAAAACACATTTGTATCGGAATTGATTATTCTTCCAGCGCCTGAAATTGAGCCTCCTAAAACTTTGCATCAAGTCACTATTTCTTGGAGCAAAATCAAACCTAAGATGCAGATAACGACTGGATTTGGACGCCAGGAATCAGAATTAAACCAAAAGCAACAAGCTTCAGCCGACCAGAAAGCTCAGGTCACCATAGATATAAATAACTAATCCTCCTTAAAAAAACACTAAAATGAAAAGAATTACACTTCTTACTGGAATTGCTATGCTCTTTTGCCAGATGGCAATCGCACAGGAAATAGAAAACAAGCCTTTTGGCAGCTACTTGGAAAAATTGAATGAAGACTACCCTGTTACTGACACCTTGGTTTTTGATTTCCCGAATGACGGCAAGCTTCTGTTGCTTTTTAACAATTCTGAATACGAACTCAAAAATCTGGAAGAAAAATTCAAACCCGTCTTGAAGAAGACTACCAAATTTCCTGAGTTCAAAACATTAGTATACCGACTCAGTGAGGAATACCCCCAAACCCAAGTAGACGCTGTTATTCTAGATTTGGAAAGAGACTATCTGCCATATGTCGATCAGCTGGAGTTGAATGGCGTGATAGGAATGGACTATACAGGAGGAGATTTCACACCAGTAATCGGAGCAAGGATGATGTTTAGCTTTCGGAAATTTGGTATTGGCGGATCTATTACCAATAATGTTTTCTTCCCAGAAAGGCTAGAGGGCAATATCAAAGTCAACAGCAATTGGTTTGCAAACCTTGAATACAGTTGGGATCGCAGCAACCCAAAATCCAACAAAGGCAATATGTTTGGTGTGGGCTTACTAGTCAATGAAAATAAAAGTCAACTCTTTTCAGGTACAACTACGCAAGCTTTTTACAAGCGTAAATTAAATCAGCATATCTCCATCCAAGCCGGAGTAATTTCCACAGAGAATTTCAAAACCTTCTATCCTACTGTGGGAATTAGATTCTGGTAAAAAACTTGAAACCTGCTTCTGAAAAAGAAGATTGACAACCGAAAAGAGCCAGCGATTTGCTGGCTCTTTTCGGTTAAAATATTTATAGGATTGCTTCGCTTGCAAAAATCTTTTGTCTTGATTCCTGAATCTAACGTCTTTTTTATCTAATTCTATCTACCGACTTAATCAATGCTTCATCTTTTCTGATAAAGCGATTAGCAAGCATATTACAAACCATCGCCACAAGAATAGCCCAGAAGCCAATTTGATAGGCTCCATTATCCGCAGCACCAATTTCTTTATTCACTCCACTTGTGGTCCACAATACGATTGCAACTAATCCAACCATTAATAAAGAGTTGACCATATTGATCATCATCTGTCTGCCCCGGTTTCTATATTGGAAGATTGAAATAATTGCCATAAGCCCAACAAATGCAGCCAATGCAGCTATATACCAATTGGATGAAGACTGGATCACTTCCCCTGTTGAGCTGATTTGCTGCATAAACAAAGCATTGAGCTTCCATTTCTCACCGGAATCTGGTGCTATTTGAGTCCAAAGGTCTAAGCCCAGAGTCAATCCCATGACTACAGCCACTAGGAAAAGGAAAATTGATTGTAAGCGCTGGATCATTTCTTTCTGATTTTTTGGCAAAGAAAAGATCTTATGACTTCATTAACAAGGAAAGCAGGTTTCTCACCGTGATTTGCTTGGGAATAGTATCTTTGCAGCCGTATGAGTGAGAGCAAAAGATATTTCCTGGACATCAGCTACAAAGGCACGCGCTACCACGGCTGGCAGATCCAGGAAAATGCATTTACCGTTCAAGAAGCTTTGGAAGCAGGACTTTCCACTTATTTTCGAACACCCATTCCAGTAATGGGCAGTGGACGTACTGACACGGGAGTACATGCATATATGCAGATCTGCCACTTTGAAACTGAGCAAGATATTGACAAAGAGAAATTCATCCGGGCTATTAATGGAATTTTGCCTAAAGACATCTCCATCAATTCCATCCGCAAGGTAAAACCTGATGCGCACGCCCGTTTCAGTGCCAAAAGCAGATCATACATTTATAGATTGATTTTGCAAAAAAATCCGTTCATTGAAGATTATGTGTGGAGACATTATTTCAATCCAGATGTAAGCAGAATGAACGCAGCAGCCAAAATCCTACTGGAACACAATGATTTTGAGTGCTTCAGCAAAGTAAATACAGCAGTCAAACATTTTCGCTGCGAAATAAAATCTGCACATTGGGAACAAAAAGATGGTGAATTGCAATTTCATATAACCGCAAACAGATTTTTGCGTGGAATGGTAAGGGCAATTGTGGGAACACTCGTGGACATTGGACTTGGAAAGATAGAACCCGAGGAAATGCATCATATAATTGAATCGAGGAACCGAAAAAAGGCAGGCAAATCTGCCCCTGCATGTGGATTGTTTTTCAGCAAAATTGAATATTCAGAAGACATTTATTTAGACTAGTTTACCTTGAGCTTAGAACAGGAAAAAACATCATCAGGCGAAATCGTCGATTCGAAAGTACTCAAGCAGCTATACGGTTTTGTAAAACCCTACAAAGCTCAGTTCTATTTTCTAATCTTTCTTACCGTGGCACTAGCCATTTTGGCGCCTACCCGACCTTATTTCATTCAGGTGGCTATAGATGATTATGTAGCTGTAGGTGATGCCGCCGGTCTTTTGAAAATCATCTATCTCCTAGTTGGGCTGATGATTTTACAGGCTTTAGTCCAGTGGGCCCATACCTATTATTCTGGCTGGATAGGTCAAGTAATCATACGTGACATCCGGGTAAGACTTTATAAGCATCTTCTAAAGCTTCGTTTAAAATTCTTTGATAATACTCCAATCGGAAGATTGGTCACCCGAAATATATCTGATATAGAAACACTCGCAGATGTGTTCTCAGAGGGATTAGCTGCGATTATCGGAGATTTGCTGCAGCTGGTTACCATTCTAGGTGTAATGTTTTACATTGACTGGAAGCTTACTTTGGTGAGCTTGTCCACTTTGCCTCTGATGATTATTTCCACTTATGTATTTAAGGAAAAAATCAAAGTGACTTTCAATGATGTAAGAAATGCAGTTTCCAATCTGAATTCATTTCTTCAGGAGCATATCACGGGTATGAACATCGTGCAGATTTTCAATCGGGAAGAACGGGAATTCGCAAAATTTAAAGAAATCAACAAAGAACATAGACGGGCACACATTCGCTCTGTGTTGTACTACTCCATTTATTTCCCTGTGGCAGAAATCATTCAAGCAATAGGGATAGGATTAGTGGTTTGGTACGGAGCGGTAGGTGTATTGGGGATGGACATCGAAATCGGTGTTTTGATTTCCTTCATCATGTATCTCCAACTTTTCTTTAGACCCATCCGAATGATTGCGGATAGATTTAATACGCTTCAAATGGGCGTAGTAAGCTCTTCCCGTATTTTCAAATTGCTTGAAAGCAATGAGCATATCGCTAATGAAGGTGACTTTAGCCCCCAAAAGGTCAAAGGAAATATCAAACTGGAGAATGTTTGGTTTGCTTATGTCGATGAAGATTATGTGTTAAAAGACATCAGTTTCGAAGTAGAATCTGGCCAGACAGTGGCCTTGGTTGGCGCAACGGGAGCTGGAAAGTCCTCTATAATTAATCTGATTTCCAGATTTTATGAAATTAGTAAAGGACATATTTCCATCGACGGACACGATATCCGCGAATTTGAATTAGACACGTTGCGTAAGCATATCGGTGTAGTTCTTCAGGATGTTTTCCTTTTCTCCAATACAATTTTTTACAATATAACGTTAGGTAATCCAAACATCACGCGTGAGCAGGTAATGTATGCCGCTGAGCTTGCCGGAGCAAAAAAATTCATTGAAAGACTTCCTGGAGGGTTGGATTACAACGTTATGGAGCGAGGAGCCACTCTTTCCGTTGGGCAGAGACAATTGATTTCCTTCGTCCGGGCAATGGTCTACAATCCTGAAATTATCATTTTGGATGAAGCTACCTCTTCGGTAGATACAGAAACGGAGGAATTGATCCAAGAGTCTATAGAAACTATGATGACAGGAAGAACCTCCATCGTAATTGCACACAGGCTTTCCACAATTCAGAAAGCAGATAAAATCATCGTGCTAAACAAAGGCGAAATCGTGGAGACAGGTACCCATGATTATCTACTGGAGTTAGGCGGTTATTACACTCAATTGCACCAGATGCAACTAAAGACTATGGCTATCTAGCCTGATTTTTAACTTCAAATACAAAACCTATATAACAAGTGAAATACAGATTAATTACCCTGTTGGTATTATTGCCATTTATCAGTTTTGCACAAGAAAGAGGAGTCGGTATCCGTCTTGGAGAACCTCTTTCCATCACATACAAAGACTTTCTAACAGAATATATTTCCATCGAAGGAATGATAGGAAGCGCAGGAATTAATGGAGGAAGCTATTACCAAAAGGACTTTGAAAGCAATCTTCCAGAGTCCAACGCCTTTTATGTTTCCCACAATGCAAAAAAGGGAGTATCCTTTAACGTGCGATCCGCCTACCATGAGGATATAACTGATATATTCGGAATCACTGATGGATACTTACTTGCTTATGGTGGAGCGGGCATTCAACTTCGAACCACAAAAGTCACCTATTCCTATGCTGACGGGCAAACATCTTCTCTTTTAAAGAATGATAGCAGAACTAATGTGGACTTTGGACCTGAGGTATTTATTGGTGCTGAATATTATTTTGACGATGTTCCCATCTCAGTTTTTGGAGAGGCAGGATTTTTTCTGGAATTAATCGATCGAATAGGACACATCAAAGGTCAAGGTGGAATTGGAGTCCGCTACCTTTTCTAAAAAAATGAAAAGGAAATTAGTTTTAAGCATTCTTTTTTTATCAATTCTGGGCATTGCAGGATACTGGGGATTTCAGAAATTAGGAGGAAATGCTCCGATAGAAATTCAATTAGTTAAATCTAAGCCTGAAAGTCTTGCTGGAATAACTTACAGAGGAACTCCGGGAAATGAGGAGTTGGGTGAGATTTTCCGGAAAATGGAAACTCAAAAGGGACTGCATCCGGGCAGCTTTCTTCATACTATCTATGAAGTGGAACCGGCCGGCAAGCTGGACACCATGATTGTATTTGTAGGAATCAACCAATCTCTACCTATTTCGGAGTTAGAATTTAGAAAGTTTGAAAACAGCAGTTACCTGCTTGCAAAAATTCAAAGCAATAAATGGGTAATGCCAAATCCTTCCACTGTACAGGAAAAGCTTTCGGAATATGCAACAGAAAACAATCTTGAGCTAAGTGGTGAATTTATAGATAAAATAATCTCAGAAAACGAAGTTCAAGTTATTGCTCCACTAAAGTAAAAAGTTGTTAAGGAAATTCAGCCAACTATTTCTTGGCACAATTCGTGAAAACAGCGTACTAACTTTAACAACTACCTTATGAAAAATATCAATTTACTGATTTTAGCACTTTTCGGGATGTTTGTATTTCAAGCATGTGAAGGTCCAGAAGGACCACAGGGAATCCCCGGAGAACCAGGAGTCAACATATTAGGAACTACTTATGAAGTAGAAATGGACTTTACCAGCGCTAATAACTATGGTGAGTTTTTTGACTTCACCGAACCATTAGTTGACGGGGATGCATTGCTTGTATATATGCTTGAAGAGTCACCTCTGGCTCAAGGTACATTTGGATGGAGACTTCTGCCTCAAACATTCTATTTTGATGAAGGTATTTTGGTTTACAACTTTGATTATACGTTAGAAGACTTCAGTATTTTCATGGATGATTCTCCGATAGATTTCTCCCAGCTGGACCCATATTATACTACAGATGTCGTATTCAGAGTTGTTGTGGTTCCTTCTGATCTAATATCTGCAAGAATAGATTACACTGACTACGAAGCAACAATGGATCTACTAAACATTTCTGACGATGATTTCGTAAGAATAGAACCAAAGAAATAAATATCACACTAGACCAACTGATTACCACAAGCTGGATTGATGATAAACATCGATCCAGTTTTTTTATGTTGTTATTTTTCCTGCCAAAAATAATTTGGCGCTTATCTTTGCCCCATGCATTTGAAAAACGACCTCTTACTTCGAGCCGCTAAAGGCGAAACTATAGAAAGAACTCCTGTGTGGCTAATGCGCCAAGCTGGAAGAATTTTGCCTGAATACCGAAAAGTACGGGAAAGTGTAAGCGGTTTTATTGAGCTTGCTCAGACACCTGAGCTTGCCGCAGAAGTTACCATCCAACCTGTTGATCTTCTTGGTGTAGATGCTGCGATTATATTTTCAGACATCTTAGTTATTCCAGAAGCGATGGGACTACCCTACGAAATGGTAGAGAAAAGAGGTCCTTTATTTCCTAACACCGTGAAGTCTGAAGCTGATCTGAAAAAGCTTCACATTTCGGATGGCTCCGAACTTCAGTATGTGACAGACGCGATCAGCATCACCAAAGCTGCTTTGAACGGGCGAGTTCCTTTGATAGGTTTTGCTGGAGCACCGTGGACAATTTTCTCTTATATGGTAGAAGGGCATGGCAGCAAGACATTCTCAGCCGCTAGACAGATGCTATACACTCAACCTGCGTTTTCCCATAAACTGCTTCAGATGATCACTGAAAGCACGATCAATTATCTAAAAGCACAGATAGAAGCAGGCGCTCAGTTGGTTCAGTTATTTGATAGTTGGGCTGGAATTCTTGGTCCAAAACAATACGCAGAATTTTCTCTTCCATACATAGCTCAGATTTGTGACGCCATCACTTCTGTACCTAAGACTGTCTTTGCGAAAGGTGCATTTTTTGCCAGGGAGGAAATGAGTAAATTAAATTGTGAGACGATTGGGTTGGATTGGAATATGGGGATTGCCGAATCGAGAAAACTTATAGGTCCAGAGAAGACTCTACAGGGAAATCTAGATCCCGCTGCACTTTATGGCAACGCCGATCAAGTACGGGAAGCCACAATCAACATGATGGAGCAATTCAAAGGAAGTCGACACATCGCCAACCTTGGGCATGGGGTTTATCCTGATATCAATCCTGAAATGGTCAAAGTTTTTATACAGACTGTAAAAGAATTTAAGTAAAAAGGAGCCGAACGGCTTCTTTTTACTTTATGCTGGCTTCAGCTCATCTCCGACTTTTATAGTGCCTTCTGACAAAGCCACTACATTTTGTCCGAAAAATATTTTGTTGCCAACTTTTCTATAGCTAGCCAGTGTCTTTAATGGTTCAGCAGCTTTGGTGCCTGTTGCTTGATCTATTGTAGTCATCACACATCTGGCACAGGGCTTTACGATTTGAAAATTGACCTCACCTATTCGTATTTCCTTTAAAGAATCTTCAATAAATGACTCTCCTCCTGAAAAGACGATATTGGGCCGAAACCGATTCATAGGTATTGGTTCTTGCAACTTATTATTTAAATCCATTAAGGATTTTTGACCGATAAGTAAATAAGGCATGCCATCAGCGAAACTTACTGATTCACCATTCACTGCATAGCGCGGATCTACTTTTCGCTCAGTTGAGAGTGGCATCTTTACCAGACTAACATTTATTCCTAATACCTTAGAGAACCATTCATCTATCTCTGCACTTACGCGTTTTGCTGGCACTTCATCATCCCATACAGTAACGCTAACTTTTTCCTCTACTTCTTCCTCAAAGAGAATTTCTATAGATTCTTCTGGATTGGAAACATGAAATACTGTAAGAGAATCTTCTCCAATTTCTACAGATAATAGAGCCATTATCGGAAAGGCGCGTTGAGAGATAAACTTACCACTTTCATCGATTAGCATCCAACGTCGATCAAGTTTAAAACCCCTCTCTTCCACTTTAGCTTCAGCAACACGAATACCCCTAAGTGATTTGATTGGATAAATGTAAAGGTCTTGGATAATCAGAGAATCTTGCATGTTCTAAAAATAAGAGACCGTATTGGAAATTCTTATTTCAAATGAAAAAAGATAACCTATTTGGCACTATCTCTTTCAGATACTCCAATACAGTAGGAATAATTCTAAATTCTCTATTCAGGGAAAGAATTCCCATTCCCAGCAAAATTGCGAGGCTCCATCTACATCTTTCTTTCATATTTCTCTTTAAAAAAAGTTTCATTCTACCTAATAGATGCAAAAGGCAGTAAAATGGTTGCAACGCGAAGCTGAATATTCTAAAAACTGTCAGATTGCGGATTTGATTTCAACATTGAATGACATTTCCGTAGTTTTTTGAATGATCCTAAGCCAAAATTTCTGCCAATGTGACACAAAATCATTCATTTTATCAGATGGCACATCCATTGAAGAAAGGGAGAAGTATTCAATTGAAAAATAACTTAAAAACATATAATCATGGGAAAAATCATAGGCATTGACTTAGGAACAACCAACTCCTGCGTAGCAGTGATGGAAGGTAACGAACCTGTAGTCATTCAAAACAGTGAGGGAAGAAGAACCACACCTTCAATTGTGGCTTTCCTTGACAACGGAAATGGTGAGCGTAAAGTAGGTGATCCTGCAAAACGTCAGGCGATCACTAACCCTCAGAACACTATTTCTTCTGTTAAAAGATTTATGGGCAAGAAATTCTCAGAAGTTTCTGAAGAGAAAAAGCATGCCTCATATAAAGTAGAAAAAGGAACCAATGACACTATTGCAGTGAAGATTGGTGACAGATCATATACTCCTCAAGAGCTTTCTGCTATGATCCTTCAGAAAATGAAGACCACGGCCGAAGATTTCTTAGGACAAACGGTTACCGAAGCAGTAATTACTGTTCCGGCGTATTTCAATGACTCTGAGCGTCAAGCTACTAAAGAAGCTGGACAGATCGCTGGTCTTGAAGTAAAACGTATCATCAACGAGCCTACCGCTGCAGCATTGGCATACGGAATGGACAAGAAGCACCAGGACATGAAAATCGCTGTGTATGACCTTGGTGGTGGTACATTTGATATCTCGGTTTTGGAACTTGGAGACGGTGTCTTTGAAGTAAAATCTACAAACGGTGACGTTCACTTGGGTGGTGATGACTTTGACCAAGTGATTATGAACTGGTTAGCTGAAGAATTCAAATCTGAAGAACAAATCGATCTTAGACAAGATCCAATGGCGCTACAGCGTTTGAAAGAAGCTGCTGAGAAGGCTAAGATTGAGCTTTCAAGCTCTGCTTCTACAGAAATCAACTTGCCGTATATCACTGCAACTCAGACAGGTCCTAAGCACTTAGTGAGAACTTTGAGCAGATCTAAGTTTGAGCAACTTTCTGAAGATCTAGTAAGAAGATCTATGGAGCCTTGTAAGAAAGCTTTGGCTGATGCAGGCTTGAGCCCATCCGACATTGACGAAGTAATCTTGGTAGGTGGTTCTACTAGAATCCCTAAAATCCAGGAAGAGGTTGAGAAATTCTTTGGTAAGAAGCCTTCTAAAGGTGTAAACCCTGATGAGGTGGTAGCTATTGGAGCTGCAATTCAAGGAGGTGTATTAACTGGTGAAGTGAAGGACGTTCTTCTTTTGGATGTAACTCCTCTTTCTCTAGGTATCGAAACAATGGGTGGAGTATTGACCAAATTGATCGAAGCCAACACTACTATTCCTACTAAGAAGTCTGAGACATTCTCCACTGCCGCTGATAATCAGCCAGCTGTTGATATCCACGTACTACAAGGTGAAAGACCAATGGCAAAGGATAATAGAAGCATCGGTAGATTCCAGCTTTCTGACATTCCACCAGCACAGAGAGGTGTTCCTCAGATTGAAGTGACTTTCGATATCGATGCTAACGGTATCCTAAATGTATCTGCGAAAGATAAAGGAACTGGAAAAGAGCAAAAGATTAAGATCGAAGCTTCTTCAGGACTTTCTCAGGAAGAAATCGACAGAATGAAGTCAGAAGCTGAAGCAAATGCGGCATCAGATAAAGCTGAAAAAGAGAAAATCGACAAATTGAACCAGGCTGATAGCTTAGTGTTCCAAACTGAAAAGCAGTTGAAAGAATACGGGGATAAACTTTCTGAAGGAAACAAAACTGCAATTTCAGGAGCATTAGAAACTCTTAAAGCTGCACATCAATCTCAAAACCTTGAAGGAATTGATTCTGCAATGGAATCTTTGAATAAGGCTTGGGAAGCAGCATCAACAGAAATGTATAATGCTGCTGGAGCTGAAGGAGCAGGTGCTGCTGGAGCTCAACCAAATGCTGAAACAAGTTCTTCTGAAGCTGGCGACGGAGTATCTGATGTCGATTACGAAGAAGTAGGCGAAGAAGAGAAAAAATAATAGCTGACTAAATTCAGCTTTAACATGGCATCTGTGTATCAACAGATGCCTTTTTATTTACAAAGACAAAATCCACGATATCTCTATCAGGCTTTTGAACATTCATTTCACGAAGAATACTACTGTAATGCAATTGACATCTGACAATAAACTTAGGAAACTGATAGTAGTTGGTGACAGAGTTTTAATCCGCTTGAAAAAACCTAATGCCAAAACTGGCTCGGGATTGTACCTACCTCCTGGAGTTCAGGAAAAAGAAAAAGTACAGCAAGGCTACATCATCAAAGCGGGACCGGGATACCCGATTCCATTGGCTACTGAAGATCAGGAACCTTGGATGGAAAATGAAGAAAAAGTAAAATATGTCCCACTTCAAGCGAAGGAAGGCGATTTAGCAATATTTTTACTATCGGGAGCGCACGAGGTAATCTATGAGGGAGAAAAATATTTTATCGTCTCCCAAGGAGCAATTCTAATGCTCGAAAGAGAACAAGATCTATAAAAAACAAAAAGCCTGGCATAAACCAGGCTTTTTGTATATATATAATAAAAGCTGGAAATTTAATCTTCCCATACTTTCTTGTTCTTAGCTTTCGGACCCACGAGATATTTCTTTCTTCTCCCAAACAATGTCCTAGTTTTGACATTTTCCCTCTCCCAAACTTTTTTGTTTTTCGCTTCAGGACCTTTCAAATCTGAAGGCACTTCATAGAACATGATTGGTAATGAATTAGCGGCTAGCTCAATAGCTGTTGCATTTTTAGCTCTAGGTCCTTTCAATTTAGATTGTGAAAATCCTTCCGCAGATACCACCATAGTTGCGAGTAATAATAGCGATCTTTTCATAATGTATATAATTAGTTTACTCTTTCCTAACTATACTTTCATTTAGCGAAAAGGTTACATAAAATCATTGTTTAATGAATAATTATAAGCAAAATGTAAAATTATATTTTAAATATTTTAAAATAGTAATATTTTATCTGGTTTCAGAAAAAACCAAATATTCCATTTTCTCTAGATATTATTCGAATAAAAGGGTGATAAATCAGCCAATATTTATTTCCAGTATACATAAAATAAAAAACCGAGATGAAATTCATCCCGGCTTTTAGATTAACAATAGACCCTGTTTATTTTTATTAGTTAGAAAGCAAAGACTGCAGCCAGAAGGAATGAAGCTAAGCTTTTGCTCGGAGCTAGATTACTGTCATAGAACAAATTTTCCTCACTCATACTATCAAGTCTCAATTCAGGAATTAGCGTTAGGTTGTTACCGATTTTTGCATTACCCGAAAGAGTAACTGCAAATACATTTCCATCACCATTTCCGTCTAGACCTACTACACCATCAAGCCCGCCATTAAAGACATTAAAGTATTCTCCTCTTAAGCCTAGAGCAAAATTCTCAGAAGTAGAAGCCTGAAGGTATCCAGCAAAACCATAGAAACCTGCACCATCTCCATCGGAATCACTTACAGAAGTTCCACTGTACATTTCGCCGGCAGATGTGGTGTTGTAAGTAGTGTTGATACCCAAATATAATGACTCAGTCAAATCAAACCCAGTAGTCAAATCCACCTGAAAAGTACTTCCCAGTGAAGTTTGACCAGGGACTAAACCACCATTATCCACATCAAGCTTTCCATCTTGATCTCCATACACAAAATTCAAGTATGTGCTTGATGCGTCAGTTGAATACCCTAATTGTGCTCCTAATGTATAAGTGCCAGCCAAATTAAACTCTGTCATATCTGTTGGATTCATTACTGCAGCCATCAATGACCATTTGTCAGAAAGTGCAAAATCAGCTTTGAGGCCAGTATGGGAGAATGGCCCATAGGAGAACATATAAGAAGTCGAATAGTTAAAATTGCCAGTTGGAGAGATAACCTCATAACCTAAGAACGTATTGAAGTTACCAAATGTCAAAGTCACAGCATCACTCACATTCCAATAAACGTAGAGTTGGTTAACGATTTGAGAGCTTCCAGCCATTCCTCCTGCGTATAATGGTGAACCAAAAACTGCATCTTCACCTCTTGGACCGAACACCAAATCTGCTACTGCTCCTACTTTTTGCCCTTCATATGTAGCAATGATATTAGCCATACCTAAAGAAAAGCCAGGTAAGTTACCGAATGAAGACGCGGGTGCCAGTGCATTTTCTCCTTTATTTGGAGCATTAAAGTTGGTTCGGAAATATGCATCTACCGATCCTGAAAAAGTGAATTTAGATGGCTCACTTTCTTCTTCAATAATAATTACTTCTTGCGCGAAACTCACAGAAGATACTGACATAAGCAACGCAAGTAGAGATAGTTGAATTTTTTTCATGTTTAAATAGGTGTTTGTTAAGAATAGGTTTGATCTGAAATCCCTAGCCAAGGAATCAATTGATTTATATTCCTTGGCTAGGGTTAATATTTGTTTAATACTATTCGTCATATACAATAGTATATCCTCGAATTCCATGTTCGTGAGAATCCAATCCATGACGCTCGTGCTCTTCTGAGACACGGATGCCCATAGTTTTTTTCAGAACAAAAAAGATTAGGAATGCGGAAGAAAAGGCTGCTACCCCACAAATAGCAACGCCGATCAATTGTGTAAAGAAGGTATGGTCAGGATTTGTAGAAAAAATGCCAACGGCTAATGTCCCCCAAATACCGCAAGTAAGGTGAACAGAAACAGCACCCACTACATCATCAAGTTTAAGCTTATCTAGCAATACTGCAGAATACACTACAAGAATTCCCGCCACGAAACCCACGATTATGGCTGAACCAGGATTGATCACATCGGCACCAGCTGTAATACCTACCAAACCTGCCAACACACCATTCAGCACCATTCCCAAATCCAATCTTTTGAAAACTATGTTTCCTGCTAAGAAACCTCCTATTCCACCAGCACATGCAGCAAGACATGTAGTCACCAATACAAATGATACTAATGCAGGGTCCGCAGAAAGTACTGAACCACCATTGAATCCAAACCAGCCTAGCCATAGTAGGAAAACTCCGATTACAGCTAGAGGCACACTTGAGCCTGGCTTATCAACTGTTTTTCCGTTAACATATTTACCGATTCTAGGTCCCACTAAGATCACACCTGCTAAAGCTCCCCATCCACCTACTGAGTGAACCAAAGTACTTCCAGCAAAATCATAGAAGCCCATTGCATCCAATGCTCCTCCGCCCCACTTCCAGCTACCAATTAATGGATAGATAATTCCTACATAAATCAGTGTAAACACTAAATAGGCCCATAATTTCACGCGCTCTGCTATAGCTCCAGACACGATAGTAGCGGCAGTAGCAGCAAACATAGCCTGGAACAAAAAGTCTGTCCAGTAGGTATAGCCTCCATCAGCATAACCAGAAGTCACGTCTGCATCACCCGGTGAAAACCAGAACATACTCCATCCTGCAGAGTCGAAAGCAAACCATCCTGGAGTTTCAAAACCAGGATACATTAGATAAAAGCCAACAAAGGCATAAGATAAAATACCAATGATTGGCGTGATGGTATTTTTAAAAAGGATATTTACTGTGTTTTTGGCCTGACCAAAGCCAGCTTCTACACCTGCAAATCCAAGGTGCATAATAAATACCAAGGCAGTGGATAGCATCATCCACACATTGTTTGTCGTCAGTAAATTTTGAGCGATCTCAGCGGACAAGTCCATCGTTGCGGCCGAATCTTGAGCCAGCAGTGTTGCGAAATACTTCATAGGTTTTATATAGTTTTTAGAACGTTATTCAGAATTTACGATAGGTTTGAATTAGTTAGCTTGAACCGAATGTAATTATATTATTCCTAAAAAAACAAATCCATTTTTACTATTAATACATTGAAAAGTGATTTTTAATGTCATTTTAAATCTATTTTTTACATTTTTTGCAATAAATCCTAGATTTCAAGTGATTCTGCGAACATATAATACAGAAAAATAATATTTGGTATATGTTTATAAAATTCTCTGAAATTGATTACTGACTAGTCAATTCCAAACTTTGACAAAAAAAACACTAGGTATTAGGAATATTATTCTTAAAAAGAAAAAAAAACAGTATTTTAAGTAAACTGTTTGCTTTTACGAAAAATATAAATTTTTAGAAAGTCCATATTTTTTTACTCTACTTTCAAAAAAATGAATTGAATTGGAACAAAATCAGTCACTTTTTAAACAGAAGACATAAAAAAAACCGACCAAGGCCGGTTAATTACTTATAAATTGAATCAAAATATGCTATTTCACCAAACTTGCATATTCTTTGGCGAAGTACGTAAGAATTACCTTCGCTCCAGCACGCTTGATACTCAATAAAACTTCGAGCATGGCACGGTCATGATCAATCCAACCCTTTTCAGCAGAGGCTTTGATCATACTGTACTCACCAGACACATTGTATGCTGCAATTGGTAGTGGAAAATTATCTTTCAGCAGTTTTATAATGTCCAAATAGGAAAGCGCAGGCTTCACCATTAGGAAGTCGGCACCTTCTTCGGTATCCAAATCGCCTTCTATCAAAGCTTCCTGAGAATTTGCTGGATTCATCTGATAGGTCTTTTTATCACCGAATTTCGGAGCAGAGTCCAAAGCATCTCTAAAAGGACCATAAAATGCGCTGGCATACTTTGCCGTGTAAGACATTATTGAGGTGTCAGTAAAACCATTTTCATCCAGCAACTCACGTATATACCCTACTCGACCATCCATCATATCCGAAGGGCCAATAATATCCACTCCAGCATCAGCCTGGGCCAAAGACATCCTTGCAAGAATTTCAAGAGTCTCATCATTTAAGATCTTGCCATCCTTTACCAATCCATCATGCCCGTCACTACTGTAGGGATCCATTGCCACATCGGACATCAGACATACTTCCGGGAATTCCTTTTTGATTTCACGAAGTGCCTTCAGGTAAAAAGTTTCAGGATTATAACTTTCAGAAGCAATCGTATCTTTCAAAGTGTCCGGATAAGCCGGAAACACATCGAAGGACTGAATTCCTAATTTCAAACAGCTTTCGATTTCACCGAGCATAGTATCTATAGAGTACCTATATATATTAGGCATTGAATCAATCGCAACCCTCTTGTTTACTCCATCTACCAAAAACATGGGGAAGATAAGATCTTTGACAGAAAGACTGGTTTCTTCTACTAGATTCCTTACCGCTTCGGATTTTCGATTTCTTCTAGGTCTTCTTAGCATGATTTAGTTGAAAAGTTGTTGAATTTGGATAAGATCTAAGTTTTTATAATCCTCTATATATAGGTCACACGTTGGTAACTCTTCCTTAGTATGACTGGAAAGTACCCCTACTACTTTCATCCCAGCATTAATACCGGCACTTGCCCCTGAGAAAGAATCTTCAAACACCAAACATTCTTCAGGCTTCAAACCAAGATTCGCTGCACTTTTCAGATAAACTTCCGGGTCTGGCTTATGCTTAGACACATCTTCTGATGCAAGCTGTGATTGCATTTGTCCTCCTATCCCCAGCACACCTATAATAAGGTCAAGGTTTGCTCGAGGAGCTGACGTGGCCACAGCAGTAAGCAAACCCTCAGATTTTAGCTTCGCAAAAAACTCCATAAATCCGGCAATAGGATCTACTTCTGACTTATAAATCTCTCTAAATAGCCCTTCCTTCTCATCTTCAAGTAAAGCTAATTCTTCACCCTCTATTTTTCTGCCAAGGAAATGACTCAGGATATATCCGTTGTTTTTCCCATACATATGTTCTACATATTCTGCTTCAGTAGGATTGAGGTTACGCTTCGCGAAAAACTGCTGGAAAGCGATAGAATGAAATGGATTGGTATGGCAAATCACCCCATCCATATCAAAAATTACAGCCTTTAACATGTGTTGGTCAAGTTTTTTTAAGTTTTCAAAATTAAGTATAAGACACTAAAAAACCCTCCCAAGTTCCAATTACCAGGGAGGGTTCATCAAAGTTTAAGAAATCTCTTTCACCTACTTTTCGAATGTAGCAATAGTCTTCTCTATAATATCACAACATTCATGGATCTGCTCCTCGGTCATCACTAATGGAGGTGCGAAACGGATAATATTACCATGAGTAGGTTTTGCCAATAGTCCATTATCCATCAGTGAAACACAAATATCCCAGGCTGTACTATTTTGCTCAGTATCATTGATCACTACTGCGTTGAGTAATCCTTTTCCTCGAACCAGCTTCACGATATCAAATTTATCGACAAGCTTCTGCATTCTCAGTCTAAATAATTCTCCTAGCCTCTCCGCATTTTCAGCAAGTTTCTCATCTTTCACTACTTGAAGTGCAGTCATAGCCACTTTCGCCCCGAGAGGATTTCCGCCAAAAGTAGACCCATGTTGGCCTGGCTTGATGACATTCATCACCGCATCATCTGCCAAAACAAGAGATACCGGATAAAATCCTCCTGAAACTGCTTTTCCCAAAATCAGAATATCCGGCCGTACCTCTTCATGATCCACAGCCAGCAACTTTCCTGTTCGTGCAATTCCTGTCTGAATTTCATCCGCTATAAATAAAACGTTCTTTGCCTCACATGCTGCTTTTGCTTCTTTCAAGTAGTTTGGTCCCGGCACATATACACCTGCCTCGCCCTGGATTGGTTCTACTAGAAAAGCAACTACATCAGGGTCATCTAAGACTGTTTTCAACGCATATATATCATTAAAAGGAATTTTCACAAACCCCGCAGTGTAAGGCCCAAAGTTCTTCCTCGCATTTTCATCATTAGAAAAGGATATAATAGTAGTGGTTCTGCCGTGAAAGTTATTCTCAGCTACGACAATCTTTGCTCGATTCTCGTCAACACCTTTTTTCTCATAGCCCCACTTTCTGGCGATTTTGATCGCAGTCTCCACACCTTCGGCTCCGGTGTTCATGGGAAGCACTTTATCATAACCGAAATAATCGGAAATGTATTTTTCAAAAGGACCTAGCACATCGTTGTGAAATGCTCTCGAAGTCAAAGTCAATGTACTTGCCTGCTCTATCAAAGCATCTTTTATTCGGGGATGGCAGTGACCTTGGTTCACAGCTGAATAGGCGGACAGAAAATCATAATAACGCTTACCCTCTACATCCCAAAGAAATACTCCCTCTCCCCTTGCCAATACAACTGGTAATGGATGATAATTATGTGCGCCGTACTTGTCTTCTAATTCTATTGCCTGCTTACTGGAAGTGATAGTCTGCATGTTTTTCGTAATTTTGTATACTATATAATAAGGACTCGATAAGTTCAAATATAGTAATTGCCTTTACCCGAACCATGAAAGATCCCAAGAAGCCTTTCCCTGCTACCGTATTAAGTTCGGAAGACTTTTATTTTAACGAAGAAGGATTAATGGTATTTACAAAAAAATACCATTTAAAACGTGGATATTGCTGCGGCAATGGCTGCAAACACTGCCCCTATCCAAAAGTCTGATATAAAAGGAAATATTTTTGAAAGGCATTGTTGTATATCCCCAAAAAGTTCCGATATTTGCAGACTCATTACAGAAACGGATACAATTTACTATACATTACCATGGCAAAAGTTTGTGACATAACCGGAAAAAGACCTCGAGTAGGTAACAACGTCTCCCATGCAAACAACAAGACTAAGCGTAGATTCTACCCAAATCTTCACAAGAAGACGTTCTACGTTCCAGAAGAAGATGCATGGATCACTTTGAAAGTTTGTACTAAGGCATTGAAGACTATCAATAAGAAAGGTATCACTGCAGTTTTGAAAGAAGCTCAGGATAACGGGATGATTGTAATCAGATAATCAAGGTCACGACCCTTAAATTAATTTAAAGATGGCTAAGAAAGGCAATAGAGTACAAGTGATTATGGAATGCACGGAGCACAAAGCTTCAGGCTTGCCAGGTACTTCAAGATACATCACGACCAAGAATAGAAAAAATACTACTGAGAGATTGGAATTGAAAAAATTCAACCCAATCATGAAGAAAGTAACTGTTCATAAAGAAATTAAATAATTTAGCTCGGAAGCAATTCCGTTAAAACGACAAGACCATGGCTAAGAAAGTAGTAGCAACCCTAAAAAAAGAAGGTGGCGTGTCTTACGCCAAAGTAATTAAAGCAGTTAGATCTGAAAAGACTGGCGCTTATACCTTCAGAGAAGAAATGGTTCCTTCCCCTTTGGTACAGGACACCTTGAAAAAATAAGTTGCAATTTGCAGCATAAGACATTTTAGTCCCTCTGTCCATCGGTCAGCAGGGACTTTTTCGTTAAATTCCACTTTTAAAAAGCACACGTATGGGAATCTTTGGTTTCTTTTCAAAAGATAAAAAAGAAAGCCTTGATCAGGGCCTTCAGAAATCAAGCGAAAATATTTTTACCAAACTTAGCAAAGCTGTCGTCGGCAAATCCAAAGTAGACGATGAAGTTTTGGATGAATTAGAGGAAATTCTTATTACCTCAGATGTCGGTGTGGATACTACTATAAAAGTCATCCGTAGAATAGAAGAGCGTGTAGCCAGAGACAAATATGTGAATACCGCCGAGCTTGATGTAATTCTAAAAGAAGAAATAGAAAACCTACTCAAAGAAAATAATACTCAGGACCTCCTTGATTTTGATCTACCTGAAGGCAAAAAGCCGTATGTGATCATGGTAGTGGGAGTAAATGGAGTAGGAAAAACCACCACTATAGGCAAGCTCGCCAATCTTTTTAAATCAGCTGGAAAGTCAGTAGTCCTAGGAGCTGCCGATACTTTTAGAGCTGCGGCAGTGGATCAATTGATTCTCTGGGGAGATCGGGTTGGCGTGCCTGTGATATCCCACGGAATGAATACAGATCCTGCATCTGTCGCATTTGATGCAGTTAAGCAAGGAGTAGGCACCAATGCAGATGTTGTCATCATCGACACGGCAGGTCGACTTCATACTAAAGTAAATCTGATGAATGAGCTTGGTAAGATTAAGCGCGTAATGCAGAAATTCATCCCAGATGCACCGCATGAGATTTTGCTCGTATTGGATGGGTCTACTGGGCAAAATGCATTTATCCAGGCTAAAGAGTTTACAAAAGTAACTGAAATCACATCATTAGCTATCACCAAATTGGACGGCACAGCCAAAGGAGGAGTTGTGATCGGAATCTCGGATCAATTCAAAATACCTGTCAAATACATAGGCGTTGGTGAAAAAATGACCGATTTACAGATTTTCAATCGAAAAGAATTTGTCGATTCGCTATTTACGAAGAAGAAATAATTGTAATTAAATTTTCATACTTCTTCCATAAATCAATATTGGCAAATGACCATTGCATTATAATTTTCGCAAGAGATAATGCTGGTATCCTGTAAGATGAATTTACACCTATGAACTTACAGACTTATTTTTAACGCTTTCAAGCAAAAAAATCCTTCATTTTATATTCATCAAAACTCTGATTTAAATCGGTGATCCAGACAGAATAAATGACCCAGATATGGTAAAGAATTGAAAACACCATTGCTATCGGGAAAAATTGAAACCCTAATTGGATACCAAAAGCACAACCAACTATACCGAAATTATAAAACTTGATGCGTAAATAGCCCATCAAGGTGATATTCTGACCACCTATGGATATTTTAGATTTAAAAAATAATTTAAAATAGAAAGTGGTAAAAAAAATGTGTTGCTTTAAACCATCAGAACCGATCAGCAAGAAACAACAAATTTCTAAAGTGGAAATATGGAAACTAATGCCCAATCTACGAACGGCCTAATTAGAAAGGTAAGCAAAAATCCATTCTCTAATTTAGATAATTGAACTAGAGTCACAGTAGATTTAATTTAATAATTATATTATTATTAATCGGTATAACTTATTCAATTTACAGATAGCTGTGAAAATAAATGAATATTAAAAAGAACTTAAAGTGAGGATATTTAACTCACTTATTTAAATCTTTGGAAGCGCTATACATAAACTTAGCATACTCAATTTTTAACTATTTTTATTTTATAGTAACTAAGCTTTAACAATACTTCAAATGCTACTTAACTCCTTAGACTTTGCTATATTTTTACCAATTGTTTTCATCCTATATTGGTTTGTAGTAAATAAGAATTTAAAAAATCAAAATTCATTATTACTCGTTGCAAGCTATGTCTTCTACGGATGGTGGGATTGGAGATTTTTATTTCTGATTTTCTTTAGTACCGTTGTTGACTTTCTTGTTGGCAAAAGGATGAAAGATGAGAATAATGAAACTAGAAGAAAATTTCTATTAGGTGTAAGTCTCGCTATAAATCTTGGCTTGTTAGGTTTTTTCAAGTACTACAATTTCTTTATAGATAATTTCATTAAAGCATTTTCCTTTTTTGGAAGCGAAATACACCCTAATACATTAAATGTTATATTACCAGTAGGAATAAGTTTTTATACTTTTCAAACACTAAGTTATTCGATTGATATATATAGAAGAAAATTAGAACCGGCTTCTGATTTTATTTCATTTTCCACGTTTGTAAGTTTTTTCCCTCAATTAGTGGCTGGTCCGATCGAAAGGGCTACTCACCTATTACCTCAATTTTATAAAAAAAGAGAATTCAATTATCATCTCGCTGTAGATGGAATGAGGCAGATATTATGGGGCTTGTTCAAAAAGATAGTTATAGCAGATGGATGTGCCCAATACGCTAACTTGATTTTCAACAACTCGTCGGACTACTCAGGAAGTACACTACTTCTAGGTGCTATATTTTTTACATTTCAAATCTATGGAGATTTCTCCGGGTACTCTGATATTGCAATTGGAACATCTAGATTATTTGGTTTTGATTTAATGAGAAATTTCAACTATCCCTATTTCTCAAGAGATATAGCAGAATTTTGGAGGCGTTGGCATATATCACTTTCAACATGGTTTAGAGATTATCTATACATACCACTAGGAGGAAGTAAAGGGGGTATCTGGATGAAAGTAAGAAATACTTTTATCATATTTATAGTAAGTGGTTTTTGGCATGGTGCCAATTGGACGTTTATTGTATGGGGCTTATTAAACGCAATTTATTTTTTACCTCTCTTACTGACCAATAACAATAGAAATAATTTAGGACCAATTGCAGAAGGAAGGTATCTACCTGGTTTTAAAGAGTTTATTTCTATTATGGTGACATTTGGGCTTACAGTGATTGCTTGGATATTTTTTAGAGCAAGAGATCTTCATCACGCATTTGACTACATCGCAGGAATTTTCTCTCAGTCACTGTTTCAAGTTCCAGTATTTTCAAACAGGCTTGGTGCGGCACAGGTAATTACTTTTATAATCATTTTTTTAGGCTTTGAATGGATAGGGAGAGATCAACAATTCGCAATAGCAAACTTGGGCCTGAAATGGAAAAGACCTGTTAGATACACTATGTATTATACTCTTATTATAATTATTATGTATAATTCTCTTGGTAACAGCAATCAAGAATTTATATATTTTCAATTTTAATTCATATGGTCAAGTTTATTCGCAATTCAATATTTTTTCTAATACCATTAGTACTTTTAGGTTCTATTCCAATCAGTACATTTTATATAATGGATCCATTTAAAATTCTTCATCATCAGGACGAGTTCACCAACTCTATAGTAGATTATGATGTAGATTATGTAAATACTGAGCGTTACTTAAACTTACCGGATAATTATGATTCGTTTATTTTTGGAAGCTCACGTTCTGCATATGGCTTTCTCATTAGTGATTGGAAAACCCATCTTCCCGATAGTGCCAAACCTTTTCCATATTCTGCTGGCAATGAATCTATATTCGGGATAGTGGGAAAAATAAAATTGATAGATGAGCTAGGTGGAAAAATGGATAATGTATTAATTGTAATTGACACAGAATTAACTTTGCAAAAACTAATTAATAGTCATGGCCATTTGGTAATTAAACATCCAAGAGTTTCTCATGAAAGTAGGAGCGCATTCATTTCTGAATACTTAAAAGATTATATTTTTACTGGCTTCTTTATACGATATCTGGATTACAAAATTTTCGGAAAAAAGAGAGCTTATATGGATGGGTATCTTATGTTAGACAATAATGAAATTGGTAAAAAATTTATCCCTTTTGATGCACTAAAATTAGAAGAACAAATTAATGCTGATAAAAATAAGTATTATAAAGAAAAGGAAGAAATCTTCTATGAAAGACCAAAAGAAGAACAAGTATCAAAGAGATTAATATATTCTAGCGTAACAAAGCTCTTAACTCAAATAAAAGAAATTTTTGACAAACACAATACTAAATATAAGATTGTAATCAGTCCAATGTATACGCAGGTAAAAATGAATAGTGCAGACTTGAAAATTCTTAATAAAATATTTGAAAATAATGTTTATGACTATTCCGGTAAGAATGCTATAACAGAAGATAAATACAATTTCTATGAATCAATGCATTTCAGGAAGGATATTGGAAAGCAAATCATGGAGGAAATTTACTAAAATCAGTACAACGACAGGATTTCAAAACCTGAAACTTACCACAATTTTATCTTCATTAAAAACAGGAACTGTAAAACCAAGAAATACCTCGACCAAGGTCGGGGTATTTTTTTTTGATGATTTCAAACTTTTCCAGAAAAATTAGCGTAATTCAATATGATATCATTTTAACATCAAAAAAAATATGGAAAAAGTAACTAAACCTATATCAGGATATATCATGATCCTGCTTGTTATTGGACTTGTCATTTTCGCGGTTGCACTTTTTATTCAGCAAATAATGATTGTAGTCGGCATTTTATCAGTGGTGATAGCATTAATCTGTCTTGGTGGATTCTTTATCGTGGAACCCAACAAATCGATGGTTCTTCTGCTTTTTGGTGATTATAGAGGAAGTGTAAAAGCCAATGGTTTCTACTGGGTAAGTCCTTTTATGACAAAAAAGAAAATTTCCCTAAGGGTGAGAAACTTTGAAAACAAGCCTGTGAAAGTAAATGACAAAATAGGTAATCCTGTAATGATAGGGACCATTGTTGTATGGCAAGTGGAAGATACATTCAAAGCTACCTTTGATGTAGATGACTATGAGAATTTTGTTCACCTACAGTCAGACGCTGCTATTAGAAAAATGGCTGGCTTGTATCCCTATGATAATTTCGAAGCGGAAGAAGCGGAAGTGACACTGAGATCTGGAGTAGAGGATGTCAATCATTCTCTGGAGCAAGAAATAAGTGAACGCCTACATCACGCAGGAATCAAAGTAATAGAGGCTAGAATTTCCCATTTGGCGTATTCTTCAGAGATAGCTTCTGCTATGCTACAGAGACAACAGGCAACTGCAATTGTAGCAGCCCGTCAAAAAATCGTGGAAGGAGCTGTTGGAATGGTCGAAATGGCTTTGGAGGATTTAAAGTTAAAAGAAATCATAGAATTTGACGATGAGAAAAAGGCGGTAATGGTATCCAACTTGATGGTAGTTCTTTGCTCAGATAAGAGCGCATCACCTGTTCTCAATGTAGGAACATTGAATCAATAGCCATGGCCACCAGGATTTTCAAAGAGACTCAATCTTATGTAGGAAGCTGGGTAATGTATGTAATCATACTGACAGAGCTTCCAGTCCTGATCTTATTGATTGTTTTATACGCTACGTCCCAGAAAAAGCAAGAAATGGCGCTTGCCCTAGGATTGGTTGTTGGTACTATGGTTCTGATCTTAGGTCTGATTTCCAATCTAAAACTGGAAACGAGGATTGACCCAAAAGGCATATCATTTCGGTACAAGCCATTTATTCTTAAATGGAGACAATTTCCAAAGGAAGCAATAAAGTATGCCAAAGTAATCAACTATAGCCCATTGACCGATTTTGGTGGATGGGGATTTAAAGGAAACAAAACTACTAAGGCCTACTCGGTTCTGGGCAATGAAGGACTACTTATTAATGTAGGTGAAAAGAAAAAAATATTGATAGGAACGATGAAATCTAAAGAACTGGCAGATTTCATCGAAAACTGGATGGAGGAATAAATTATGTCTAAGAAGAAAGCATTTGCACTACGACTGGATGAAAGTATGATGAAAGCTCTTGAAAAATGGGCCGCAGATGAGTTTCGTAGTACAAATGGTCAACTTGAGTGGATCATCCGGGAATCTCTTAAAAAAGCCAGCCGCTTACCAAAAGGAAATAGCGACTCGGATATAGAGTAATTCCAAACATCACCAAACTATTAAGCGTTGTACCTTTACACTATAATTACTGAAACTATGAAAAAACTAATTTTCGCATTCATACTATTAGGTGGATTGATCCACCTATCTCCACCTGAAGTAAAAGCCCAGACAGTAATATCTTCTTCAGTAGACGCAAAAACTATGGAGAAGGTCGAGAAAGCAAAAGTCAAACTCGAAAAATATAAAGAAGACTATGACAAGGCAATTGAAAAGCGACAAAAATTGAGAGAAGATTTTGAAAAGAAAAACTCATCTGGAAAACTTTCACCAGATGATATCTCAAAAATCACAAAGAAAATGGACAAGCAATCCAAGTCTATTGAAAAGATGGAAAAGAAAATGTCAAAGCTTGAAGAGTACATTGAGGAAAATACCTAACTGACACTTAAGTTTATTGTTTTTCAGGGACATACAGAAGTTGGTCATTTTCGAAATCATACAAAGTGAGTGACCTCAATTCATAATAAGCCATCCAAAAATCGCGTAAGGATGTGTAAAAGGCTCGTTTATTCGAGTCTTTTTCATTTTGTGCAATGTTAAGATTTGAGATGGTCACATTACCAGTTTGATATCTTCTTAAGGCGATATCATACCTGCGCTGCGCTACGTCATCTGAAACTTTAGTCACATTCAGGCGCTCTTTAATCATCAAAAAGTTTTTCACCTTGGTGAAAATCTCCTGTTCAAAAGTAATCTTTTCCTGGGCCAGTGTATTCTCTACCAGATCTTGATTTGCCATAGCCATGGACATTCTGGCTTTATTTCTACCCCAGTCTAAGATGGGAACCGAAAGCCCAAGACTTACCAAGGATTGTGTATTTGGATTTTGGTAAATATCAGGAAAATTCAAAGCCGCATTATTGTAGCCGTATCGTGCATTGAGCATTACCTGAAATCGTTGGCCTTTTGCCTGAGCTAAAGCAGAAGCTGCTTCAATCTTTTGCCTATCGAATCCTATAGCTTCAGCCCTATTCTGAAAGGCCAATTCTATCGCTCGATCGACGTCTACTTCAAAGTCAGGAATATTCTCGGGGGAGATCAGATTGAGTTTGGATGACTGATTTAATCCTATGAAAGAGTTCATAGAAAACGCGGCGCTTTCCAGTTCAAGTTGTGCCTCCGCCATTTCTTGCTGAGCATTCAGCACCTGCAATTCTACCTGTAAAAGCTCATCTTCCGGTGTGACCCCAATTTCGTTTCTCTTTTTTTCTATAGTGAAGATATTCTCTGTGTTGTTTAGATTAGAAGTAGCAATTTCAGAATTGACTTGGGCAATCAAATATTCAAAATACAGCTGAGTGACATAGATCGAAACTTCTTCCATTTCTTTCACATACGCCCTCTGACTTTCTTCAAAAATCAATGGTTCAATTTTCTTGTCCCACTTATATACATTATATGCAAAAATGGGTTGCTGCAAAGCTACGCTTACGGGAACACCTGAGTATTGGGTCTTTGGTTCTCCAGGGTATGAAAGAAAATTATCGAATCTTGTAGTGGAAGTATTCACGGAAACGGTTCCTCCTGTAGCTCCAATTACCTGCTCCAATCCTAATCCTAAATCCATCAAATTTTGCTTCACCTCAAGAAATTCTATCGATCCATCGGGCTGAGTAATTTGATTGTAAGATTGATAATATTGTGGAATTGTCCCTGTAAGTCTTAATTGAGGATTGTAATTGGACCGAAACAGCCTATACTGCCAAAAGCTATTTTCCTTTCTGTTTTTCGCACGAAGAGCCGCCGGAGAATTATCCCTCGCTTGCTGCACAAGCTCCTTTAAGGTAAAAGTCGGATTATTCTGAGCTCTGGAAAAGCTAGGAAATAAGCTGAAAATTAGTAATAGGGATAAGGATGTTAAAAATTGAAATCTTCTGATCTTCATGGAGTGGAATTCTAATTCTGAAAAAGGAAAACTTTTCTCATCAACTAAAATACTGATTGATTGATCACAAACAAGAATCTTATTGCTCATCAAATCTAAAAAAAGCGAAACATTAATATTCATTACCCTCCTTTTGTCCCTTTGCGTAACTTGCAGCCTGATTAGAACCCACCATGAAATCCATCATCAGTTTCGTTATTAGATACGTACCTAGGCCACTATTACAGCGTATTAGCCCATTTGTAATGAAAGTCTTTGCGCAGATGAATTCTGGCAAAAATGTCACTTGTCCAATCTGCAATCACAGTTATAAAAAATTTCTGCCCTATGGTAGAATCGCAAGAGCAAATGCATTGTGTCCTAATTGCCTGTCTTTGGAACGTCACAGATTGATGTGGCTATTTCTTCAGGAGAAAACAGACTTCTTTACTGCTCCGCTACGGGTTTTGCATGTCGCACCCGAGCATTGTTTTATTGAGCGTTTTGAAGGGTTAAAAAATCTTGATTACATCACTGCAGATATAGAATCCCCTTTGGCAAAAGTGAAAATGGATGTTCATGAGATCCCTTTTCCTGAAAACAGTTTTGACGTGGTATTTTGCAATCATGTCCTGGAGCATGTACAAGATGACATAAGAGCATGTTCTGAGTTCAATCGGGTTTTGAAGCCCGATGGATGGGGTATACTTCAATCGCCTGTATACCCAATCGAAAATACCTTAGAAGACAATACAATTACTGACACTGTAGAAAGGGAACGCATTTTTGGACAGCGCGATCATGTACGCAAGTTTGGTAAAGACTATGCTGAACGTTTAAGAAAGTCGGGAATTAAAATTGAAGAAAATCAATTTGTAAAGGAAATTTCCTCCGAGGTAGTCAAGCAAAATGCGCTTCCTCGGGAAGAGGTAATTTTCGTCTGTAGAAAAGGTGCTTAACCTCTAATCACTTTTTTGAAAAGCTCAAAAGGCAACCCGAGTCCATAGGACCAAAGTTGAGAGAGGGAAGTAACCCAACTCAATATCCCTACTTTGGCCGAGCCGTTTTGTAAAGCTGAAGAAAGAACAACTCCCAAACTCCATAGCATAAATAAGCATGCACTGAACTTAAAAAGCAATGCATCCAAAAAGTAAAAAATCGGTATACTCAGGCAAAAAAGGAGAAAAGCTGTAGGTAGCCAATGCACCAATTTGATCGCTCCTTTGTGAAACCTTGACACATTCACTCGATTTCTACCAAAGGAAAAGGCTTGTTTCGCAAATGATTTGAGTGTGTTTTTACGCTTATGATATACAAACGCCTCCTTAACTAATTCAAGTCTGAATCCCGCGTTCTTGATGCGCATACTCCATTCTATGTCCTCTCCCTGATTTGGGTCTACGAAACCTCCAGTTGTTTCAAATACTTTCCGCGAGACACCCATATTGAATCCTCGAGCCTGATAGTTTGAAAGATCTTTCATCTTACCTCGAATACCACCCGTAGTCCAAAAAGATGTCATCGCAAAATCCATTGCTTTTTGCAATGCAGAAAAATCCTCATCTGCAGCATCAGGACCACCGAAAGCATCTAATTGTCTGTCCTTTATAGCTTCTGAAAGCTTTTGTAAATAATCGACGGGCAAGATCACGTCTGAATCCAGAATCACGAAAAAATCCCCTGTGGCATTTTTCATACCCTTATTCCTGGCAAATCCTTGCCCGGTATTTTCTTGAATTAGATACTGGATATGAAGAGCATTCTTAAAGCTACCGACCACATGAGATGAAGTTACGCTGGAACCATCCTCAATCACAACAATTTCAAGATCATCATCTTTTTGCTTAAAAAGACTTCGCAATAATTCCCTTAATTCCTCTGGTCGATTATAAACCGGTATGATTACCGAAAACTTCATCAAAAATCGAAGTTAATCTCTTCATCAATTTTGTATTCTGTATCCTTTGATTGATTGGAAGTCATCAACTCAGCAATAAATCCAGTAACAAATAGCTGCACACCTATAATCAAAGCTACTAATGCCAAGAAAAAAAGTGGCTGCTCAGTAATTTCTCTTACTTTATATCCTTTGCTCAAGCCGTAAACTTTCTCAAATATCAACCAGCAAGTAATCGCAAAACCTGTGAGAAACGAAAAACTACCCAATAATCCAAAAAAATGCATGGGCTTCTTTTTATACCTATGTACAAAAGATACAGAGATCAGATCCAAAAATCCATTTAAAAATCTTTCTAATCCAAATTTGGAATACCCATATTTTCTAGCTTGGTGCTGGACGACCTTCTCTCCTATTTTCCCAAATCCATTCCATTTGGCCAGCAGAGGAATATACCGATGCATTTCACCATAGATCTGTATATTCTTCACCACTTTCAGTCTGTAAGCTTTCAGTCCACAATTGAAGTCATGTAATTTGATCCCGGAAATCCATCGTGTTATTCCGTTAAAAAAACGGGAAGGGATAGTTTTTCCTATTGGATCATGACGTTCCTTTTTCCAGCCAGAGACCACGTCAAATTTCCCTTGCGTAATCATCACATATAATCCAGGTATTTCGTCTGGACTATCTTGGAGATCTGCGTCCATAGTGATTACTACATCTCCGCAAGCCTTCTTAAACCCAGCATCCAGTGCAGCTGACTTTCCATAGTTTCTGGTAAAGTTGATTCCTTTTACCTCTGTCGAAAGATGTGATAATGAATTAATAATTCCCCAGGAATTGTCCGAACTGCCATCATTTACATATATCAACTCATAAGAAAAGCCGTGATCATTCATGACACGGCTAATCCATTGAGTTAATTCAGGCAGTGACTCTTCCTCGTTAAATACAGGAACTACAACTGAAATTTGGGTCATAATTTAATAATCGAGAGACTTGTCTCTCTTCTTTAGGATTGCTCCCAAAATTAAAGCAATAATCGCATACACAATAAGCCCAAAGCCAAAGTTCTTTAATTGACCTGCTAAAGTAAAGCTACTCGCAGTGTCGGTTCGCATTTTCTCCAGAATGGCAGGATCCATTGTATCTGGGTCTTGACCAAGATTCTCCATAAAACCCAAAGCATTTTCAAATGCTTGGTCTGCTAAAACTCCAGCAAGAGAAGGATCTATGACTTGGAACAAAAGTATTTGTCCAATCAAACCGACTAATCCAGAGATTACCATAGTTGTGAAGCTAAAATTAAAAGCTGTCCCAAAGGACATAAAACCTCCTATTTCAGATCTATATTGCTTTCCAAAGTATATGATCAAAACAAAGAATAAAACTATAGCTACTAGTCCAAACCATGCTGAACCAAGTAGAGTAGAATTAATAAAATATGCTATAAAAGTAAGTGCCAATGACACTAATCCAATAGTTAAGCCTGGCTTAATTGCAGCCTGAAAAGGAGATTGTTTCTCTTCCATAAGTTCGTTAGTTAGGATTTTTCCTTAAAATAATAGATATAATAATAGTAAAAAACAGACCCGGGATGATTTTCCAAAGTGCATCATTCAAAGCCACATCCCAAGGAATCATATTTTTGATGCTCTCTAAGGTCATATTGAAAGAATTCTCTCCCACTTGGGATACTATGGATTCCTTACTCGTGGATAGCACAGCTAGCTTTGAGTCTTTTATTTGACCAAATAAATCAGGACGAACAATCAAAATTATCCAGATTCCTCCCAAAGACACTAAAGCCTCTAAAATATAAGTTACAAAGCCTACAGACATTCCCTCAGCAAAAGAAAGGTAACCTGTATTGCTATATTCTTTGAAGAATTTGATAGCAAGATAAATAGCTACAGGGGTTATAACATATCCAAAGACCAGATTTAGATTAGTGGGATCAGGATATAAGAATGATAAAATTATAAACGAAAGAATACTCAAAATTCCCGCAAAACCTCCAAACTTATAAGCAGTACTAAAGTATTTATACATTTACCTCTATTAATTGTCCCTTCTGCACCACATATCTGACTTGTCCAACAAGCTCCTTTTCAAACCATGGTGAATTGGATGAAAGTGATTTATTGGATTTCTCATCGTATGTCCATTCAGCTTTCGGGTCAAAGATCGTCCAAGACTCGCTCAATTTGTGAGGAAGTATGGATTTTGGTTTGGCAGTGATTTTATCTATCAAAAGTGGCCATCCAAGTTCTTTTTCAAGTTCCACCAATGCCGGTAAAAACGTTTGTAACCCGACCATTCCAAAATTGGCAAGATCAAATTCCATGAACTTTGAATCAAGATCCTCAGGTTGATGATTACTTACTAATGCATCTATAGTCCCGTCTTTCAGGCCCTCAATAAGAGCCTCTCGATCCGCGTCTCCCCTGAAAGGAGGCTTAACTTTTAGATTAGGATCAAAATCCATCAAGTCCCCATCAGAAAACAACAATTGATAAATAGAAATATCAGCAGTCACATTCAATCCCTCAGCTTTTGCCTGGCGAATAAGGTTCACACCTTTGGCTGTATTGATGGTCTGAAAATGAACTCGCCCACCTGCGTAACGAATAATCTCCAAATTCCTTTGAATAGCTACATCTTCGGCAAGATTAGGAATACCTTTCACACCTAACATGGTAGAATTCTCCCCTTCATGCATTTGACCAAAGATGGCAAGCAGTGGATCATAGGCGTGATCAAATAATACTCCGTTAAATTTCTGAAGGTATTGAAGTATTTTCATATACCGATCTCCATTTGACAAAGGCTTATTACCTTCTCCAAACACACTAACTCCGGACTGATGATGCATATCCAGAATCTCTGTCAGATTTTCCCCATCTGTGTTCTTTGTCACTGCTCCTTGTATTAAAAATTCAGGTGTATATCGTTTGGAACGATTGATGACAAAGTCCACATCACTTTTAGACTGAATAACGGGATCTGTATTTGGCAAAATAACAGCAGCTGAAAAGCCACTCGAAGTCAATGATTCAGCCAGACTTTCGATAGATTCTTTGTATTCATGACCAGGCTCACCCATACTGCACCTGAGATCAATCCAACCTTCTGTCAATAACCATCCAGAGGCATTAATTTCTTTATCAAATTTCAGAGAGTTGCCAGAAGCAGCTAGAATCAATTCTCCATTGTCAAAAACATAATCCCCAGATTCTTTTATACCATCAGGATTAACAATACGGAGACCTTTAAATAGAATAGACATTCAAATTGGGCTTTGATGCAAAACTGCAACAATATTCTAAAAATGAAAAGTGGAATTTGAAATTGTGTGATAAAAACCAAAGTATATACAACTAAAATCATTCACAGATATTTTGATCAGAATAAGGTTCACGGGCAAAACTTGATTTATCGGATGGATTAATACAAAACCGGAATAGTCTTAAACGCGAAAAAGCCAGCTGTTTAAAGCTGGCTTTGGAATAAATGAGGCGGCGA
>TARA_R110002012_G_scaffold57095_5_pt1 | contig 103469 bp, 88 predicted proteins | sample TARA_R110002012 | Tara Oceans TARA_R110002012 (sample SAMEA4396515) | marine metagenome | biome: Westerlies Biome; feature: [DCM] deep chlorophyll maximum layer (ENVO:01000326); material: water (ENVO:00002006), including particulate matter (ENVO:01000060) such as... | depth 40 m
GGTGTAAAGCGGATGCGCCGCGCGATAGGTATCCCAAAGCGAAAAAACGGTGTAGTTTTCAAAATCGTTCGATTGATGGATTTCCAAATCCATTCCTCGGTAACGGCCATCAACGTCCTGATAGAGGTTTGGCGCAATCATTGTATGATAAAGCGCAGTGTAGAAAATCACTTTTCGGTCATATTCCCCCCCTTGGGGGGTTGGGGGGCTTTGAATTTCGATTTTGCGAAGCTGTTTTTCCCAAGCAATTTCGGCTTCTGTTTTTATTTGTTGAAAAGATTTGTTTCCAATTTCTGATTCGAGGTTTTTCTTTGCGCCAGCTTCATCGACTGCTGAAATTCCTACTTTCACAAAAAGTTCGTTTCCTTCGGAAGTGTCAAATTCAAAAGCAGCTTTCACTTTTTCGCCTTCGGTTTTATCATTTAAGAAAGTTACATTTTTATAGGGACGGGAAAATTCAATATTGAAAAAAAGGCGCTGGTCTTTTGCCCACGCTTCCGAATGCCGATGGCCGGAAATCTCGGTTTTTGAAATAGTATTTATAGCAGAAGAAAGAACCTTGTCGCGATGTTCTAAATCCAAAATGACGACTTGTTTTGAATTTTTGGGAAATGTGTAATGATGGATTCCACTTCGTTTTGAAACTGTGAGTTCTACTTCAATTTTAGTTTCATTTAACAGCACTTTGTAAAAACCTGGTGAAGCTACTTCGTTTTCGTGCGAAAAGTGTGCACGGTAACCTGAATTTCCATCGGAGCCATTGTTAAAATTAATAGCGTTTGTAGGCATTAACAAAACATCACCATAATCACTAACGCCAGTTCCGCTAAGGTGTGTGTGAGAAAACCCATAAATATAATCATCGCTATAATGATAACCACTACAGCCGTCCCAGCCATCCAAGCGTGTATCAGGGCTCAGTTGCATCATCCCGAAAGGCATGGTGGCGCCGGGATAGGTATGGCCGTGACCGCCCGTGCCTATAAATGGATTTACAAAGGAAGTCAGTTTTTCAGAAGAAATTTGCTGTGAAAAACTGAAAGCAGAGCACACAAAAAGAAGTAGGGATAGGGTGTTTCGCATTTCAAAAAAATATTTCGAAAAGATACTAAAAACCGTTAAAATAAAGTGAAGTAGCATTTCAGTTTTTTGAAACTCACTACCTTTAAAAATTCTTTCTACTTTATGCGTTGGTTCATTTTTATAATCATTTACATTCTTGTTGATATTTATGCCTTTCAGGCCATAAAAACGATTACCAAAAATCCTTGGGTTCACGGTTTTTATGTTTTCATTTCTTTAGCGGTATTGGCTGGGCTTATTTATGAACTTTCCTTTTTGGGTTCCGCAAAAATGATGGAGCCTCCAAAAATGTATTTCTTCGGAATTTTCCTGGCTGTCTTTGTTCCAAAATTGATCATAATCGTGTTTATGTTTGGCGAAGACATAGCACGTTTTTTTGTCGGAATATTTATGAAAGTAGCTGGCAGTGATAATTCACAATTTATGGCCTCCCGCAGAAAATTTGTGAGTACCATTGCTTTGGGGATTGCGGCAATCCCTTTTGCCTCGCTGCTTTACGGAATGATTCAGGGGAAGTATAATTACAAAGTGTTGAAATATGCTTTGGAATTTGACGATCTGCCAGATGCCTTTGACGGTTTTACCCTAACACAAATTAGCGACATCCACAGTGGTAGTTTTGATAATCACCGAAAAGTAGCGTATGCCGTGAATCTTATAAATGAACAGCAAAGTGATGTGATTCTTTTTACGGGTGATTTGGTAAACAATATTGCCGATGAAATGAATGATTGGAAAGAACTTTTTTCAACTTTGAATGCACGGCAAGGAGTTTTCTCGGTATTGGGAAATCATGATTATGGTGATTATGTTTCTTGGAATAGTGCTTCGGAAAAAGCTGAAAACCTTCAGAAATTGAAAATGGTTCAAAAAGAAATGGGCTGGAATTTATTGCTGAATGAAAACCGATATTTTGAAAGAGATGGTCAAAAAATTGCTTTGATAGGGGTTGAAAATTGGGGCCTTAACGGTTTTAAACAATCTGGAGATTTAGACAAAGCCTGCGAAGGAATTTCAGATAATGATTTCAAAATTTTGATGAGTCACGATCCATCGCATTGGCAAGCAAAAGTAAAGGATGATCCACGCCATTTTCATCTAACTTTGAGCGGGCACACACACGGAATGCAATTTGGGGTTGAAATACCCGGATTTATAAAATGGAGCCCAATAAAATACAGGTATAAAAACTGGGCCGGAATTTATGAGGAATTTGGAAGGTATATAAATGTAAATCGTGGTTTTGGTTTTTTGGGCTATCCGGGCAGGGTGGGCATTTGGCCAGAGATTACAGTAATTCAACTTAAAAAGAAACAGAATACCGTATAATAATCGGGAAATGTTATATTTGTAATACAATTGTTCAACTAACACATTAGGCAAATGTCAAAATTTGGAGAATTAATTGAAACAAGAGTTCCAGTTCTGTTGGACTTTTATGCAGAATGGGACGACGCCTGCAAAGAAATGCACCCCGTATTGAGAGACGTTGCCGCCGCACTTGGCGACAAAGCGCGGGTTATAAAGATAGATGTTGATAAAAATAAAGAACTAGCCGAAGCACTTCGCGTGAAAGGGCTGCCCACTTTAATGATCTACAAGAATGGCGAAATGAAATGGCGCCAAAGTGGTGAACAAGATGCCAATACACTTATTGGGCTTGTGAACGAATACGTTTAACAAGTTTTTCTTTTTTTAAACTTATTTATTTTTTCATAAAACGATATGAAATAAGGATGATTTTGGCAGAATTATTCTGTTTATTCTTTTTGTTTGCCTTAATTTTTGAAATTCCTACAAAAAGGTTAAAAGTTTAAAAAATTATCGTTAAAAGGGTTGTTGTTTCGGATTAACTCCTTTAATTTGTCCGAAAAATTTTACATTATCCCCAAAACGCTATGAAAAAATCCTACAAGTTAACTTCCATTTTCGGAAGGTTATTTCTTTTTGCAATTATATTTTGCTCACTTACCAGTCACGCCCAAGTCGGAATCGGCACGACAAACCCCGACGCATCATCTATGCTCGATATTACCTCTACCTCAAAGGGTCTTTTGGTTCCTAGGATGACTACAGCGCAAAGAAATGCAATCACAACGCCTTCAAATAGTTTGTTGGTATACGATACTACCTTAAAATCTTTTTACTATTACGACTCAACTACTTCTTCTTGGGTTTCTATCAACTCTGCATCAAACCAAAGAAATAATTATAAACTTGTAAAGTCTGTTGCGGATTTAGCTCCGGAACTTGCAGCTGGGGGTGGCTCAAAGTATTTATTGCAAACAAACACATACTATGAAATAAACGGACAAATAACATTGGCTTTTCCCATTGATTTAAATAACGCCTATGTTTCTGGACTTGATGCAAATGAAGATATATTAACAAGGGCAACTGGGCCAATATTTCAAGGAAGTACGGGAGGAAGTATTCGAAATGTTACATTAACTGGTGGTGGAAGTGCCTTTGCCATTACTGGCGGTTCATCTTTATTGGTCCAAAATACTGTAATTGCAAATTTTGCCAATGTGGGTACAATTTCTAATGTAGGGCTTTACTTCGGAAGTATTATCCAATTTACTGGTAACACAACAGGTATTACCTATTCAAATATTGGAAATCTTCTACTAAACAATCAAGCGTGGTTAGACACAAATAACGGTACATTTGAAACCTTTACTGGTACTTTTGGATTGATAGAAAAAGTGAGTGGTTTTACTGCATTAAATGGAAGTGATATTGCTATAGATGTTAGTTCAAACCCAACGGTGGGCAATGGAGTATTATTGAGTACGGTTTTTTCCGGAACAACCACGGCACCTGGCGGATTTATTAAAAAATATACTACTGGTTCATATCAAGGCTTTAATTTTACAAACTCTTGGACGGTAAACTGCCCTGGAATTCCAAGAGAATCTGATGATATTGCCTCTGGAAATATCTATTATAACGGGACAATAACAACTGGTTTTGTTCAATCTGTTGCAAATGGCAGTGAGTTCAATCTTTCGGGAACTTCTCCAAATTTGAATACTACAACTGCAGTAAATTTATTTCGGGTGTCCTCTCCACAAAATAATAGGTTGACATATCTTGGAAAAAAAACAAGAACCTTTCAGATTAATGCTTCTCTTTCGGTTAGAGGAAATAGTGGAACGGGAGATTACTATGCTTTTTTCATAAAAAAGAATGGATCTACAGGAACTTCTTTGGTTGAAACAAATACGTTAATGAGAGTAAACAATACCTCTGATATATCTAGTAATTCAATTTCTGGTACCGTAGAATTAGCGCCGAATGATTACATAGAAATTTGGGGACAAAGATTGATAGGAACTGGAACAACTTCAATTACTGTATTTTCACTGAATGTTAATTTAAAATAATTTTTCGTTTTGTATTGAATTGCACAACCATCCTTTCTTCACAATAATCTCCAAAACCTTCGGCAGTACATATCGGAGGTTTTTTTCTGCCTTTAAGCTATCGTGAAACACAATAATACTTCCTGATTGAATATTTTTCAAAACGTTTTCAAGACATTTTTCTTCGGAAACTGTGGAGTCATAATCATAGCTGATTACATCCCACATTACAATTTTAAAACCTTTTATTTGAAGAATTTTAGCCTGTTTTGAAGTGATTTTTCCGTAGGGCGGGCGGAACAATTTTGAATGGATTAATTTTTCTGCCAGTAATGTGTTTTCAATGTATTTTGAAGTTTCTGTCTTGCTTCCTTTCAAATGATTAAAAGTATGATTGCCCACAGAATGACCTTCGAAAAGTATCCTTTCAAAGATTTCAGGATGTTTTTTTACATTTTCGCCAATGGAAAAAAAAGTTGCTTTTGCGTTATGTTTTTTTAACTCATCCAAAACCCAAGGGGTTACTTCAGGAATTGGACCATCGTCAAAAGTGAGAAATACCGAAGCTTTTTCATGTGAAAACGCCCAAATTCGCTCAGGGTATAACCGCTGGATAAATCTGGGCATTTTTACCAAATTGAATTTCAAAATGGTTTAATTTACAGGTACATCTTCGTTAACCTGATTGGTTGGCTCCAGTTCCATTTCTTTTAATAGCGTAGAATCTAACGGTATTTCAATGATGGAGTCTTTTTCCACATCTTTGTCCAAATCCATAGCTTCGTCTGGAGAATAGAAATGACGGAACAGTTTTAAATAGTCGTTAAATTCTTTTGCTTCGTCTCTGCCAAATTGTTCGTCGTCATAAACAACGACCAGTTGTACAAGGCTGCGATAACGTTCCATATCGCTAATGATGTCTTCGGCGAGGGCGCGTTGCTTATTGAATTTTAAACTATTATAATAAGTTAAATTTTCTTGATATTTTTTAGTAACATCTTCATAGACCTTACGAGCTTTTTCGGGTTTATCGAGCTCGTAGTAGCCAATAACAAAAGGTTCCAAAAGGGAATAGTACTCAAAATACTTTATTGGCATTTTCTCCATTGCAAGATCCAGCACCTTTTCGGCTTTTTCATTCTTACCTTCATTAATAAGTGCTTCTGCAAGTCGTGCAAGATTACTTCTGTAGGTAATTCCGTTTCTTCTAGTTTCTGTATCGTGATAAATATCTGGACTGCCGCTATTGCCCCAATCCCAAGACATAACAATATCGTACATTTTATCTGTATCAATTCTGCCCATATCAAAAGGACTTCTTTTGTTTAGTGGTGTTTTAATGGGAACCAATTTATAAACTACCCCGTCCAGCTGCAGATAATCTTTCATCCATAAATAATCATCATCACCAAAACTACCGCCACTGAAATAAATGGGTCGTTCCCAATTATTGTTGGCAATAATATCCAGCATCATCATTCTATTTTTATAAATAATATCGCCCTTAAGATTAATGTCTATATATGGAACAATCTTATCGGCATCCTTTGCTTCAACAATGCCATTGCGAAGTACTGCTTCTTTATCTACGGGTATTCGAATAATTTTGGAAGGAAAGGTGTTTACTTGCTGTCCACTTGGAAGTTCCATTTGGGTTGCTGGACTATCATTGGCCACAAAATTCATCCATGTTTTAATGTCAATGGTGTCTTGAGTGGTTTGTTGATAGATTAAAAAATCACGTGTTCCCCACCGATATTTTTCATGCGATAATTGTGAAGGGATTGGGTCGCTGGTAAAGGCCTTTTTCTTCATATCATCAATATACCAATCCGTCTGGAATAGGCTGGTGTTTACAATACGTACATCTTGTCTATAGCCTTCAATATTTTGGGCATACCAAAGGGCAAATGTGTCATTATCCCCAATGGTGAAGAGAATCGCATTTTTATCGCAGGAGTCCAAATACATTTTGGCCATGCTCTGTGCGGTATATCGGTTGCTACGATCGTGATCGTCCCAGTTTTGGGTGGCGAGTAAAACAGGAGCTGCCAAAGTAGTAATAGCAAGTACTACAGGTAATGCTATTTTCGGTTTTAAATAATCTTTTGCAAGGTCAAACAGGGCATAGACACCATAGCCTATCCAAATGGCAAATACATAGAAACTTCCCACAAGCGCATAATCACGCTCCCTTGGTTCAAAGGGTCTTTCGTTCAGATAAACTTTAAGTGCCAATCCTGTAAAAAGGAAAAACACAAGCAATACCCAAAAACTTTTTTGATCATTTTTAAAGTGAAAAACCAAGCCAATAATACCTAAAATGAGCGGAAGGAAAAAGTAGGTATTACGAGCCTTATTCTCTTTCATGTCGGTAGTAAGTTGGTCTTGATTGCCCAAGCGCAATTCGTCAATAAATTTAATACCGCTTATCCAATTGCCATGAAGGTCTGTATATTGTCCCTGCACATCGTCCTGTTTTCCAGTGAAATTCCACATAAAATAACGCCAGTACATATAGCCAAACTGAAACTCGAACATAAATTTCATATTTTGGAAAAAAGACGGTTTTTGAATGTCGATATAACTCCCAAAATTCTTCAGGAATTTGTCATAATCACTTTTGTCAACCAGGCCTTGGTTGTATGCCTGTTTAAATTTATTTACTTCATCAACAAGGCGAGGTTCGCTCAAATATTCACTTTTTACTGAAAAATCCAATCCGCCGGTGAATTCCATATAATTGGCATTATGCTCAGTGCTCCACATGCGGGGCATAAAAGCTTTCTGGGAATCGTCGGTATTTTGGCCCGCGTTTTTGTAATTATTTACAATGATGTATTTACCTGTAGCTTCATCCTTTTCGTATTTGGGTTTTTCATCTTTATAAGGATTGTCCTCATCAAGTCCAACATAGGTTTCAGTGAAAAGAGGCCCGTAAAAAAGGTGTGTTTCTGGATACTGCTCGCGATTGTAATAGGCCAAAAGCTCACGAGCATTGTTTGGGTTATTTTCGTTGATTACGGTTCCCGCATTGGCACGAATAGGCAACATCAACCAGCTTGAAAACCCAATAAATATAAAAAGTACGCACAATAAAAGGGTGTTCAGTTGTACAAACCCTTTATTTCGTGTTAATCGAAGTCCATAAATAAAGAGAACAATAAAAAGAAGCGCGGCGAAAATGGTCCCAGAATTAAATGGAAGACCAATACTGTTTACAAAAAATAATTCCGAAGCACTGAAAAATTTCATCGTCATCGGCAATAAAAGCTTGAAGATAAATAGCAGTATGGCAACGGTGACAATATTTGCAATGATGAAGTTTTTTACTGTAACGGTTTTATAATGTTTAAAAAAATACAAAAAACCTATGGCCGGAATGGTAAGCAATGCCATAAAGTGAACCCCAAAGGAAAGCCCGATAATAAAGGCAATCAAAATTACCCATCGGTTACCTCGTGGCTCAAGCATTTCACGTTCCCAGCGCAATGCGGTGTAAAACAATACAGACATTAAAAAAGCTGCACTTGCATATACCTCGGCTTCCACGGCATTAAACCAAAAACTGTCCGTGAATGCAAATGCTAATGAACCTACAGCGGCACTTCCAAGAATGGCTATTGAGCCAGTTTTTCCAATTTCTTGATGTTTAGAAACCAAATTGGTAAGCAAGATGGTTAGCGACCAAAACATAAAAAGTATGGTAAATGCACTGGCAAAAACCGACATTAGGTTAATGGTAAGCGCTATTTGTGAAGCCTCCGCTGCAAAGATGGAGAAAAATGCACCGAGCAATTGATACAAAGGTGCTCCCGGTGGGTGGCCAACCTCTAGATTACTAGCTGTTGTAATATATTCGCCTGCATCCCAAAAACTGGCAGTAGGCTCAACGGTTAACCAATAAGTAGTCAATGAAATAGCAAAGACAAGCCAACCTGTAATCTTGTTCCATTTTGTAAAGCTGAAAGAACCCATAAGCACTTAAAAAAAATTATGGGACGAATTTACTAATAATATACATAGCCCCAAGTATGTAATTGAGGTAACGTATAATATGATATGATATTTTTAACGTATAACGCCTTTGATAAATTTGAACTCATTTTTTTGCAATAAAATGTTTGCACAACACAAACTTTGTATTAAATTTGCCACCTCATTGTGGAATTGGCCCATGGTGTAACTGGCAACACGTCTGGTTTTGGTCCAGAAGAGTCTAGGTTCGAGCCCTAGTGGGCCAACAAAAAGTCTCAATCTTTATTAGATTGGGACTTTTTTTATTTCCATAATAATATCTTAACCGAAGTTTTTGAGCCACATTGGGTTGATTACAATCTTGAATTAAATTGGAAATTTTGTATTTATAAAACTTTATTCAATTGTTTTTTATTTAAAAAACATTCGAAATTGCTGAATTTCAAAGAGTAAGAATTTGTTTTTTATATTTTATTAAAAACCTACCCTTTTTGATTATTGTCCCACAGTATGTGAAAGATAATAATTTGTTATGTTTACGACTCTTAACACGTAAAAATCCATTGACAATGAAAAAACTCCTACTCTTTTTAGTGCTGTTGTCAGCACCTTTCTTTAGTTATTCCCAAAAAGAACTTTCAGCAGATTACAGTTACACTGTTAGTGAGCCATATCAAGTTTATGATGCTCCAAAAAAATTCTACTTTTCTGATAGCAATCAAATTTTGAGCGTAAAACCTTGGAAAAAAAGTGTGGTACTGCAAAAATTTGATGTTACTACCCTCAAACAAATTTCAGCCACAGAATATGAAGATTTTCCAGATAACTATCAAGTGGAGGGAATGGAGCAATTACAGGATAAATACTATCTTTTCTATTCTTCATGGACTGGCAAAAAAACCCAGCATGAACAATTATTTTACAGAGAGATAAACTTTGAGACTGGCACTTTTGAAGGCGAGGCGGTAAAGTTAATTGATATTGATGGTAGATTGGCTGGGACGTTTGCATCTACCGCTGGAGTTTCAGCGCCTTTTGCATTTGGATTTGGAGTGACAGATAAATTTGATTTTTTAAAATCTCTTGATGAGTCTAAAATTCTAGTTCAATATAGAAGAAAACCAGAAGAGAAAAATGATAAGGAAAGTTATGATATTATTGGTGCCGAAGTTTTCGATAAATCCTTGAAAAAACTGTGGTCAAATGAGTACACCATGCCTTATACTGAAAGAAGAATGGACGTTGAGGATTTTGCCGTTGATTCTGATGGGAATGCTTATTTGATGGCCAAAGTTTTCCATGATGATAGTAATAAAGATAAGAAAAGAAGAAAGGATGAAGAGGCCAACTACCATATGGAACTTTTCAGACTTTCAAAAGATTCTCCTGAAATTGAAAAAACCAAAATAGAATTAGGCGATAAATTTATAAACGGAACCTCACTTTTTGAATCTTTTGAAGGCTATATGATTTGTTCGGGTTTTTATACCAATGGACTCAATAATGAAATGCACAATGCAGATGGACTATATACTTTTAAAATCACAAAAGATGGAAAGTTGATTGATGAAAAATCCTATGAAATCCCTTTGGAGGTATTAAACCAATACGTTAAAAACCGAACAAAGAAAAGAAACGAACGTAAAGATGAAGACGGCAAAGCAGAATTTGAGCACATGAAATTGCGAAATCTTGTAATTAGTGACGATGGCAGTCTGCTATTGATTGGCGAACAAACATTTTTAATTGTGCACTATACCCGTAGAGGAAGTTACGTAACATATCATAATAATGACATAATAGTTTCAAAAATAGATGCTTCAGGAAATTTGGCTTGGATGAAAAAAATTCCAAAAAGACAATCCGGTAAGCCTAAAATGGGCGAAGTTTATGATACTAGCAAAGTGTACCAAGGAGGGATGTCTTATTCCTATTTTAATGCAAATGGAAATCATTACATAGTATTTTTGGATAACGTAAAGAATATTGATCTGGAGTTGGACCAAATTCCAGCCTTGCACAGTGATGGGCATGGCGGCTATTTAACTTCTTATAAAATTAATGATAATACTGGGGAAATGTCTAAAGGATCCATATTAGACACCAGAAATGTTGCCGAAGATTTAGAAGTTTATCAATTCAGCAATAACAGAATCGTCAAGACTGATGAAAATCAATTTGTTTTGGAAGTTTACAAAAAAAGCAAAGAAGATGTGCTTATTAAAGTAGATATTAAATAACATCAACGATTGTATTCGCTTATAGATAACAGCCATTTAATATTAAATGGCTGTTATTTTTTATAACATTTGTAGGTTTGCATAAAAATGGTAAAAATGAAATTTACATATTTCTTATTGTTTATAAATTTTTCTGGATTCGTTTCTGCCCAAGATATTACAATAATTTCCGGGGATTTTAAAAACCTTAAAACGATCTCTGAATATAATCTTGTCTTTGATTATTCAGACTTAACAGTAACAGATTTTGAAAGTGAAGAAGCATATCTTCAAAAAACAATGCTTGAAAAAGAACAAGCAAAGCCAGGTAATGCACGTGTTTTTAGAGAAGAATGGTTTGGTGACAGAGTATATAGATATGAGCCTCGATACATAAAAGCCTTTAATGAATATTTTAAAAAAGGAGAAGTAAAGGTGGTAAAAGGCCGACCAGACTTACCTTTTACTATGAAGGTTCATACAACCGAAATCTACCCAGGATATAATAATGGGTTTACTAGAAAAAGTGGAAATTTGGAAGTAATTATTTCCATTTATAAAACTGAGAGTGCAGACAACATCTTGTTTTCTGCAAAAATCATGGATGTAGAATGTACGTACGCAGGAGATAAAGCTACCCTTGAGGGTTTTGATTTTCACCAAGGCGAACGAATAGCTTATGGCTATTGGAATCTTGCTAAGTTTTTCGCAAAGCAATTGCGGAGAGGTATTAAGTATAATTAGTTGGCCATTTCATTCTCCATATCAATAACCTTTGCTACCGTCTTTACAAGTCGGTTGTGGTTTTTTACAAAAGGATTCGTTTCATCCCAAACATAGCCTGCAAGCACTGCGCAAATCTGCTCTTTAATAATAGGATTTTCGGGGCGGTGGAAAAATATTTTCTGAAGATTGCCCGTATACCATTCGCTAACATAGGTTCTGAAAACATCTACACCTTTCATAATGTAACCAGTATAATCATTTTCCCAATCCACCTTTTCGCCATTCAATTCCTTCGTGATTAATTTAGCTGCTTTCAGTCCAGATTCAGTGGCAAAGGTCACGCCCGATGAAAAAACTGGGTCTAAAAATTCGGCGCTATTTCCCGTTAGGGCATAGCCTTTACCGTAAAGCTGTTTTACAGCTTTTGAGTAGTTTTTTATGATATGTGGTTCAAAAAGAAAATCCTCGTCTTTCAGCCTGTCGTAATAATAGTCTGAAATTTTCAGCATTTCACGAAGCTTGGCGGTGTTTGTGCCTTCATAAGACTCAATGAATTCAGTGGGTCCCACAAAGCCAATACTGGTGTTTCCGTTTGCAAAGGGTATAAACCACAACCAAACATCATCTCTTACCACATCAAAAGTAATGAGCGTGCCTTCAACTCCTTCTGGACGTTTAGTGTCTTTAACATGTGTGTAGATAGCGGAATTTGGAGAAAGTGAAGAGGGTTTTTCCAAATCCAGCAAGCGCGGCAAAACCCTACCATAGCCACTGCTATCTATAATGAATTTTGCAGTTATATTATATTCTTTCCCGTTTTCATCTTTTACTGTAGTGTTAGAATGGCCGTTGGTGTCAAACTTTACATCGGTTACTTCGTGCCCAAAGGACACATCTACTCCCTTTTTTACAACCTCCTTTACTAGCGTGTGGTCAAAATCGGCTCGGGGAACCTGCCAGGTATAATCCCAACCGGGAGTATGCTTTTTACTGAAATCAAAATTACACACTACATCATTCTTTAAAAAACGAGCGCCTGCCTTTATTTCGTACTTTCGTTCCATCAAGCAATCTAAAAGTCCTGTTTCCTCAAAATGGTCCATACAGCGAGGCAAAAGACTTTCGCCAATAACAAAACGGGGAAACGTGCTTTTTTCAACAACTTTACAGCTTATTCCGTTGTTTTTTAAGTAGGAAGCAGCAACGCAACCCGAAGGTCCTGCGCCAATAATTAACACATCAACAGCAATATCATTCATATTATTAAGATATAGATTGTTAAAAAATTCTAAATTTGCATTCTAAAGTTACCAAATTATTTTAGACAAAAACGTTAATAAATCAATTGATTCAACTATAAATGCCGACATTACAAGGAAAACTGGAAATAGCCGATTTTGATAAAACCATTTTTAAAAACGAGCATGTCCAACTTCACAAAGATATAATAGAAAGAGTTCAAAATAGTTTTGACTTTCTAAAAGAATTTTCTGAAAATAAAATTATTTACGGTGTCAACACAGGTTTCGGCCCGATGGCACAATATAAAATAAAGGATGATGAGCGCATCCAGTTACAATACAATCTTATTCGTAGCCATGCATCCGGTACCGGTAACGCTATTCCGGCGGCATACGTTCGTGCTGCAATGCTTGCCCGATTAAACACTCTCAGCTTAGGAAACAGCGGCGTGCACCCTTCTGTTATAAAATTGATGGGAGAATTATTAAATAAGGATATTATTCCACTTATATATGAGCACGGTGGCGTGGGCGCTAGTGGCGATTTGGTACAACTAGCACATCTGGCTTTGGTTTTGATTGGTGAAGGTGAAGTTTTCTACAAAGGCGAACGCAGAAAGACTGAAGAAATTTTCAAACTTGAAAATCTTCAACCCATAAAAGTAGAACTCCGCGAAGGATTGGCTTTGATGAATGGGACGTCTGTAATGACGGGGATAGGCGTGGTTAACGTGCTTTATACAAAACAAATTATGCAATGGATGATTAAGGCATCATCCGCTATAAATGAAATTGTAAAGGCATACGATGACCACCTTTCCTTAGAATTGAATGAAACCAAGATGCATGTGGGTCAACGTAAAATTGCGGAAATGATGCGCACCCATTTAAAAGATAGCAATCTAACCCGAAAGCGCGAACACCATTTGTATAACAATTCAAGCAAAGAAGAGGTTTTTGTTGAAAAAGTACAGGAATATTACTCGCTGCGTTGTGTGCCCCAAATTTTGGGCCCTGTATTAGACACGCTCAATTCCGTTGAAAAAATATTGATTGAAGAAGTAAACTCAGCCAACGACAACCCGATTGTGGATGTTGAAAAACGTCACGTGTATCACGGCGGAAACTTCCACGGTGATTATGTTTCCTTAGAAATGGACAAACTGAAAATAGTGGTTGCAAAAATGACGATGCTCGCCGAGCGCCAATTGAACTATCTTCTCAATTCAAAATTAAATGATATACTTCCTCCGTTTGTAAATTTGGGCAAACTTGGTTTAAATTTCGGAATGCAGGGCGTACAGTTTACAGCTACGTCTACAACGGCCGAAAGCCAAATGCTTAGCAACCCAATGTATGTACACAGTATCCCGAACAATAACGACAATCAGGATATAGTGAGTATGGGTACAAATGCTGCGCTTATCACCAAAAAAGTGATTGAAAATGCTTTTGAAGTAGTAGCAATTGAGCTTATAACCATCGTTCAGGCTATTGAATATCTGAAAGTTCAGGATAGCGTTTCTTCCGAAACTAAAAAAATGTATAATGAAATTCGTAAAATTGTCCCTGTTTTTAAAGAAGACGTAGTGATGTATCCTTATGTGAATAGCGTAAAAGAATTTTTGATGGATTCTGTAAAATAAGAACAGAATATTTTTGTAAATTGTTCATCTCTCCTCACTAACTTAAAACCTAGATAATTATGAAAACAATTTTTTCCTTTGCACTTATTTTAATTTTGGGGATAACTGCAGTTTCTGCGCAGGAACTAGCTTTAGTTCGCGACAATGATCTTTTTGGCTACATAAACAAAAGTGGTGAATATGTTATCCAGCCGCAATTTGAAAAAGCAGATAGTTTTTCCGGAAAGCTCGCGGCCGCTATGAAAGATAAAAAATGGGGCTTTATCAATACTTCTGGTGAATGGGTTATCCACCCACAATATGATCGCGTAAAGGCTTTCAATTCTGGATATGCGGTGGTATTGGAGAACGATCAATGGAAATACATTAACGCTAAAAACGAAACCTTAAATACGCCTGCCACCGACAAAATCTATGATTTTGACGATGGAGTAGCTGTAATCCGTAGCGGTGATAAAATAGGTTTGATGGACATTAATGGAAAAACTATTTTAGAGCCAAAATATGATGAAATAAAAGGGTTCAACAGAGGTTACGCAAAATTCAAAAATGGTGAAACCTGGGGCTTGCTCAGCAAAAAGGGAGAAGTGTTTGTTCCTGCAGAATATGATGAAATTGGAGATTTCAGCAAAAATGGTATTTGGGCAAGAAAGGGCGATAGTTTTGGAGTGCTGATTAATGGAACATTTACACCAATCAGCGGAGTAGATAAAATTTGGGATTTCACAAATGATTCCCCATTAACCTATGCCCGAAGCAATAAAAAAATGGGTTTCATAAATGGTAAAGGCGAATGGGTTATTCAACCAGCGTATGATAAAGTGCGTGCTTTTAACTCAGGTCTCGCACCTGTGAATGAAGGAAAAGAATGGGGCTTTATTAATGAAAAAGGCGAAAAAGTAATCGGTATTAAATACAGAGATGCCGAAATTTTTTCTGACAATGGCTTGGCTCCTGTGAAAGAGAAAAAATTATGGGGCTTTGTAGACAAAACTGGAAAGCTTGTAATACCGATGGAATACGATATATCAATAGGTATGTTTGGCTTTTTGCAAAGTGGTTCTGAAAAAGGTTTTATTGATGGCTTGGCACGTGTAAAAAAAGACAAGAAATGGGGCTTTATCAATGAAAGCGGCCAAGTAGTTGGCAAATGGTACCAGAATGCCGAAGCTTTTGTGGATACTTCAAAATAGGAATCCCCAAAAAAAAACAGAAAATGAAAAGTTGCAATGTTGTTTTTTAGCGACATTGCTTCGTTGCGAAAAAATTTTATGGAACAAAACAAAACAAAACAGAAATACGCACTAGTAACAGGAGGTTCACGCGGTATCGGCCGTGCAGTTTGTATTCAATTGGCCAAAGATTTGAGCTACAACCTCCTTATAAATTATAATGGCAACAAAGATGCCGCCCAGCAAACTCTTAATGAAGTAGAAGCGATGGGGGCTAAAGGTGAAATTATCCAGTTTGACGTTACCAATCCCGAATCTGTTAATAAGGCATTTGACGTATGGCACGAAAATAATAAAGATGCTATCATTGAAGTCATTATAAATAATGCTGGAATAACTAAAGACGGGATGTTTATGTGGATGAAACCTGAAGATTGGCACAGCGTAATAAACACCAGTTTGAATGGTTTTTACAATGTTACCAATGCATTGATCCAAAAATTATTGGTCAATAAATATGGGCGTATTATCAATATGGTTTCGGTTTCAGGATTAAAAGGTACGCCTGGACAAGTAAACTATTCAGCAGCAAAAGGAGCGGTGATTGGAGCTACGAAGGCATTGGCACAAGAAGTTGCAAAGCGAAACATAACAGTAAACGCTGTAGCACCGGGATTTATAAAGAGTGATATGACTGCTGAACTTGATGAAAAGGAACTGAAAAAAATGATACCGGCCAACCGCTTTGGTGAAGCTGAGGAAGTGGCACATGTGGTGAGTTTTTTAGCATCACCAAAAGCTTCATATATTACCGGCGAGATAATTAATATTAATGGTGGGATTTATTCTTAAAACGAAGGAGAAGTGAGAAGAGTAGTTATAACCGGAATGGGCATTTATTCCTGCATCGGCAAAAACCTGCAGGAAGTGAAGCAATCGCTTTATGAAGGAAAATCTGGAATTATTTGTGACGGAAAACGAAAGGATTTTGGATATCGCTCTTGTTTGACTGGCTGGGTTGAAGAACCCAATTTAAAAGAACAACTTTCACGAAGAGAACGTGTGAGTTTAGGAGAAGAAGGCGCTTATGCATATGCCGCAACCGTTGAGGCGCTTAAAAACGCTAAAATAGATCAGCAATTTCTTGACGAAAACGAAGTAGGTATTCTATATGGTAATGACAGTACAGCAAAATCTGTCATTGAATCTGTTGATAAAATTCGTGAAAAAAAAGATACAACCTTAGTCGGTTCAGGTGCAATTTTTAAGGCGATGAATTCTTCAGTAACCATGAACCTTTCCACTATATTTAAACTAAGAGGGATTAATTTTACAATAAGTGCGGCCTGTGCCAGTGGTTCACATTCCATTGGAATGGCCTATTTTCTTATAAAAAATGGTTTGCAGGATTGTATTATTTCGGGTGGAGCCCAAGAAATTAACGAGCTTGCAATGGGAAGTTTTGACGGTCTCGGGGTTTTTTCAACGCAATTAGACCCAACAAAAGCATGTCGCCCTTTTGATAAGGATAGAGATGGTTTGGTGCCAAGTGGCGGCGCGGCTACATTAATTATTGAAAGCTATGAAAGTGCAGTAAAACGTGGCGCTCCAATTTTGGGCGAAATTATTGGCTATGGTTTTTCTTCAAATGGCGATCATATTTCAACCCCAAATGTGGACGGACCCGCAAGAGCGATGAAAATGGCTTTGGAACAGGCAAACGTTCAAGCTTCTGAAATTGATTATGTAAATGCCCACGCAACATCAACTCCTGTGGGAGATGCAAACGAAGCGCTTGCAATCACTCAGGTTTTTGGAGAAAATGGCCCCTGTGTAAGTTCTACAAAATCAATGACAGGCCACGAATGTTGGATGGCTGGAGCAAGTGAAGTTGTTTATTCAATGCTTATGATGGAACATTCCTTCATAGCGCCAAATATAAATCTTGAAACGCCAGATGAGGCTGCTTCAAAATTAAACCTTGTTAACAAAACGTTAAATAGAAAAATTGATGTATTTTTGTCCAATTCTTTCGGCTTTGGGGGAACCAATTCCGCATTGATAATTAAAAAATGCACACATTAAAAATGAATAAAGAAGTTATAGTTGAGAAGATAAACTACTTTTTGGTAGATGAGTTTGAGGTAGAAACCGAAGATATTGAACCAAGAGCCAATTTAAAGGAAACTTTGGAGCTGGACAGCTTGGATTTTGTGGATTTGGTAGTTGCCATTGAGGCCAATTTTGGCGTTAAATTGACTGGCGAGGATTTCCTTAACGTTATTACACTACAAGATTTTTACGATCTGATTGAAACAAAAATCAGCTGAAATTTGCAATAACTATTTATGGCGGGCGAATGGGAAGGCAAAAGCAAAGGAACCGTTTTAGGGTATAAAATTTTTATATTTTTTATCAGAAAATTAGGTGTTCGCGCTGCATACGGACTGCTTTACTTTGTTGCTCTTTATTATGTTTTCTTCGCCGGAAAAAGCACCCAATCCATATTTTACTATTTCCGTAGAAGGTTAAAATATTCGTGGATTAACAGTCTTTTCAGCATTTACAAAAGTTATTATATTTTTGGCAAGACCATTATTGATAAGGCCGCAATCTCCTCGGGCCTAAAAAATCGATTTACTCATGAATGTGATGGAGTCGAGAATATAATAGAACTTCTGGACAAGAAACAAGGAGGCATTTTGATCAGTGCACACGTGGGTAATTTTGAAATTGCTGAATTCTTTTTTGAAGAAATCGACACGCGCTCCCAAATAAGCCTTGTTACTACCGATGCCGAACATAAAAACATCAAGGAATATATGGAAAAAGTAACCATGCGTTCCAATGTAAAGTTTATATTGGTTAAGGAAGATATGTCGCATATTTTTGAAATAAACAATGCGCTTAGCAATGGCGAATTGGTCTGTTTCACTGGAGATAGATATATGAAAGGCCAAAAATTAATGTTGGAATCATTGATGGGAAAAGAAGCAAGCTTTCCCGCCGGTCCATTTTTATTGGCAAGTAGGCTAAACGTTCCGGTTTTGTTCGTTTATGTAATGAAAGAAACCAACAAACATTATCATTTGTATGCCCGTCAAGCAGAAGTAAAAAATCGCGATTCACAGGGACTTCTAAAAAAATATACCGAGAGTGTGGAATGGATGCTGAAAAAATATCCATTGCAATGGTTTAATTATTTTGATTTTTGGGAAAAGGATGATTAAAAAATGAAAGAAGTACTAATAATTTATTATTCCCAAACCGGACAGCTTTTCGATATTCTGCAGAATATTGCCTCAACAATATCAAGTGAAAAAGTAAACATTTCCTATTGCGAAATACTTCCGAAGAAAAAATTCCCTTTTCCGTGGAAAAAGGAAGAGTTTTACGGTGCTTTTCCTGAAACTTTTCTTCAAATTCCAGCAGCTTTAGAAGCAATTCCCAGTAAAATTCTTAATAAAAAATACGATTTAATCATTTTGGGTTATACCACTTGGTACTTAACGCCATCAATCCCAATCAATTCGTTTTTAAAATCGGAAGAGGCTAAAATGTTGTTGGCGAATACACCTGTTGTCACGGTTTCCGCAAGCCGTAATATGTGGATAATGGCACAGGAAAAAGTTAAAAAACTATTGGTAGCTAACAAAGCAAAGTTGGTTGGAAACATTGCTTTGGTGGATCGTAATTTAAACCATATCAGTGTCATTACAATTGTGCATTGGCTTATGGGAGGCAAGAAAACCAAAATGCTCGGCATTTTTCCAAAGCCGGGAGTATCGGACAAAGATATTGAGGCGGCCTCCCGTTTTGGAATTCCTATCAAAGAGGCTTTGCTTCAAAATCAATATTCAAATTTGCAGCAAAATCTTTTGGACGTTGGTGCTGTAAAAGTAGATCCATCGTTGATTGCTACCGATATTCGTGGAAATGTTGTTTTCACAAAATGGGCCAATCATATAATTAAAAAAGAAGGTGAAGAAAGAAAGAAATGGCTCGTTTATTTTAAATATTATTTGTTATTTGCAATATGGCTAATAGCGCCAATAGTATTTATTGTATTTTTGCTCACTTATGTTCCAATGTACCGTAAAATACAAAGGGACAAAGCTTATTATTCATCAGTTGCATTAAAGCAAGATTAATGAAGAACGTATACATTACAAGGATTGCGAAGTTTTTGCCGAACGAGCCTGTGGACAACGAGGCCATGGAAGAAAAACTTGGGGTTATTAATGGAAAAACCTCAAAAGCTCGCCGTATCATCCTTCGGAATAACCAAATTAAAACACGTTACTACGCCATCGATAAAGATGGAAACGTTACCCATAACAATGCGCAACTTGCTGCAGAAGCAGTGGAGGCTTTGTGCGATGAAAATTTTAATAAAAACGAAATTGAATTGCTTTCCTGCGGCACTTCCAGCCCAGACCAGATTTTGCCAAGCCACGCTGCAATGGTACACGGTTTTTTAAAGAACGGAAACCTTGAGATTAATTCACCTTCTGGTGCTTGCTGTAGCGGTATGAACGCCTTAAAGTATGCTTATATGGCTATAAAATCAGGCCAAGTAAACAATGCGGTTTGTACTGGTTCTGAAAGAACTTCCTCTTGGATGAAATCTGATATTTTTGAAGACGAAGTAGCGCATTTGCAGCAAATTGATGAAAACCCAATTCTTGCATTTAATAAGGAGTTTTTACGCTGGATGCTATCTGACGGGGCAGGGGCTTTTCTTTTGGAAAGCGAACCTAAGGGAGAAACTCCTTTAAAAATTGAATGGATGGAAGGCTACAGTTACGCCTTCGAACTTGACACCTGCATGTATGCCGGTGGAGATAAACTGGAAGACGGTAGCCTAAAACCTTGGAGCGAATACCCTGCAGATGTCTGGGGAAAAATGTCACTTTTCGCAATGAAACAGGACGTTAAATTGTTGGGTGAAAATATTCTTCAAAAAGGAGTGGAAAGCATGAAAGATGCCATGGCAAAGCACAACATTACCGAAGATGATATTGATTATTATCTGCCACATATCTCCTCCTATTATTTTAAGGAAAATCTTTATAACGAAATTGAACGCCAAGGCTTGCATATGCCTTGGGAAAAATGGTTTTTAAACCTTCAAAAAGTAGGCAACGTTGGGGCAGGTTCCATATATCTTATGTTAGAAGAATTAGTACATTCCGCAAAACTAAAGAAAGGAGATAAAATATTTTTGCAAGTACCCGAAAGTGCACGATTTGCTTATTCCTACGCCTATTTAACGGTTGTTTAAATGAATCATTTCACTGAAAAAATAACGGACAAAAATTTTATCGGAAAGTTGATTCCGCAAAAAGCGCCGTTTATGATGGTGGATAAATTGCTCCATTTTGAGGAAAAAAAAGTCGTTGCAGGCTTGACCATTTCCGAAGATAACATATTTACGCAAAACAATAGATTTACAGCTCCAGGCTTAATTGAGCATATGGCGCAAACCGTTGCCCTTTACACGGGGTACCAATTTTTTTTGAAAGAAGAAAGTGCTCCTACTGGCTACATTGGTGCCATAAAAAAAGCAGAAATTTTTGAGCTTCCTTCTGTGGGAAATGAATTGAAAACTACCGTAATAATTTTACACGATATTATGGGAGTTACACTTGTAACTGCCGAAACTGAAAGTGATGGAAAAGTTATCGCTTCCAGTGAAATGAAAACCGTATTGGCCCATTGATGAAAAATTCGGACGTTTCAAATATTGACGTTTCCAACTATTTACCGCACCGAGCGCCGATGCTTATGGTAACATCCGTTTTAGAAATTGACGATACTTCGGTTGCCACAAAGTTTCATATTTCAGAAGACTGTATTTTTTTGAAAGAAGGAAAGCTTTCTGAAACGGGGTTAATTGAAAATGCTGCTCAAGCAGCGTCTGGCGTTGTGGGACAAAGTTTTTTTGAAAAAGATGATTTGGACGGCACGGGCAATAAATTGGTTGGCTACATAAGCGCCATAAAAAAAGTTGAAATACTTCAACTTCCAAAAGCTGGAGATACCATAATTACCAAAGCAAAATTACTTTCAAGGTTTGACACTGGCGAAGTAACCATGTGCAGCCTTGAAGCCGAAACCTTCCTTGATGAAAAATTAATTGTATCTTCTACCATGAATTTTTTAATCCATGAAGTCTGATTATGAAGAAAAAAGAAGTACCCCAGGACAAAAGTAATCTAGAATCTGCCAATTTTCGCGAACTCTGCTACGCCGTTGATGAAAACGGAGAGTACACCACCGAAAACAGTACTGGCTGGGAACCAAAAACAGTAGCTTTAAAGAATGCCATTGAAGAAATCAATGAACGCACCCAAAACGCAAAAACCCGTGTGATTGCGGGCAAGACCAGCCCTATAGAATATTATATGGAACTTCATAAAATGGACGTAGGTATATTGGCGAGTTACGTGGGTTTTTGGCAATGGAAAGTGAAACGTCACTTTAAACCATCAGTATTTAAAAAATTGAGCAATAAAACCTTGAGTAAATATGCTGAAGTCTTCGATATTTCAATACAAGAGCTTCAAAACATTTCAAAATAATGGAAATAGACTTCACTCACCATCAATCCGCCCATTGTGAAAACGGCGTAGTTTCAAATTTGATGAAACACAACGGTTTCAGTATTAGCGAGCCTATGGTCTTTGGCATTGGCAGTGGTTTGTTGTTTTGTTATATCCCTTTATTAAAGGTGAACCATGCGCCCGTAATAACATATCGTGCATTGCCAGGACACATTTTTAAGAAATTTGCCAAACGCACCGGTGTAAAAATGAAGCGTGAAAAATTCAAAAACCCAAAAGATGCCAAAGCGCGATTGGATGAAAATCTTGAAAAAAACAATCCCGTAGGTTTGCAGGTTGGGGTTTACAATCTCCTTTATTTCCCTGATGAATATCGATTCCATTTCAATGCCCACAATATGGTGGTTTATGGAAAACAGGGGGATAGATATTTAATAAGCGATCCTGTAATGGAAGACGTTACTTCCCTTTCCGAAAAGGAGCTTGAAAAAGTGCGTTTCGCCAAAGGAGCTTTTGCGCCAAAGGGGCATATGTATTACCCAATCTCCTTTCCCGAAAAACTGGAACTTGAAACAGCCATCGTAAAAGGGATTAAAGATACTTGTAAAGCAATGCTTGCGCCGGTTTCATTTGTTGGCGTAAAAGGAATCCACAAAATCGCGGGTCTAATCAGAAAATGGCCAAAGAAAAAAGGCATTAAAACCGCAAACCATTATTTAGGGCAAGTAGTGCGTATGCAGGAAGAAATAGGAACTGGGGGTGGCGGCTTCCGTTATATTTACGCCGCATTTTTACAGGAAGCCGGAAAACTTTTAGGGAATGAAAAGCTTATTGAACTTTCAAAAGAGATGACAGAAATTGGCGACTTATGGCGCGATTTTGCATTGGAAGCCTCTCGAATATATAAAAATCGAAGTGCCGAAACCGACAGCTATAACAAGGTTGCAGACCAATTGGACCATATAGCCGATTTAGAAAAAGTATTTTTTAAGAAGCTTAAAAAAGCGATATAAAATATCCTACAATGGAGTGCTTAGCAGGAGATGATTGAAATAAACCAACTTTCAAAAAAATACAAAGGTGCCGAATATTTTTCGGTAAAAGATCTTAATTTGAAAGTTGAAGAAGGTGAAATTTACGGTTTGCTTGGCCCGAACGGTGCTGGAAAAACCACGCTTATTTCTATGCTTACTTCTTTGCTGAAACCTACTTCGGGTTCTTTTACAATCAATGGATTGAATTTCAAGGAAAATAAAAATCAATTAAAACAATTAATTGGCATCGTTCCACAGGAATATGCTCTTTACCCAACGCTTACTGCTTTTGAGAATTTAGCATATTTCGGTAGTATGTATGGAATTAAAGGCGAAACCTTAAAAAAGTCCATCGATGAGCATTTGGAAATAATGGGACTTTCAAAATTTGCCCACAAAAAAACAGCCACGTTTTCCGGTGGAATGAAGCGCCGCGTAAACTTGATAGCGGGGATTCTTCACAAGCCAAAGGTTCTTTTTTTGGACGAACCTACAGTTGGTGTTGATGTGCAATCCAAAAACGTGATTATTGATCATTTAAAACTGCTGAACAAACAAGGAACCACAATTGTTTATACTTCCCACCATTTAAATGAAGCCGAATTTTTCTGTACTCATGTAGCAATTATAGATCGAGGTGAGATAATTGTTAAAGGCATTCCATCGGAATTGATAAAAACCCAAAACGACGCCAACAATCTTGAAGATGTGTTTTTGGTAAAAACGGGAAAAGCCCTTCGTGACCATGCATAAACTCTGGGCCTCCACATATAAAGAAATGCTTTTGTTGGTTCGCGATATTGGCGGAATAGCAATACTTTTTATAATGCCGTTGTTGCTTTTGATTGTAATAACTTTGGTACAAGACAGCACCTTTAAAACCATTAGCGATATAAAAATCCCGGTACTTTTGGTGGATAATGATAATGGTGAAGTTTCAAAAAAAATCATTGAAAATCTTTCCGAATCCAATTCGTTTCAAATTCTTCAGAAATCTTCCGAAGAAGAGGCAAAAGAAGCTGTTTTCTCTGGAAAATATCAGCTCGCCATTGTAATTCCTGAAAATCTTTCGGCTTCGCTTCAAAAGAAAGTGGATCAAAATGTGGAAGGTATTTTATCAAAATTTGGGCTGGAAGAAGATACTTTGGCTGTTGAAAAAGAAACAATTCCACAAAAGGAAGTCCGTTTGTATTTTGATCCCGCAACGCAGGTAAGTTTTAAATCTTCCGTGAAAAATGGTATTGATAAAATGATTTCAAAAATTGAAACGCAAAGTATTTACAAAGCATTTCAAACGGAATTGGGAGAAGAAGATTCGGAACCTATCTTCGATACTGAAAACTTTATTGCCTTCAAGGAAATTTTACCCACAAAAAACAACGAAGAAATCATTCCGAACTCAGCACAGCACAACGTTTCGGCGTGGACACTGTTTGCAATTTTCTTCATTATTGTTCCGCTTTCCATCAATCTATTAAAAGAGAAAAACCAAGGTACATTTGTGCGTTTGCGCACCACTCCGGTGAGTTATGCTACTATTTTGGGCGGAAAAACTATTGTTTATCTCTCAGTCTGTCTTGTTCAATTTACGTTAATGTTGCTCGTTGGTATTTTTCTTTTTCCCGCCATCGGCCTTCCGGGAGTTGATGTTTCTGGGAAGTTACCGATGCTTTATACCGTTGCCCTTTTTTCGGGTCTTGCCGCAATTGGGCTGGGATTGTTGATTGGCACCGTGGCAAAAACACAGGAGCAGGCAGCGCCCTTTGGCGCCACTTCGGTAGTTATTCTGGCAGCACTCGGCGGTGTTTGGGTGCCCGTTTTCGTAATGCCAAAATTTATGCAGTTTGTTTCTAAAATCTCTCCGATGAATTGGGGCCTTGAAGCATTTTACGATGTTTTCCTAAGAAATGTCGGTTTTGCTAAAATCCTTCCCGAAATTTCATTATTATTGTTGTTCTTCCTCACAACAACCGCAATAGCAATAATTTATAATAGAAGAAAAAATGCCGTCTGACAATAAAAATGAAATAAGCTTTACTTCAGAAATACGAGTTCGTTTTACTGAAACGGATCCGTTGGGAATTGTGTGGCATGGAAATTATATACAGTATTTTGAGGACGGTCGCGAAGCGTTTGGTCGCGAGCACGGAATTTCCTACTTGGAACAAAAAGCAAATGGCTATACTTCCCCCATTGTGAAATCATCCTGCGAACATAAACTTCCTTTGCGTTATGGTGATGTGGCCACAATTAAAACCACATTCATTCCATCTCCTGCAGCAAAAATGATTTTTCAGTACCGAATTTTCGACCCTAAGGGAAGATTGGTCTGTTTGGGTGAAACCATCCAAGTATTTTTAAATGAAGCCGGCGAGCTCTCGCTTACACCACCAGAATTTTTTGCTCATTGGAAAAAGAAAATGGGACTGTAAAAAATGCCAAAAACCTTTCTGTCATATAACAATATTTTTAGCAACCTTGGTTTTGACAGTGAAACTGTAGTTGAAAATATTTCCAGCGGAAATTCTGGGCTTGAAAAATTTGATGATACTTCTCTTTTGCCCGAACCCTTTTGCGCCTCGATGATTTCTTCAAAAATAGTTGAAGAGAAGTTCAGTAAAATCGGTAACACTTCAAAATTTACAAAGCTAGAGCAGATGATTATTCTTTCACTGAAAGAAGTTATTGATGATTCAAATATTCCGTTAAATGAAAGAGTGGGGTTACTGATTTCAACCACAAAGGGAAATATTGACGTACTTGAAAGTAAAAGCAACTTCCCAGAAAGTCGCGCTTATTTGAGCGAATTGGGGAAAACAATACAAAATTTTTTCGGTTTTAAAAATGAAGCTATTGTACTTTCAAATGCTTGTGTATCGGGCATTTTGGCTGTTTCTGTTGCAAAGCGATTTATTTCCGAAGAAAAATACGATCACGTTTTTATTGCAAGTGGCGATTTGGTTACAAAATTTATACTTTCAGGTTTCAATTCATTTCAAGCCTTATCGGCAGAACCGTGTAAACCATACGATAAAAACCGAACTGGGATCAATTTGGGCGAAGTGGCTGCAAGTGCTTTAATTACTTCTGAAGAAAAAGATCTTCCAACGGGTGCTGTTGAAATATTGGGCGATGCAACCTGTAACGATGCAAACCATATATCAGGTCCGTCTCGAACTGGGGAAGGACTGTATAGAAGCGTAAAAGCAGCGCTGAAAGAAGCAAATATAGGTGCTGCACAAATAGATTATATTTCAGCGCATGGAACCGCCACGCCTTTCAATGACGAAATGGAGGCAATTGCATTCAGCCGATTGGGGATGGAAGAAGTTCCACTAAATAGTTTAAAAGGTTATTTTGGACACACTTTGGGTGCTTCGGGACTGTTGGAAACTATTGTGGGAATGCATTTTATGATGAAAAATATTCTTTTTTCTTCCAAAGGATTTTCCGACCTTGGGGTGTCAAAAAAAATAAATATCATTAAAGAGAACACCCCGAAAGAATTGCACATTTTTTTGAAAACCGCCTCAGGTTTCGGTGGTTGCAATACGGCGGTAATTTTTAAAAAAGTAAACAACTAACCAACCATAAATGTCAAATTCAACTAAAAAAATGAATGCTGTTGAAGCTTTGGAAGAGGCCCACCGGATTGCCTTTGCACCTTTTGTTTTCCAAGCTTCGGTGTCGCTTCGTAAACTTGGAATACTTGATTATATTTTTGACCAGCGCGCAAATGGCGGTCCTACGGTTGAAGAAATTTCACAAGACCTTTCCATAACTCCCTATGGCGTAGGGGTACTGCTCGAAATTGCCGAAACCTCAAACATTGTGAGCAAAAATGAAGCAAAACAATATGAGCTTACAAAAGTGGGTTATTTTTTAAACTACAATACAACTGCGGGAGTAAATCTCAATTTCGCAAATGATGTTTGCTATAAAGGGCTGTTCCATTTAAACGACTCTATCAAAAATGGAAAACCCGAAGGGCTAAAAGAGCTTGGTCAATGGAAGACAATTTATGAGGGGCTTTCGCAGCTAAACCCTGTTGAAAAGCAATCATGGTTTGATTTTGACCACCATTATTCCGATGATATTTTTGGGGAGGCTTTGGAAAAGATATTTGAAAGAAAGCCAAAAACACTATTTGATGTGGGCGGAAATACAGGCAAATTCTCTATTAAATGCTGTAATTATAATGAAGATGTTAAGGTGAAGATCGTTGATCTGCCTGGACAGTTAAATTTGGCAATGGCAAACGCCGAGCGAAATGGTTTTAAGGAAAGAATTTCCGGTCACGCTATCGATTGGCTTTCTGAAAACCCTCACATTCCTAAGGGTGCCGATCTTATCTGGATGTGCCAGTTTTTGGATTGTTTTTCAGAAGATGAAATTGTAAAGATTTTAAGTACTTGCGTACAATCTATGGATGACAATGCCGAGTTGATAATCGTTGAAACCTTTACTGATAGGCAGGCCTTTCGCGCTTCGCAATTCATTTTGGAAGCAACTTCACTATATTTTACAGTACTTGCAAACGGAAACAGCAAAATGTATCCAGCCAGTGTCTTTTTAAAATTAATTGATAAAGCAGGTTTAAAACTGAAGGAAGACGTGCAGTTAGGTGAATATCACACAATGTTGGTTTGCGAAAAGAAATAATGTTTTGTCTGAAAAGTTTTTCATAAAAAATTATTGTCATATAAAAAACCAGACCGTTTCGGTAAATGGAAAGGTAATTTTTAATGATGTTCCAATAACTCTCGGAACCGAAGACTTTTCAACATTTATTAAGAACGCATACAAGTTTTTAAAAACGGATTACTCCAAGTTTTTTAAAATGGACAACCTCAGTAAGCTCGCTTTTTTGGCGGCAGACCTTTTGCTGAAAAGTGAAAATTTAAACGAAGAGGAAAATAATATAGCCCTTGTTTTTTCAAACAAAGCTTCCAGTCTGGACACAGACCGAAAGCACGAGGCAGCGATAGAAAACGAAGCAGAATACTTTCCAAGTCCGGCGGTTTTTGTTTATACCTTGCCAAATATTTGTTTGGGCGAGATAAGTATCAAACACAGGCTGTATTCTGAAAATAGTTTTTTTATCTTTGACCGCTTTAATGCTGAACATTTACAGTTGTACGCCAACAGTTTATTACGAAGTGGAAAAGCACAAAAAACCCTCTGTGGCTGGGTAGATTTTGATGAAAACAGCTACGACGCCTTTCTCTATTTAGTTGAAAAAGAAGGTGAAATTAAACACACAACCGAAGAAATAACCAGATTATACAATACATTATGAGCGAATTAAAAGAAGAATTGAAAGCAAAAATCATAGAACAATTAAATCTTGAAGATGTTGCGGTTGCAGACATTGCAGATGATGATGCACTTTTTGGTGACGGATTAGGATTGGATTCCATCGATGCTTTGGAACTTATCGTGATGTTGGACAAAGACTACGGCATCCGTTTGAGCGACCCAAAAGAAGGCAGAAAGATTTTTGAATCTGTGCAGGTTATGGCAGATTATATTCAAGAGCACCGCACGAAGTAATTTCCTAAAAGCTTTATGAACAAAGGCGTAGCCATAACCGGAATGGGTATTATTTCTGCCATTGGCAACAATGTGGCGGAGAATTATGATGCGCTCATAAATGAAAAAAAAGGTATCACCCGCGTTGATCATATTGAAACAATTCAACGGGAAGAAATCATGGTTGGCGAAATAAAATTCACCAATGATGAATTGATTGCCCAATTAAATCTTTCGCCAGAGAATAATTATTCCCGTACCGCGATGCTTGGGGTTATCGCCGCAAAGGAAGCAATTGCCGATGCTGGAATTAATGATATAAAAAAATTCAAAACCGGTATCGTTTCTGGCACTAGTGTAGGTGGGATGGATATGACCGAAAAATATTATTATCAATACCTAACCGAAAAAGAACCACAAAAATATATTGAAAGCCACCACGCGGGTGACTCTACCCAAAAAATTGCTGAGCAATTAGGGATTGAAGAAAGTTTGGTAACAACAATCAGTACCGCGTGTTCTTCAGCAGCCAACGCTATTATGCTGGGAGCACGCTTGATAAAATCCGGGAAATTGGATCGCGTTGTGGTCGGTGGCGCAGATTGTCTTTCAAAATTTACCATCAACGGTTTTAAAACTTTGATGATTTTAAGTGATACCTACAATACACCTTTTGACGAAAATCGAAAAGGTTTGAATTTGGGCGAAGCCGCGGCTTTTCTTGTTTTGGAAAGCGATGAAGTGATAAAAGCCGAAAACAAAAAAGTACTCGCCTATGTAAAAGGCTACGGAAACGCCAATGACGCTTTTCACCAAACTGCTTCTTCTGACAATGGTGATGGGGCCACTTTGGCAATGGAAAAAGCATTGAAAGTTGCAGGTATAAAACCTTCGGAAATAGATTACATCAATGCCCATGGCACTGCAACTGGCAATAACGACCTCTCGGAAGGGCGCGCAATTCTTCGTATTTTTGGAAATGAAATGCCAGAATTCAGTTCCACAAAAGCATTTACGGGCCATACTTTAGCCGCTGCTGGTGCAATTGAAGCAGTTTATTCCGTTTTGGCGCTTCAAAATAATGTGATTTTTCCAAACTTGAATTTTAAAACCCCGATGAAGGAATTTTCAATGATTCCCCAAACAGAATTGAAAAAGAAGGAACTGAATACAGTACTATCAAATTCGTTTGGTTTTGGAGGAAATTGTTCAGCGGTAATATTTTCAAAAGAAGCGTAATGAAGAAAGTTTATATAAACAGTATCGCTTCAATTTCACCTCAAAAAACTTTTGACAACACTATTTTTTTGGATGAAATAATCGATTATAACGACACGGTAATTTTTGTCCAAGACCCAGATTACAAACAATACATTCCGCCCGCAGCCGCCCGCCGAATGGCAAAAGGAATAAAAATGGGAGTCGTTGCTTCAAAAATAGCAATGGATGAAGCAGGAATTGAAACCGTGGATGCCATCATCACTGGAACGGGAATGGGCTGTATGATTGATTCTGAAAAATTTGTGAGCGCTATAATTGATAACAACGAGCAGTATTTAACTCCAACCTCCTTTATTCAAAGTACACACAACACTGTTGCGGGACAAATTGCGCTAGGGATGGAATGTAAAGCCTACAATTTTACGTATGTACATTCCGCGATTTCGTTTGAAGCTGCTTTGCTTGATGCAAAAATGCAGCTTGAAAATGCCGAAGCCACTCATATTTTGGTTGGCGGTGTTGAGGAATTGGGCGAGCATACTACCAAAGTACATCGTGTAATCAATCACATAAAACCTGAAGCCGTTACAATTTCTGAAGTTCTAAATTCAAAAACCAAGGGCGCTGTTTTTAGTGAGGGAACCAACTTTTTTGTAATTTCAAACCAAAGAAGGGAAAGCTGCTATGCAGAGTTGGTTGCCATTGAAACATTTAATACACTTCAAAAAGATAGGGTTTCAGAAGCAATTGAAGCTTTTTTAAAAGAAAATAATTTAAAGGCAGACGATATTGATGTGGTGGTTTTTGGCAATAACGGCGATGTAGATTTTGACGGTTTTTACAATCAACTTTCCAAAGGAATTTTCAGCAAGACCCAACAGGTTTTTTACAAACATTTGGTGGGAGAAAACAACACGGTTTCTGCGTTTGGAGTTTGGTTGGCTTCAAAAATTTTGAAAACCCAATCTATTGCCGAAATTGTAAAAATCAATAAAATCAATCCTTCCAAAATCAAAACGGTTTTGTGTTATAACCAATACCGCGGTCAAAACCATAGTCTTGTTCTTCTTAAAAAATGTTGAGGTTTTATACCATAAACGCACTGGCTTTGGTAGTGTTTTTTGGGCTACTGCTCGCAGGTTTTTTTGGTGATGTCCCAGCTTGGCTCTATATTCTTTTCATTTTTATTTGGGTTATAATTACTGCCATTGGGTCTTTCCAGATTCGATGGAACTACCATTTGCAATCGTTAAACCACAATCATCAAATTTCGGAAAACTATATTTCAATCACTTTTGACGATGGTCCGCACCCAGAGTTCACACCAAAAGTTTTATCACTTCTTAAGGAATACAATGCAAAAGCAACTTTCTTTTTAATAGGAAAAAATGCTGAAATGCATCCAAATTTTGTTCATCAAATCTTAAATGAGGGTCACACCGTCGGCAATCATTCCTACTCTCATTCTAAAAATTTTGGTTTTTTTTCTGCAGAAAAAGTCGCTGCTGAATTGAGACAAACCAATTCAATTTTAAAAAAAATCACTGGAAAAGAAGTAAAACTGTTTCGTCCACCTTTTGGCGTAACAAATCCGAACATAAAGCACGCTTTGAAAAAAACGGGCCACCTTTCTATCGGCTGGAACAAGCGGAGCTTTGACACCACAAATCTTTCTGAAAAAAGAATACTCAGGCGTATTACTTCAAATTTAAAAAAAGGCGATATAATCTTGCTTCACGACAGCAGCGCAAAAACCGTTGCCGTATTGGAACAGTTATTGTTAACTTTGCAACCGCACAAACTGCAGTCGGTTCCGGTGAATCGTTTGCTCGAAATTGAAGCTTATGCGTAATTATTGCTTATTACTATATTTTATTTTTATTGGAATTGCACTTCAAGCGCAGGAAACCGCGATGAATGCTTCGGAAATTGCAGCTTTTAAAGAAAAAGTTATCGCTTCGGCAAAAACTACCAAAACCATCAAAACCGATTTTGTACAGTATAAGCACCTAGATTTTTTATCGGACGACGTAAAAACTTCGGGAAATATGGTTTTTAAAGCGCCCGGTTTGGTAAAGTGGGAATACACAAACCCGTATCAATACAGTGTGGTTTTTAAGGAAGACCAGCTGCTAATAAACGATGGCGGAACCAAAAGCAAAGTTGATATTGGCAACAGTAAGCTCTTCAAGAAGCTAAATCAATTGATTGTGAATAGCGTAAAGGGCAATATGTTTAGTGATGCCGATTTTACGGTTAGTTTCATTAAATCTTCCAAATACAATAAAGCTGTTTTTATTCCGAAGGATAAAAAAATTGCTAGTTACATCGCTTCATTTGAACTTCTTTTCAATAAAGATGATGCACAAGTTTATGAAGTGAAAATGATAGAACCTTCACAAGATTTTACACGAATTGTTTTCAGTAACCGCACATTAAATGGCCCCGTAAATGATTCGGTATTTAACAATTAGTTTTTTGGTAAGCCTGTTTTTTGTTTCGTGTTCATTAAAGACTACGGAAGGTTTGCGGCAAGTACACTTCAATGAAACTGAAGTTGAAACCCCATATTTTTTAAACCCTGAAATAGATTATGTTTATAAAGCCAAAATAGCAATTTACAAGAAAAATTTTGGTGGAATTTTAATTATAAAAAAAATAGGCCCCGAAAGCCATCGAGTGGTTTTTACAACCGAATTTGGCAGTAAGTTGTTTGATTTTCAGTTTGAAGGCGATACATTTACGAAGCACTTTGTTGTGGAAGATTTGGACAAGAAATTTATTGTTAACATTCTAAAAGATGATTTTAAATTGCTTGTGGATGAAAAAGCAAATATTTTGGCGGTTTATGAATCTGAAAAACAACGAATTTATAAAACGCAGCGCGAGGATAGGTTTAATTTTTATTTTATTGAAGATGAATCAGAGAAGCTTCAAAAAATTGTAAACACCTCAAAAACAAAGGAGATTGTTGCGATAGATTTTACTGCTTCCGAAGAGAATATTGCAGAAACAATTGCGATAAAGCATAACAATATTAAACTAACCATCCATCTGGAAAAATTTAAAAAAGAATAATATGCTCATTGAAGGATTATATAAAGTTACTGCCACAGAGAACACCTCCGAAGGGATTTTGGCTGCTGTGCATTTAAATAAGAATCACGAAATATTTAAAGGTCATTTTCCAGGAAATCCTGTAATGCCAGGCGTTTGTATGATCCAGATTATAAAGGAGCTTACCGAGGAAGCAATCGGTAAAGATCTATTTTTGACTGTTTCGTCAAACATAAAATTTATGGCGATCATAAATCCTGAAAAAAATCCTGATCTAAAATTGACTATTGATATTAATGAGGAAAATGGCGAAGTGAAAGTTAAAAATACTACGCTTTATGACGATACAGTGGCCTTGAAGCTAAATGCTACTTTTAAAATTGTTGAATGATGAAATATTTTTTCCCCATACTATTATTTGTTTCAATTCTTAGCAATGCGCAAGATTTGAAGGAAATCCGCTCACAATATCCCAGTGCAGTAAAAAGTGCTGAAATTACTGCAAAACTCGAGGAAAAACTAACAGATGTAAATTCCTCAAATAAGGTGGTTTTGTTGGCATATAAGGGAGCTGTTTCAACGCTGAAAGCAAAATTCGCCAAAACAAAAAAAGAAAAAAAGGAATATTTTAAAGAAGGAACTTCGTGGATTGAAAGTGCTATAAGAGCAGAGCCTTCAAGTATTGAGATTCGTTACATTCGTATGAGCGTACAGGAAAACTCACCAAAATTTTTAGGTTACCATAAAAATCTTGAAGAAGATAAAGCGTTTGTTTTGAAGAATTACAGCTCAATTTCTTCCACGGAATTAAAGAATGTTATTAAGGATTTTGTTTTAAAATCGGAGAATTTTTCAGAAACTGAAAAAGCTGGATTTTAATTTTTTTCTTTTCTTAAACAATACGAATTCTTTAATTTTATTTTAATCCTAAAACTTATATTTGCTTTGATTGCTCAATGTCTTTACATTAAATTATAAACCTTTTACGCAACGCCATAAAGGCCAAAATTCCCAAATGGACCAAAAACTACTTTCAGAAAAATTTAAAAGGCTGAAATGTTGCGTAATTATTCCAACCTATAATAATTACAAAACCTTGCAACATATCATTGAAGGTGTTTTGGTCTATACCGAAGATGTGATAGTGGTGAACGATGGTTCAACCGATGTTACTGCTGAAGTTTTGGAAAATTTCCCACAAATCCAACAAATAAATCTTTTACAAAATAAGGGAAAAGGCAATGCGCTGCGCCAAGGTTTTAAGCACGCCGATAGCTTGGGGTATCGTTACGCAATCACTATTGACAGTGACGGACAGCATTTTCCTGAAGATATCCCTGTATTTATAGAGGCTTTAGAAGTGGAAGAAAACAAAGAAATTTTACTCATCGGCGCACGGAATATGACCCAACACGGCGTTCCGAAAAAAAGCAGTTTTGGCAACAAATTCTCCAATTTTTGGTTTTGGGTTGAAACGGGTATTCGCTTGCAGGACACACAATCCGGTTTCAGGCTGTATCCTATTTTTGCAATGAAAAAACTGAAATTTTATACTCGGAAATTTGAGTTTGAAATTGAAGCAATCGTAAAAGCCGCGTGGAGCGGTATTAAAGTGAAAAACATTCCAATCAAAATCCACTATGAGTTGGAAGATCGGGTTTCACATTTTAGGCCTTTTAAGGATTTCACCCGAATCAGTATATTGAATACGTGGTTCGTACTTGTTACCTTTTTATATATTAAACCTCGGAATCTTTTCAGAAAATTAAAAAAAAAAGGTTTCAAGCGGTTTATAATGGAAGACCTTTTGGGCAGTGATGATTCGGCCGAAAAGAAAGCATTTTCCATTGCACTTGGTGTGCTAATCGGACTTTCGCCGCTTTGGGGGTTTCATACGGTTGTGGTTATTTTTCTGGCGCTGCTATTTAATTTGAACAAAGTAATCGCGTTTGCCTTTTCGAATGTGAGCTTACCGCCATTTATTCCTTTAATACTTTATTTCAGTCTTAAGCTGGGTAGTTGGCTTTTGGGTGAAAGTTTTGTGCTTACAGTAAGTGAAATTGATCCAAGTATTGAGTTGGTAAAATATTTAAAATCCTATATTGTCGGTAGTTTGGTGCTTTCGGTCACAGCAGCAATAGCTTGCGGATTTGCAAGCTATCTATTCTTAACGTTGTTTGAACGTAAAAAGGTTTTCGATAATGGCTAACTGGTTTTTCAAAGTATATCAGTTTTTGCAAAAGAACAGAATTGCCAGTGCCATGCTGCTTCTTTTGGTGCTTTTCGGGCTGGTGTTTTTGGTTTCCAAAATTCGATTTGAAGAGGATATTTCAAAATTGATTCCTATAAACAGTAATAATCAAGACTTTCAAAAAGTTCTGAAAACAGTTAATTTTACCGATAAAGTTATTGTAAACATCCATCGTAGCGATTCCTCCGAAATTGAAGATTTAACTGAATACGCTTCGGAAATTATAGATAGTCTGGAAGCCCATTCGGCAACCTACATTAAAAATATTCGCGGAAAAGTAAAGGATAACGATTTGCTGCGCACCATGGATTTTGTTTATGAAAACCTACCATTGTTTTTAGATAAACAGGATTACAACCACATTACCGCAAAACTTCAAAAAGACAGTATTTCAGCAATTACTGAAACCAATTACCGAACACTCATTTCGCCCTCAGGCATTGTTTCGAAAGATATTATTTTAAAAGATCCTTTGGGACTATCTTTTATTGCTTTAAAGAAATTAAGGCAACTTGGCGTTACGGATGATTTTGTTTTAAAGGATGGATTTTTGGTAAGCAAGGATGAAAAAAACATCCTTCTTTTTATCACTCCAACATTTGGAAGTAGTGAAACCGCGGAAAATTCAAAGTTTGCGGAACAGCTTTATTCACTTCAAAATAGATTGAACCGGAAATATTCGGGGAAGGTAAAAAGTGAATATTTCGGTGCTGCATTGATTGCGGTTGCAAATGCACAGCAAATTAAAAAAGACATCCAGTTTACCGTGGGCATTGCAATGTCGCTGCTCATTCTGGTCTTCATATTTTTCTACAGAAAAATTTATGTGCCTATAATTCTTTTTGTGCCAACAATTTTTGGCGGATTGCTGGCTGTGGCTTTGCTTTATTTGATTCGTGCGGAAATCTCAGCTATTTCACTTGGAATTGGTTCAGTTTTATTGGGCGTGACACTAGATTATTCTTTGCATATTTTAACGCATATCCGCAATAACGAAACGCTGGAGAGTCTTTATAAAGACGTAACCGAGCCTATTTTGATGAGTAGTTTAACGACTGCTTTGGCGTTTCTGTGTCTGCTGTTTTTGGATTCGCAAGCCTTGCAGGATTTGGGCATTTTTGCTGCGGTAAGCGTTTTGGGAGCATCCGTTTTTTCACTTTTCTTTATTCCGTTGGTTTACAAAAATCCGCTTTCGCGAAAGCAGCAAGTAAATGTTTTGGATAAAGTTGCAGACTATCCATTTCACAAAAACAAGTGGTTGTTGGGTGGTTTGGGTTTGGTTTTGATAGTAAGTATTTTCACCTATCACAAAGTTGAATTTAATAAGGACATTTCAAAATTAAACTACGAACCTGCGGAAATAAAAATAGCGATGCAGCATTTGGATGAACTGACAGATATTTCCTCAAAATCGGTTTATTTGGCAACTTATGGAAAATCGGTTGAAGGCACGCTTCAGTTGAACGATTCTATCCATGAAACCTTGGAATTTTTGAAAGAAGAGGGCAAAATCAGTAGTTTCAGTTCCATTGGTGCTTTGGTGCATTCGCAGCGCGACCAAAGAAAAAATATAGCTCAGTGGGAACAGTTTTGGAATGAGAAACGTAAAGACAACCTAAAGAGTAATTTAATTGAAAGCGGGGAAGAGCGAGGTTTTAAACCAACGACCTTCACTAGATTTTACACTTTTCTGGATGAAAATTTTGAAACACTAAAACCCGAGGATTACCAGCAAATTCCTTCGGTACTTTTGGAAGATTATATCACCACAGAGGCTGATTTCACTACAATTACAACGCTTATAAAACTAGAAGATGAAAATACTTCAGATATAAAAAATATTTTTAGAGAAATTCCGAATACCATCGTGATTGACCGACAAGAAATGAACGAGACCTTTTTGGGCAATTTGAAAAACGATTTCAATAGCTTGATTGGGTATTGTTTGCTGGCAGTTCTTTTAATACTTTTTCTTTTCTTCCGAAGTTTTTCGCTCACCTTGGTTACCGCCGTTCCTATTTTTCTCACGTGGTTTTTAACCCTTGGAATTATGGGCCTTTTTCACATACAATTCAATATTTTCAATATCATTATTTCAACCTTCATTTTTGGACTGGGAATCGATTACAGCATTTTTATGACCAAAGGTTTGTTGAAGGAATTGCGCACCGGCGAGAAAGTAATGGCGACGCACAAAACCTCGATAATGCTTTCCGTCTTGACCACCATTCTTGGCGTGGGTGTTTTGGTTTTTGCGAAACATCCTGCGCTTTACTCAATATCAATCGTTTCAATCATTGGAATTTTTTCAGCAATGATTACTGCGTTTACGTTGCAGCCACTGTTATTTAAACTTTTCATCGGAAGCTCAAAAAAACGCCCGATTGCCCCGCGAATGTTTGTGCATTCACTCTTTTCTTTTGGTTATTTCGGGCTAGGTGGAATTTGCCTTTCAGTATATAGCATCACTTTGATGCCGCTGCTTCCCATCAGCAAAAGAATAAAAATGGGTTGGTTTCACAAAGTGATTGCAAAATTTTTCAAATCGGTGCTTTACACCAATCCATTTGTGAAGAAAAAAGTAATTAACGAAACTGGTGAAGATTTCTCGAAACCTGCCGTAATTATAGCAAACCATACCTCTTTTCTCGATATTTTGGCTGTGGGAATGTTGCATCCAAAAATATGCTTTTTGGTGAATGATTGGGTTTACAATTCGCCAGTTTTTGGGAAAGCCGTGCAAAAGGCCGATTTTTATCCAGTTTCCAGTGGTATTGAAAACAGTTTGGAACCACTTCAAAAAAAAATAAAACAAGGGTATTCGTTAATGGCTTTTCCCGAAGGAACCCGGAGCTCGAGCAATAAAATAAAGCGTTTTCATAAAGGTGCTTTTTACTTGGCAAATGAATTCAATCTGGACATTCTCCCTGTTTTGATTCACGGGAATAGCGAGGTAAACCCAAAGGGAAGCTTTATTATAAAAGATGGAAGTATTACGGTTGAAATTTTGCCGAGAATAAAGGCGGAGGATATTTCTTTTGGCAAAAACCACACCCAGCAGGCCAAAAAGATTGGTGCATATTTTAAAAATGAATTTGCAAAACTTCGCAAAACAATTGAAGGGCCAAAATACTTTCATCAAATTGTTTTAGAGGAATACCGCTATAAGGGTGATGTGTCATACAGAAATGTAAAAAAAGATTTAAAGGATAATGCCGAAATATATTTTGAAATTATTAATCAAGTAGGAAAAAATGGAAACATTGTGCATATTTCGGAAGATTTTGGGCAACTTGATTTTCTTTTGGCACTGGATGGTCCCGACCGAAAAATTTTCAGTTTTATTGAAGATAACGAAACGAGAACAATACTTCAAAACAGCTACATTACCCAAAAATATGGAAAGCTCCACTTTTTGGATAATGTTTCGGAAATGATGTCCCCAGATATTGAAACACTTATTATTTCCTCAGAAAAAATGGCTTCGGAAATCATTTCGCAAGTGCCAGAGCTTTCAATTAAAACAATCGTATTGTTAAAAAAATGCACTCCTTCACATACCGAAAATATTAGTAACTTAGGCTACCAAAACGTGTACGGAACTTTGAATATTAGTATCTTTAAACTATCGGGAAACACAGTGAAATGACAGAAAAATATGATGTAGTTATCATAGGCAGTGGCCTGGGCGGGCTGGTTTCGGCGATTATTCTTGCGAGGGAAGGCTACAGTGTTTGTGTGCTCGAAAAAAACCAACAGTTTGGGGGTAATCTACAGACCTTTGTGCGCGACAAAACCATCTTTGACACTGGCGTGCACTACATTGGTGGACTTTCCGAAGGTCAAAATCTGTACAGATATTTTAAGTACTTGGATATTTTAGACGATATCACCCTCAAAAAAATGGACGAGGATGGTTATGACAGGATAACTTTTGACAATGACCCAAAAGAATATCGCCACGCTCAAGGTTATGAAAATTTCAAAAAAACTTTGCTAGAAGAATTTCCCGATGAAGAGAAGGCAATAGACGCCTATTGCCAAAAAATGCAGGATACGTGCAGCTTTTTCCCACTTTACGGTCTAAAACTTGGAAAGCCATATTATGAAAACACTTCACTATTTGAAGTAAAAGCGAAGGAATTTATTGATTCTATTACTGAAAATGAGAAGCTCCGTGCGGTTTTGGGCGGCAGCAATTTGCTATATGCCGGTGAAGGAGCGCGCACACCTTTTTATATGCATGCGCTGTCTGTAAATTCATATATTGAAAGTTCCTATCGCTGTATTAACGGTGGAAGTCAAATAACAAAGGCTCTGCTTGCACGTTTTCGAGAAAATGGCGGAAAAGCTTATAAGCGGCATGAGGTTACAAAATTTGAAACGGAAGATGGGGCGGTGACTGCCGTACAGACTGCAAACGGGAAAACTATTTATGGAGATATATTTATCTCAAACGTAGACCCAAAAATGACGCTGGAAATGATTGGTCAGGAAAATTTCAGAAAATCATATACTAGCCGTATTGAAAATATAGAGAGTACTATTGCTGCTTTCAGTGTTTATTTAGTGTTGAAGCCAAATTGCTTTAAATACTTAAACCATAATTACTACCATTTTAAGGATTACCGATCTATATGGGATGTTCATAATTATACTGAAGAAAGTTGGCCCGAAGCCTATATGATTTCAATGGGAATTAAAAAAGATATGGCTGAATATGGCGATAATATTACGGTAATGACCTATATGCGTTTTGAGGAGATGGAACCTTGGATTGATACTTTCAACACCGCAGCGCAAAAAAATGACCGTGGACAAACCTATGAAGAATTCAAGGCATATAAATCTGAAATAATCATTAAGGAATTGGAGAAAAAGTTTCCAAATCTTCGGGATTGTATTGAGGCCGTTTATTCTTCCACACCGTTGTCATACCGTGATTATATTGGTTGTAACAGAGGCTCGATGTATGGTTACGTGAAAGATGCCAACAACCCTTTAAAATCCTTCATTTCTCCACGCACCAAAATAAAAAATCTGTATTTTACAGGTCAGAGCTTAAATATGCATGGCATTTTGGGCGTTACCATTAGCGGCGTGGTAACATGTTCAGAAATATTGGGTGGCGAATATTTACTGGATAAAATTTTGGAAGCCACAAAAGAAGAAATCACTTAATTTTTTTCGAGATGGGACATATCAAAACGACGCCGATTGAAAGCGTGCGGAATATTTCAAAAGAGGATTTCATCAAAAATTATTACAAGCCCCAAAAACCTGTTTTAATTGAGGGGTTGACGGAAAATTGGGCAGCTTTTCAAAAGTGGAACCTGGATTATATTCAGCAACACGCCGGGGATCAAATTGTTCCGCTTTACAATAATGAACCCACAAAAGGCAAACAAAATTCTGCCGAGCCCGCCACAGAAATGAAAATGGCAGATTATATTGAATTGATAAAAACCAAACCTACAGATCTACGTATTTTCTTTTACGACCTTAAAGTGAAGCTTCCCGAACTGTTGAAAGATTTTGAATATCCCGATATTGGCTTAAAATTCTTCAAACGTCTTCCTGTTTTATTTTTCGGTGGCGAAGGTTCCAAAGTACTGCCGCATTACGATATGGACTTGGCAGATCTGGTACATTTTCACTTTCAGGGTACAAAAAACGTAACACTTTTTTCACCCAAGCAAACCAAATATCTATATAAAATTCCTTTTGCCGTTCATAATTTGGAAACTATAGATTTAGACAATCCAGATTTTGATAAATATCCTGCACTGCAATATTTAGAAGGCCTACACGCAACAATGAAACACGGCGATGCTCTGTATATGCCAAGCGGGTATTGGCATTATATAAAGTATCTTGACGGTGGCTTTTCCATGACCCTACGGGCTTTTCCTAGACATTTGGGGCGTTTTGGCAACATGCTTTATAATGTTTTTATTATGCGCCATTTTGAAAATATGATGCGAAAATCCTTCGGACAAAAATGGATTGACTATAAAGAGTCTCGCACTTTTTCAAACACCAACAAGCGTGCTGCAAAACTGAAAAAACAAGCCAGTTAAGATGAAATATTGGGAAAAATTATTCGCTCTTGCGTTTTTATTGATTTTTCTGAATTCATGCGGAGTTTCAAAATCTATCCATAATAGGCCAGAGGTTAGTGGTTACGATGCGACAATTCCCAAAAAGGAAAAAATGAACGATTCCACTTTTGTTGCGGGGAATAATTTTCTTCTTAAAAATAAGCAAGGCCAATGGGAACTTTATGTGGAAGGAAATCCATTGCAAATAGGTAAAATCACAGGAAGTTTAACCCAAGATTTAATGCAGAAACAGGAAGCTATTTTTTTCAATAAAGTGGAAGATTTGGTGCCTTCAAAAACACAACAATATTTACTGAGAAAATTTTTAGCGTGGTACAATCGCAAAATGTATTTGCACATTCCCGAAGAATATAAAACCGAAATCTACGGGCTCTCACAATACTCATCCTCAAATTTCAGCGAGATTGGTGAGCCGTATTTACGGTTACTCTATCTACATGGCGCGCACGATATTGGCCACGCCATGCAGGATTTGATGCTCGTGGGCTGTTCGTCTTTTGCTGTTTGGGACGATAAAACTGTTGATGGGGAATTGCTGATTGGCAGAAACTTTGACTTTTACGCAGGTGATGATTTTGCTAAGGAGAAAATAATCGCTTTTGTAAATCCTTCCGAAGGCCACAAATTTATGTCGGTCACTTGGGGCGGAATGATTGGTGTGGTTTCTGGGATGAACGATCAGGGTTTAACTGTCACAATAAATGCTGGGAAATCAGAAATTCCTTTGGTTGCGAAAACGCCAATTTCCATTGTTACGCGCGAAATTTTACAATATGCCTCAACTATTGATGAAGCGATTGCCATTGCAAAAAAGCGTGAAGTCTTTGTTTCCGAAGCTATTTTTGTGGGCAGCGCTAATGATAAAAAAGCTGCGATTATTGAAGTGGCGCCAGATAATTTTGACGTTTATGAAGTTGAAAATACGGATGAACTAATTTGCAGCAATCATTTTCAAAGTGAAGCCTACAAAAATGACGAGCGCAATTTAAAATGGATTGCCGAAAGCCATTCCATGTACCGTTTTGAGCGAATGGAGGAATTGATTTCGGAAGATAAAAAAATGAACGTTGATGATGCTGTTGCAATTCTTCGGAATAAAAATGGATTGGATGATAAAGAAATTGGTTTTGGAAATGAAAAAGCTTTAAATCAACTTTTAGCCCACCACGGCATCGTGTTTAAGCCTGAAAGTAGAAAGGTTTGGGTTTCCTCAAATCCCTATCAATTGGGTGAATTTGTAGAGTATGATTTGAATGAAGTTTTCAAAAATAGGGAAGGAAACCCTGCAACAAAAACTATTTCTACCCCAAAAGGAAATATTTCCGAAGATCCTTTTGTGCATTCAAAAGAATACAAAGATTACGAAGCATACCGAATTTTGGAGCGGGAAGTGGAAGCGGCAATTGAAAATAAAGAAAATATCTCAGCAGAAAAACTTGCTGAATTGCAACAAAAAAATCCGGAGTACTGGAAGGCTTATTATTTAACAGGAAAGTATTACTTTGAAAATAATTATGATGCCGCTGCTAGAAATGCTTTTGAAAAAGCATTGAATAAGGAAATTACAACAGTTCCGGATAGAGAGCGGATTGAAAAATATATTCAAAAATTGAAAAAATAACGCTGTGTTCCCTGTGCCTCTGTATTAACTTTACACCCCAAAGACACAGGGTACAAAGAAAAATTCAAAATGATTCCAGAAATAGAAAAAGCATCTAAAGAAGAAATAAAAGCCTATCAGGAAAAAAAACTGGAGGAAACGCTTCAATATTTGAATAAAAATTCGCCGTTTTATAAACGCTTTTTCAAGGAGAACAGCATTCGGCTTTCAGAAATAAAAACACTGCAAGACCTTCAAAAGATTCCTGTTACGACCAAGGACCAGCTTCAGCAATTCAACAATGATTTTATCTGTGTCCCAAAAACTGAAATTATAGATTACGTAACTACTTCAGGAACTTTGGGCGATCCCGTGACCTTTGCACTGACCGATAATGATTTGGAACGTTTGGCTTATAATGAAGCGATTTCCTTCGCTTGTTGTGGAGTTGGCAAAGAAGATACAATGCAATTAATGACCACGATGGACCGTCGTTTTATGGCTGGCTTGGCCTATTTTTTAGGGGCGAGAAAGCTAGGTTCGGGCATTATTAGGGTTGGTTCTGGAATTCCTGAGCTACAGTGGGATTCAATTTTAAAATTTAAACCAAGCTATTTAATTACGGTTCCTTCGTTTCTTTTAAAATTGATAGAATATGCGCAGCAGCATGAAATCGATTTGCAAAACACGGGTGTTAAAGCCGTAATCTGTATTGGCGAACCCATCCGTGAGCAGGATTTTTCGCTGAACATTTTGGCGAAAAAAATTAAAAAAGACTGGGATATCGAGCTTTTTTCTACCTATGCCTCCACTGAGATGAGCACAGCTTTCAACGAATGTGAAATTCACAATGGAGGCCACCACCACCCCGAGCTTATAATTACTGAAATTCTGGATGATAATAATTTGCCGGTTTCTGAAGGTGAAGTGGGAGAATTGACAATAACAACCTTAGGCGTTGAAGCTATGCCTTTACTGCGTTTTAAAACGGGCGATATGGTTCAAGCTTATAATGCACCTTGTAAATGTGGCAGAAATACCATGCGTTTAGGGCCGGTTGTGGGCCGTAAAAAGCAGATGATTAAGTATAAAGGAACAACTCTGTATCCACCCGCGATGTATAATATCTTAAATGATTTTTCGGAAATTGAAAGCTATGTTATTGAGATTTTCCACAATGAATTGGGAACGGATGAAATACTTATTAAAATTGCTTCAGCAGCAATTTCAGAAGAATTATTATTGGAAATAAAAGATCATTTTCGTGCGAAACTGCGTGTAGCTCCAAAAATTGAATTTGCTTCTTCTGAAGAAATAGAATCACTTCGGTTTCCTATCCTAAGTAGAAAACCCATTGATTTAATTGATAGGAGGGCATAAAATTATTCATCAATCGAAACATTTTCACTCATAAGTTTCCACGTGAATTTTTTCTCACTTTTCCGGTCCATATTAAATACTGAATAGTAGCGTAATAGTAGTGTGCTGTCTTTTGGATTGTTCATTATTGGGACCAACGTATCGTTCATATTGCTTTTATGAACAGCAAAACGGTTTACGGGTTGTTTCCAAAGGGAGTCTTTCCAGACAAAAACATAATATTCATTAAAATTTGTATCCCTCAGTTTTGCGTTTATCAATAAAACATCGTTTTGGAAATTCTTAAGTTTTAAAAGTTGCAAGTTGGCACCGATGCTTTCGGGTATAGTTATTTCGGGCAATAGTTCATTTTCAAAACCAATCAAAGTTTTTTGGGATGTAAGGTCAACTTTCTTTACAAAAGCGTAGATTGAGTCTTGATTTCCAATAAAATCTGCTGTTAAGGCACCTTTTGGCAATTCTGGTTTTTCATCAATAAAACTGGGGGTTTCTTCTATAAGCAGCTCTTTGGGTGGTTCGCTTTTATCGCTAATTTTTTTACAACTAAAATATAGAAGCGGTATTACAAAAAGCAGATACTTCATTTAGATTTTGAAAGTAATTACCGGCATATTGGCGTGGTTTACCATATCTTCACTAATGCTGCCATTAAAGAAATGTGATATTCCCTTACGACCATGGGTACCCATACCTATAAGCTGTGCATTAGCATGCTTTGCGAAATTGAGTATCCCTTTTTCTACGGAAGTATCATTATAAATGTTTAAGGTGTAGTTTTCTACTCCCATTCCCCTTACAAAATTCTCCATGATGTTTTGCGCCTGCACCGAAGTTTTAAAATCTCCCGGCGTGTTTACAAACAGTAAATGCATTTTTGCGCCAAGTTTTTTTGCGAATTTTTGTGCTTTATCCAGCGCCCCACGACCTTCTTCGGAAAAATCGGTCGCGAAAACGAAATCTGTTACATCGAATTGTTCGTGGTTGTTTTTTATAACAAGCACAGGTGTTTTGGATGTTCTGACCACTTTTTCGGTGTTGCTGCCCACAAACATTTCCTTAAAACCACTGGCACCGTTGGAACCCATCACGATTAAGTCAATATTATTTTTTTTGCAGGCTTCTTCAATATCTTCGTAAATTTCGTTGTGGCCAATAGTTTCATTTACTGCCACATCTTCTAAATATGGTTTTTCGCGCAATTCTGAGAAGCGTTTTTCAGCCAGCTTTATAAAAAATAAGGATTCAGGCAAACTGCCGGAATCACCTGTTGTAGCTAAGTGTAGGGGCATTTCCATAGAATGGAGTACATATATTTCGCTGTTGTGTTTTTGGGCAAGATTTATGGCAACTTTAAGTGCATTTTCAGCTTGAGCGGAAAAATCTGTTGGGACGAGGATACGTTTCATAAAATTGGTTGGTTTTGTGTTTTTTAGGAAGCATTAAATTACAAAAATAAATCCTTTGTACTTGGTTTTTATAATATTAAAAAATGTAGTATATTTGCACCGAATTTGATACGAAACTATCTGAGGGGACTAAAGTCCCCTCTTTTTATAGCTTAAAATGATGCGTGAAAAAGTAGCAAAACTGCTGGAAAATGCGCTGGAAGAAAACAAATCACTGTTTTTGATCGACCTAAATATTTCTGAAGACAATCAAATAAGGGTCATCCTGGACGGCGATAAAGGCGTTACGGTAGAAGATTGTATTGCGGTAAGCCGCGCAATAGAACATAATCTGGACCGAGAGGAATATGATTTTTCTTTGGAAGTCATGTCTGCAGGTGTTTCAGAGCCTTTGACATTGCCAAGGCAGTACAAAAAGAACATAGGCAGAAATTTAAAGATTAAAACCAAAGACGGAGAAAAGATTGAAGGCGAATTAACCGCCGCAAACGATGATAGCTTTACTCTAAAATGGTCTGCGCGCGAGCCAAAGCCCGTTGGCAAAGGAAAAGTAACCGTACAAAAAGAGGCAACCTTGCCCTACAAAGATATTATGGAAGCAAAAGTGATGATAACATTTTAATTGGATTGATATGGAAAATTTAGCACTGATCGATTCTTTTTCAGAATTTAAAGACGATAAACAAATAGACAGAGTAACGTTAATGGCGATACTTGAGGAAGTTTTCAGAAACGCACTGAAAAAGAAATATGGAAGTGATGACAACTTTGATATTATCGTAAACCCTGATAAGGGCGATCTTGAAATATGGAGAAACCGCGTAGTTGTAGCCGATGGAGAAGTGGAAGATCCAAACGAGGAAATTTCATTGAGCGCAGCCCAAAAGATAGAGCCCGATTTTGAAATTGGAGAAGATGTTTCGGAAGAAGTAAAACTTATTGACCTTGGTCGCCGTTCTATTTTGGCATTGCGCCAAAACCTTATTTCAAAAATTCACGAGCACGATAACACAATAATTTATAAGCAGTTTAAAGATCTTGAAGGGGAAATTTACACCGCCGAGGTGCACCATATCCGTCACCGTGCCGTTATTCTTTTAGATGATGAAGGCAACGAGATAATTCTTCCGAAGGAAAAGCAAATACCTTCCGATTTTTTCAGAAAAGGAGACAATGTACGTGGAATCATTGAAAGTGTTGACCTAAAAGGAAACAAGCCAACAATCATTATGAGCCGTGCAAATCCGGTTTTTCTTGAAAAATTATTTGAGCAGGAAATTCCAGAAGTTTTTGACGGGTTGATTACCGTTAAAAAAGTGGTTCGTATACCTGGTGAAAAAGCAAAAGTGGCTGTAGATTCTTACGATGACCGTATTGACCCCGTAGGTGCCTGTGTAGGTATGAAAGGTTCCCGAATCCACGGTATAGTTCGTGAGTTAGGCAATGAAAATATAGACGTTATCAATTATACGTCAAACCTTAACCTTTATATAACACGTGCGTTGAGCCCGGCTAAAGTAACGTCCATTAAAATTGATGAAGAGAAAAAACGTGCTGAGGTTATTCTTCGCCCAGAAGAAGTAAGCAAGGCAATTGGCCGCGGCGGGCACAACATTCGTCTTGCCGGTCAGTTAACAGGGTATGAGATAGACGTGCTTCGCGAAGGAGCCGAAGAAGATGTGGAATTGAGCGAATTCTCTGACGAGATAGAAGGCTGGATTATCGAGGAATTCCACAAAATAGGTTTAGATACCGCCAAAAGCGTATTGGAGCACGACATCAATGATTTGGTAAAACGTACCGATCTTGAAGAGGAAACAATCCGCGATGTTATAAATATATTAAAAGAAGAATTTGAAGAGTAGTTGAAACTTTAACTACTTTTATACAAATTTTTTAAAAAGACAAAACAGGAAAAAGCATTTATGGCTGAAGTAAAAACGAAAAGACTAAGTCAGGTATTACGTGAATTCAACATCTCGTTGGATCGAGCCGTGGAATTTTTAAGTTCCAAGGGATTCGATGTGGACGCAAGCCCCAATACCAAAATAACGGGAGAAGAATACGAAGTCCTTTTTGAAGAGTTTGAAACCGACAAGAGCAAGAAAGTAGCTTCCAAAGAAGTAGGCGAAGAAAAGCGCAAGGAAAAAGAAGAACTTCGTTTGGAGCGCGAGCGTGAACTGGAAGAAAAACAGAAAAAAGAAGAATCTTCACGCGTAATAAAAGCAGAGGCAAAACTTGATGGTCCAAAGCAGGTAGGTAAAATTGACCTCGACGCAAAAAAAGCCAAAAAGGAAGAGCCGAAGGAAGTAGAAAAACCTGTTGAGGCCAAAAAAGAAGAAAAGCCTGATCCTGTAGTTGAAAAGCCTAAGGAAGAAAAGAAAGAAGCTGAAGAAACCAAGCCAATTGCTCCTGTTAAGGAAGAAAAAGAAAAAAAAGAAGAAAAACCTTCAGCAACAGAAAAGCCAGTTGCAAAAGAAGAGTCCAAAGGAGAAACCTCAAAAGAGTCTGATACTGTTACAACCCAATATCGTAAACTTGATGGGCCGAATTTTACGGGTCAAAAGATAGATCTTACCCAGTTCAAAAAACCCGAAAAGAAAAAAGAGGCCAAATCTGACGATAAAAAAGACAAAAAAGGCAAAAGACGCCGTATAAGCAAGGAGACTGCCAAAGGTGGGGGCAATAATTTCAAGGATAATCGTGGATCTGGCAGAAAAGGCCGCAGCAGTACGCCAAAAGAAGAGCCTAGCGAGGAGGAAGTGCAAAAGCAAGTACGCGAAACCCTAGAAAAACTCCAAGGGAAATCTTCTAAAGGGAAAGGAGCAAAATACCGTCGCGAAAAAAGAGATACGCACCGTCAAAAATCAGAAGATGAGCTTGCGCAACAGGAAGCAGATAGCAAACTGATTAAAGTTACGGAGTTTGTAACGGCTAATGAAATGGCAACGATGATGGATGTTCCCGTTACCAAAATTATTTCGGCTTGTATGAGCTTGGGAATGATGGTAACCATGAACCAGCGTCTTGATGCCGAAACCTTAAGTATTGTAGCAGAAGAATTTGGTTACGAGGTTGAGTTTGTAACTGCAGATATTGAAGAATCCATAGACCGTGAAGTAGATGCTCCAGAAGATCTTGAGCCACGTGCACCGATTGTTACCGTAATGGGTCACGTTGACCATGGTAAAACTTCGCTTTTGGACTACATTCGTAAGGAAAATGTTATCGCCGGTGAGTCTGGTGGAATTACCCAGCACATTGGAGCTTACGGAGTTGAACTGGAAGGAGGGCAAAAAATCGCATTCCTTGATACTCCTGGTCACGAAGCGTTTACCGCAATGCGTGCCCGTGGAGCGCAGGTTACCGACCTTGCGATTATTGTAGTTGCAGCAGATGATGATATTATGCCGCAAACCAAGGAAGCCATTAGCCATGCACAAGCAGCTAGCGTTCCAATTGTTTTTGCAATCAATAAAATAGATAAGCCCAACGCAAATCCAGATAAGATAAAAGAAGGACTTGCCAATATGAACCTTTTGGTTGAAGATTGGGGCGGAAAGATACAATCGCATGACATTTCAGCAAAAACTGGAGATGGTGTAAAGGAACTACTTGAAAAAGTATTGCTTGAGGCTGAATTGCTTGAATTGACGGCAAATCCAAATCGCCAGGCAAATGGTACAGTAGTAGAAGCATTTCTCGATAAAGGTCGTGGATATGTTTCAACAGTTCTTGTACAAGGCGGTACTTTAAAAGTAGGTGATTACGTTCTTGCGGGACAGCACAGCGGAAAGGTAAAAGCAATGCAGGATGAGCGAGGAAATAATGTTAAGGAGGCCGGCCCATCTACACCAGTTTCTGTACTTGGTCTAGACGGTGCGCCACAAGCGGGTGACAAGTTTAACGTATTCGAAGATGAGCGTGAAGCAAAAGCTATTGCTACCAAACGCACACAATTACAGAGAGAGCAGTCCGTTAGAACACAGCGCCATATTACGCTTGACGAAATTGGAAGACGTATCGCTTTGGGTGATTTCAAGGAATTGAATATTATTCTTAAGGGTGACGTAGATGGTTCTGTGGAAGCTTTGACAGATTCATTATTGAAACTTTCTACAGAAGAAATACAAGTGAATATTATACACAAAGCAGTTGGTCCTATTACTGAAAGTGATGTGCTTCTTGCTTCAGCTTCCGATGCTATCATTATCGGTTTCAACGTACGTCCGATGGGCAATGCACGCCAAATTGCAGATAAGGAAGAAATAGATATCCGCACCTATTCTATCATCTATGACGCTATTAATGACGTGAAAGATGCAATGGAAGGCATGCTTTCCCCAGAAATGAAAGAAGAAGTTACCGGAACAGCTGAAATTCGTGAGACTTTCAAAATCTCAAAAGTTGGTACAATTGCAGGATGTATGGTATTGACTGGAAAAATATTCCGAAACTCAAACATTCGCCTTATCCGGGAGGGAGTAGTAGTTTATACAGGAGAACTTGCATCTTTAAAACGTTTTAAAGATGACGTAAAGGAAGTTTCAAAAGGGTATGATTGTGGTATTCAAATTAAGAACTACAACGACATTTATGAGAATGATGTTATTGAAGCCTTCCAGGAAGTAGCTGTGAAGAAAAAGCTGAAATAATTCAAAAATCAAATAATCAATAGAGCGCCTTGAAGATAAATTTTTCAGGGCGTTTTTATTATTTCCTTCTTTCAGGTTTCAGTATAAATGCTGATGAAAAGTTTTTTTGTATTTCAATAAGTGCTCTTTCCGCTTCTATTCGCGAAGCAAAATTTCCTGCCCAGACTTTGTAGTTTGGAGTTTCATATTCAATAGAGGCGGGCCAGTTGCCATAACTACCACGGTATTTTCTTAACATTTGGTTTGCTTTGTCCAGTTCGCCATAATATAGCTGGATGGTATAACCATCAGAAAGCTTGTTTTCCTTTTCCAAATCTTTTTTTAGCTCCAAGAGGTGGGTTATTTTCGGATCTGTATTTATGTTTAAAGAGGCATTTTGTGCAAAGCCTTTGCCGCAATACAAGCACATTAATATGCTGGCAATAATTATTTTGAAATAGGTTTGTAAATTCATCTGCTTATTTCTTTAAGTGCAAAGGTAAAACTTAATAACTGTGTACGTCACCAAAATATTATTTAGAACAAATATAAATTAATAGTTAACACTTTGTTTGCATTTTCAAAATCGACTTTATAATGTACTTTTGCTGCTTTATTTGTGGTTCAGAATGAGCATTAAGGTAACATTTGTTTGTAACTAATTCTGTACCAAACTATCGACCATAATTTAACCATTAGTATGAAATAAGTACAGTAAGAAATTTCGAGACCAGCCGAAACAACTTGTGTGCTAAATACATCTAATCAATAAAAAACTATATAATCAACAGATGAAAAAGGTGAATTTTATACATCTACGCTCAAAATTGCCACTTCTTTTGTTAGTGTTTTTACTAACTTTTTCAACTACCATATATTCCCAAGATGCTCCTGCTGAAGCCCCAACTGAAGCTTCTGCAGAAACGGCTGCTGGTGCTGGAGGTGATGTTGCTGCAGGCGAGACTTTGTTTAAGTCCAATTGTGCTGCTTGCCATAAATTGGATAAAAAAGCAGTAGGCCCTGCGCTTAGAGGTGTTGGTGAAAAGTATGACCGTGACTGGTTGTACAAATGGATCCATAATAGTCAAGCGCTTATTGCCTCTGGAGATGCTCAGGCGGTAAAAATCTTTGAAGAAAACAATAAAGCTGTAATGACAGCCTTTCCTGCGCTATCAGAAACAGATATTGACAATATTCTTGCTTATGTCGATCAGCCAAAAGCTGAGCCTGTGGCTACAGCAGGAGCTGAAACTGCAACTTCAAATGCTGGTAATGACGGGGGTTCTGTGTCAAATACCTTAGTAATTGCTGCTTTGGCGCTTATTTTCTTGTTGCTGGTTATTATGCTTTTCTTGGTTACCAATACATTGAAAAGAATTGCTGAGGCAAATGGAGTGGTATATGAAGAAAAAGAAAAGCGTACCCCGGTTTGGAAGGCTTTTGTTCAAAACCAATTTTTAGTGTTGGTCCTTTCCATATTCTTGTTGCTTTCCGCTGGATATTTCGCTTATGGATATTTGATGCAGGTTGGGGTAGATCAGGGATACGCTCCGGTTCAGCCTATACACTATTCGCATAGAATTCACGCAGGAGACAATCAGATTGATTGTAATTACTGCCACAGTTCCGCAAGAAAAAGTAAACATTCCGGAATTCCTTCCTTAAACGTTTGTATGAATTGTCACAAAAATATTTCAGAAGTTGCTCCAGAAACAGCCACGGAAGAGTATTCAAAAGAATTCTATGATGGTGAGATAGCCAAGCTATATAAGGCTGTAGGTTGGGATCCTGCTGAGCAAAAGTATACAGGTAAAACAGAGCCTGTTAAATGGGTTCGTATTCATAATTTGCCAGATTTCGTATATTTTAATCACTCACAACACGTAACAGTGGCTGGCGTTGCTTGCCAGACCTGTCATGGGGAAATTCAAGAAATGGAAGTTGTTGAACAATTTGCGCCCCTCACAATGGGATGGTGTATTAATTGTCACCGTGAAACTAATGTTAACTTGGCGACCAATGAATATTACGCCAAGATACACGAAGAACTTTCCAAGAAATATGGTGTTGAGAAATTAACAATCGCCGAAATGGGTGGATTGGAATGCGGAAAATGTCATTATTAATAAAATTTTAAAGGAAAATTACAGATAGCAATATGGCATCAAACAAGAAATACTGGAAAAGTGTTGAAGAGCTGAAAGAAGACAGCACAATTGTGAAGGCGCTACAGGAGAATGAGTTTGTAACCGAAATACCTACAGACGAGTTTCTTGGCGATAAAGAAGCATTGGAATCTTCTTCAACTACGCGTCGTGATTTTTTAAAGTATGTAGGCTTTACTACGGCAGCTGCAACTTTGGCGGCCTGTGAAGGTCCTGTGGTTAAATCTATCCCGTACGTAGTACAGCCCGATGAAATTGTTCCGGGAGTTGCAAACTATTATGCTTCTACAATGGCCGATGGTTTCGATTTTGCCAATATTTTGGTGAAAACTCGCGAAGGACGTCCCATTAAGATTGAAAGAAACGATTTAGCAGTGAATGGTGGAAGCACAAATGCAAGAGTATATGCTTCTGTACTTTCATTGTATGATAAAAATAGATTGACAGGACCAATGCTAGATGGTACTGCTGTTACATGGCCAGAATTTGATACGGCTGTTGCTCAGAAAATGAACGAAATGGCAGGAAAGGACATTGTTTTGCTTACACAAACTTTCGCTAGCCCTTCAACTTCAAAATTAATTTCTGAATTTACTGCCAAGTACCCGAAAATTCGCCACGTTGTTTATGATACAGTTTCATGTTCAGGAGCTTTGGATGCTTTTCAAAATAAATACGGAACTCGAGCACTGCCTGATTACGATTTTTCAAAAGCTGAAGTGATTGTTTCTGTTGGTGCAGATTTCTTAGGAGATTGGCAGGGTGGAAGCTATAGCAAAGGGTATGCGCAAGGACGTATTCCGAAAAACGGAAAAATGTCGCGCCATATTCAGTTTGAAGCTAACTTAACACTTACTGGTGGAAAAGCTGACAAACGCGTGCCGGCCTCACCTTCGCAACAAGTAGAAATTTTAAAAGCGTTGACTGGTGGAAGTGCTTCAGGCTTGCCTGCAAATATTGCAGATGCCGTTGCTAAAGCCAAAGCGCAACTTCAGAAAGCAGGAAGCAAAGCTCTGTTGGTTACAAATTTACCTGACGTAGCATCTCAAACTCTAGCTTTAAATTTTAATGCTAATAGTGAGGCAATAGATGTAAACAAGCCATTGCTTACCAGACAGGCAAGCAATAGCGAAGTTATGAATGTAGTGAATGGAGTGATTTCCGGAAGCATTAAAGGTTTAATCACGGTAGGGGTAGATCCTGTTTATTCATTACCAAATGCAACAGAATTTGCAGAAGCATATCAAAAGTTAGAAATGAGCCTTGCATTTGCTATGAAGCAAGATGCAACTGCCTCTTTGGCAAAGATGGTTGCCGCAACGCCGCATTATTTGGAGTCTTGGGGTGATGCACAAATCAAAAAAGGAACTTACAGTCTTACGCAGCCCACTATCCGTCCATTGTTCAATACGCGACAATTTCAAGATAGTATTTTGCAGTGGACAGGTAATACACAAAACTATTACGACTATTTAAAAGACACTTGGACTAGTTCTGTTTTGGCAGGAGGTTCTTGGACCCAAGCACTTCACGACGGTTTTGTTGCCAGTGATGTTGAGGTAACCATGGAGCAAGTGAATGCCGCTGCTGCAGGAGGAGCTGGAATAATAGAGGAAAGTACTTCAAACGGTGCGCTATCATTCCTTTCGCAAGATGGGGGGTATGATCTTACGTTATATACTTCAATTGGTTTAGGAGATGGTCAGCAGGCCAACAACCCTTGGTTGCAGGAATTACCAGATCCAATTACAAGAGCATCTTGGGACAATTATCTTACTGTTTCTGCTGCAGATGCAGAAGCATTAGGTCTTGTTAATGAGCATGTTTCTAACGGAGCTCTAAACGGAAGCTATGTAAATATTAAACTTGGCAATGTTTTAGTGGAAAACGTTCCTGTAATAATTCAACCAGGACAGGCAAAAGGCTCTGTTGGTTTGGCCTTGGGTTATGGTAAAAAAGCTGCAATTCAAGAGGAGATGCAAACTGGTGTAAACGCTTATCCGTTATATCAAAACTTCTCAAATATTCAAAAAGTAACTATTGAAAAGGCTAGCGGTATGCACGAATTTGCTTGTGTACAGTTGCAAAGCACCATGGCCGGACGTAGTGAGGATATTATCAAGGAAACCACCCTTGAGATTTTCAACACTAAAGATAAATCTGTTTGGAACTCTATTCCTGTGACGGATTACGATCACAGTCCAATTTCTGTTCGAGATAAAAAAGCAGATATTTGGAGTCCTTTTGAAGACACCGTGGGGCACCACTTCAATCTTTCTATAGATTTGAACGCTTGTACGGGCTGTGGCGCTTGCGTTATTGCTTGTCACTCTGAAAACAACGTTCCTGTGGTTGGGAAAGAAGAAGTAAGAAAGTTCCGAGATATGCACTGGTTGCGTATTGATAGATATTATTCTGCTGGAGAAACTTTCAAAGAAGAAATTGAAACCCTTGAAAACCTTCCTGCTTTTGATAGCTATAAAGTGGTAGAAGTTCCAGCATATGAAAATCCTCAGGTTGCATTTCAGCCTGTAATGTGCCAGCATTGTAATCATGCGCCTTGTGAAACTGTTTGCCCAGTAGCGGCAACATCTCACGGCCGCCAAGGACAAAACCAGATGGCTTACAACCGCTGTGTGGGTACGCGCTATTGTGCAAACAACTGTCCGTATAAAGTGCGTCGTTTCAACTGGTTCTTGTACGCAGAGAATGATGCATTTGATTTCAATATGAATAATGACTTAGGAAGAATGGTTCTTAATCCAGATGTGAACGTTCGTTCGCGGGGGGTGATGGAAAAATGTTCCCTATGTATACAAATGACCCAAAAAACTATACTCGATGCAAAACGCGACGGAAGACCTGTAAAAGACGGGGAATTCCAAACGGCTTGCTCTAACGCTTGTGAAACCGGCGCAATGGTATTTGGGGATGTAAATGATAAAGATTCTGAAGTATTAAAACTTAAAGGAAATGACCGCATGTACCACCTCTTAGAAAATGTAGGTACAAAGCCAAATGTTTTCTATCAGGCAATTGTCAAAAACACTTCAGAAGCATAAAAATTAATAAAAAACCAATTATTTAAGAATTAAATATGTCGTCACACTACGAAGCACCTATTAGAGAGCCGTTGGTTCTGGGAGAGAAGTCCTATCATGACATCAGTGTAGATGTTGGGGCGCCCGTTCTGGGAAAGGCCAATAAATCTTGGTGGATTGTTTTTACCATTGCCTTGATAGCATTTTTATGGGGATTGGGTTGTATTATTTATACAGTCTCAACCGGAATTGGGGTCTGGGGATTGAACAAAACCATTGGTTGGGCTTGGGATATCACAAACTTTGTTTGGTGGGTAGGTATTGGTCATGCTGGAACACTTATTTCGGCGGTATTACTACTTTTCCGTCAAAAATGGAGAATGGCTGTTAACCGCTCTGCAGAAGCGATGACCATTTTTGCGGTAGTACAAGCAGGTTTATTCCCTATTATTCACATGGGTCGACCATGGTTGGCGTATTGGGTACTTCCTATTCCAAACCAATTTGGGTCACTTTGGGTAAACTTCAACTCACCGTTGCTTTGGGACGTATTTGCAATTTCAACATACCTTTCGGTATCTCTTGTGTTCTGGTGGACAGGACTACTTCCTGATTTTGCAATGATCCGCGACAGGACTACAAGCCCATTTCAGAAAAAAATATATGGCATCCTTAGTTTTGGATGGAGTGGCCGTGTAAAAGACTGGCAACGTTTTGAAGAAGTATCACTTGTTTTGGCAGGTTTGGCCACGCCGCTGGTACTTTCGGTACACACAATTGTATCGTTTGACTTTGCTACTTCGGTAGTTCCCGGATGGCACAGTACCATCTATCCGCCTTACTTTGTTGCTGGAGCAATATTTTCAGGTTTTGCAATGGTGCAGACACTTTTGATTATTATGCGTAAAGTATCAAACCTTGAAGCTTATATTACAATTCTTCATATTGAGTATATGAACAAGGTAATCTTACTTACTGGTGGAATTGTAACCACGGCATATATTATAGAATATTTTATTGCTTGGTATTCTGGAGTTCCTTATGAAAATTACGCCTATTTATCTTTTGGTGCCGCAACTGGACCATATTGGTGGGCATTCTGGGCACTTATAATCTGTAACCTTATTGTGCCGCTAACGCTTTGGGTAAAGAAATTAAGAAGAAATATTGTTTGGACATTCATTGTTGCATTGATTATTAACATCGGTATGTGGTTTGAGCGTTTTGACATTATTGTTATTGATTTGAGTAAAGACAGATTGACCTCATCGTGGACGATGTTTCAACCTACATTTGTAGATATCGGAACATTTATGGGAACCATTGGCTTCTTCTTTGTTCTTTTCCTACTGTACGCCCGAACTTTCCCAGTGATTGCTCAGGCTGAAGTAAAAACAATTTTGAAATCTTCTGGTGAATCATTTAAGAAATTGCGTGCCGTACACGGTGATGATCACAGCCACGTGCAAACTGTAGAACCTTATCCTGCCGATGCAGGACCTTCAGCCAACGTTGAAGATAAAAATTTTGATTCTTCATTTAATGACCTTGATGAAGAAACAGAAAACAACCAAGTAGATTATGAAGCCAATAGAGGCAAAATTGATAACCTGCTTAGCGGTATCGGCACATTTGATCCCGCAACCCAAACACAAGACGATCTTAAAAAGATAAGCGGAGTTGGACCAGTAATGGAGCAAAAACTTCATCAATTGGGTATTTTTACTTTCGAACAAGTAAGCCGAATGACGGACCGCGAATACGATTTATTGGACGAGATAATTAGTGAATTCCCTGGAAGAGCCAAGCGTGATGATTGGGCAGGACAGGCACTAATTCTAAAAAATAAAAACTAATTATGGCTTCAAAAAAGATACACGCTATTTATACTGATGACGATCTATTGATGCAAGCAGTTAAGCAAACACGTGCTGCAAACTATCATATTTCTGAAGTTTTTACGCCTTTTCCAGTTCACGGTCTAGACCACGCTGTGGGATTAGCGCCTACGAGAATTGCAATAACTTCCTTTTTATATGGGCTTACAGGTTTAAGTGTTGCGGTGTTGATGCTGAACTATATAATGATTGAAGACTGGCCACAAAACATAGGGGGTAAACCAAGCTTTACTTTCTATCAGAACATGCCAGCTTTTATTCCTGTAATGTTTGAGCTTACCGTATTTTTTGCGGCTCACTTAATGGTTATAACATTTTATATGAGAAGTAAACTTTGGCCATTCAAAAAAGCTGAAAATCCAGATTTACGTACCACAGATGATCATTTCTTAATGGAAGTTGATGCCGAAAACCACGATGTAGAAAAACTTACAAAGTTTTTATATGACACGGGTGCATCGGAAATTAGTCTAATTGAAAACGAGCAAGACCATTAATATGAAAACATTAACAAACATAGGAATTGCCATTTTTGCCTCAGCAACCATGGTTTCTTGTTTTAACGATAATAAGCCGAACTATCAGTACTTTCCTAATATGTACGAACCTGTTAGCTACGAAACCTATGGTGCATATTCCGTATTCCCTGATGAACAAGAAGCAATGGTTCCACCAGATAACACTATACCGCGCGGGTATACGCCTTACGATTATGAAAACAGTACTGCCGGTTTGGAACTCGCAAAAGCTGAATTACAGAGCCCATATGAAGTAACTGAGGAAAACCTGGCTACTGGAGCACAATTATATACATTATATTGCGCGGTTTGTCACGGTGATAAAGGGGATGGCAAAGGAATTTTGGTTACACGAGAAAAGTTTCTAGGAATTCCAAGTTATGCTGATCCAGGTCGAAATATCGTGATGGGAGGTATATATCATGTTCAAACCTACGGTTTGAACGCAATGGGTTCTTACGCTTCACAAGTAAACGAAAAAGAACGTTGGCAAATAGCAATGCATGTTATGAATTTAAAAGCTGCTTTAAATGGTCAACCAGGAATCCTTGAAACTGCAAAAGCTGCTGAAGATTCATTGAAAGTTACAGAAGAAAAAAATATGGAAGCGGTTACTGCCTCCGAAGTAGAAAAAAAGTAAGAAATTAAAGAGAATAGCTAAAGATATGTACACGCTACCTAGTAAATTAAAACTGTTTTCTATCATTATTATGGTTCTTGGGCTTGCAGGAATAACCTATGGTTTTCTTACTGCGCCCAAAACTATAGATGACGTAAAAGAAATAATGGCTGAACAGGATGCTCATCACAGTGACGAGCATGCTCTTGAAGCTCACGGTGAAGAACATACAGCCAACTTTGTAGATGTTGCTCGCGGTGAAGAAGGCTATTCTGAAGCTGCCTTGGAACATGCTACTGATTTAAAACCTGAAGGTCATGGATCAGCTTCTCACGAAGAGCATGTCTTGCACCAGTTACAAACAAGACCTTGGTCAGCAACATTTGTTGGAGCATTCTTCTTTTTGATGATTGCACTTGGGGTATTGGTGTTTTATGCAATTCAATATGCATCACAGGCTGGATGGTCTCCAGTGCTATACCGAATAATGGAAGGTATTACAACATACTTGTTGCCTGGTTCTATTATAGTATTTTTAATAGTTGTATTTGCAGGAACTCATTTCTTCCCATGGCAGAATGAAGAACTTGTTGCTGGGGATAAAATATTACAAGGTAAATCAGGATACCTTAATTTTCCTTTCTTTGTAATTCGTGCGGTAATCTATCTTTTGGGTTGGAACCTATACCGCCATTTTTCTAGAAAAAATTCATTGGCTCAGGCCGAGGCCAATAACTATGATCCGTACAGAAAAAACTTTAAATTATCGGTGTTCTTCCTTATTTTCTTCATAATAACGGAAGCTACAATGTCTTGGGACTGGTTTATGTCTATGACACCACACTGGTATAGTACTTTGTTCCCTTGGTATGTTTTTGCAAGCATGTTTGTTTCAGCAATAACCGTAATTGCTTTGGTAACAATTTACTTGAAGAGCCGCGGGTTAATTCCCTTTGTAAGTGATAAACACCTACATGATTTGGCAAAGTTCATGTTTGCATTCAGTATTTTCTGGACCTATTTATGGTTCAGCCAGTTTATGCTTATCTGGTATGCCAACATTCCTGAGGAAGTAACATATTTCATCATCAGAATACAAGAATACAAACTGTTGTTTTTCGGAATGCTTATCCTTAATTTTGTATTCCCAATTCTTGTTTTAATGAATAGCGATTACAAGAGAGTACCATGGTTTGTAGTTATTGCTGCTGTATTTATTTTAGTGGGTCACTATATTGATATATTCCTTTTAGTGATGCCTTCAACAGTAGGGCACAACTGGTATTTTGGTATTCCAGAGATTGCAGCATTACTGTTCTTTATGGGGCTTTTCATTTTTGTTGTTGGCACGGGACTGGGCAAAGTTTCATTAAGGCCGAAAAATGATCCGTTTATTAAAGAAAGTGAAAACTACCATTTTTAATCAATTAGTTTAAAGAAGATATTGTAAGATGACCGCATTTTTAGTTGTATTAGTAATTATTCTTTTTGGAGTTTCTGTTTGGCAAATGAGCAGGATATTTCAATTGGCGCAGGGAAAGCCTTCTGTTAATTCCGAAATCGCTTCGGATAAAGACAATAACACACAGGGATACCTGATGATGGGCTTTCTGGCTTTTATCTATATTTTGGCCATACTTACCTTTTGGCTTTGGGGAGATGTTCTACTTCCAGAATCAGGATCTGAGCACGGTGCCAAAATAGACAATTTGATGCTGATCTCTATGGTCATCATTTTTCTAGTTGGGATACTTACACAGTGGCTGCTTCACTATTTCGCGTTTGTTTATAGAGGTAACAAGGCAAAAAGAGCAACTTTTTATGCAGATAATGATAAGCTTGAATTTATATGGACTATCATTCCTGTAATAGTGCTTGCTGGTCTTATTATCTACGGCCTTTTTACTTGGACAGATATTATGAATGTGGATAAAGATGACGATCCATTGATTGTTGAATTATATGCTCAACAATTTAACTGGAAAGCACGTTATGGAGGAAATGACAATACTCTGGGAGAAGCCAATGTACGTTTAATCGAAGGCGTTAACCAACTCGGTGTAGATCCAGCAGATCCTAACGGAAAAGATGATAAAATAGTAACTGAACTTCATTTACCTGTTGGTAGAAAAGTATTATTTAAAATGCGCTCACAAGACGTGCTTCATTCAGCATATATGCCGCATTTTAGAGCACAGATGAACTGTGTCCCGGGGATGATAACTCAATTTGCTTTTACCCCTACTGTTACCACAGCGGAAATGAGACAAAACGATAAGATTGTTGATAAAGTAGCTCGAATTAATGAAATTCGCAGAGAAAAAAGTGTAGCACTTACTGCTGCTGGCGATGAAGCCTTAGAACCATATGAGTTTGACTACATACTTCTATGTAATAAAATTTGCGGAATTAGCCACTACAATATGCAGATGAAGATTATAGTAGAGTCTGAAGAAGATTATAAAACCTGGTTGGCAGAACAACCAACCTTAGGAGAACAACTTAGCAACGAAACTAAATAATATTAGCTTAAATAGATATGTCAGCACACGCACAGGTCCACGGAGTAGAAGATCACCACAACGATCACGGGCATCATCATAAAGAAACATTTATAACTAAATACATCTTTAGCCAAGATCACAAAATGATTTCTAAACAATACCTTATCACAGGTTTGTTTATGGGGGTTATTGGTATATTAATGTCATTGTTGTTCAGATTACAATTGGCATGGCCAGACCATAAATTCACCATTTTCGAAATCTTTTTGGGCAAATGGGGTACAGATGGAGTAATGGATCCAAGCGTTTATTTAGCCTTGGTTACCATTCACGGAACTATCATGGTATTCTTTGTTTTGACGGCAGGTTTGAGCGGTACTTTTAGTAACTTATTAATTCCTTTACAAATTGGAGCACGAGATATGGCCTCTGGATTCCTAAACATGGTATCTTATTGGTTGTTTTTCCTTTCTAGTGTCGTAATGTTGTTCTCCCTTTTTGTCGAAGCTGGACCAGCCTCTGCAGGTTGGACTATCTACCCTCCCTTGAGTGCTTTGCCACAGGCCATACCAGGTTCAGGCGCTGGGATGACGCTTTGGTTAACCTCTATTGCAATTTTCATTGCTTCATCCTTATTGGGTTCGTTAAACTATATAGTTACCGTTATTAACCTTCGTACCAAGGGAATGTCCATGACCCGACTTCCTTTGACGATTTGGGCATTTTTTGTAACTGCAATTATTGGGGTAGTATCTTTCCCAGTGTTATTTTCAGCAGCATTAATGCTAATTATGGATAGAAGTTTTGGCACTTCTTTCTTCCTTTCTGATATTTATATCGCAGGCGAAGTATTGCATCACCAAGGTGGGTCGCCTGTATTGTTCGAGCACTTATTTTGGTTCCTTGGACACCCAGAGGTTTATATTGTAATTCTTCCGGCGATGGGTATAGTATCTGAAGTAATGGCAACAAACTCTCGAAAACCTATTTTTGGATATCGAGCGATGGTAGCATCTATTCTTGCTATAGCATTTCTTTCAACAATCGTTTGGGGACACCACATGTTTATTTCAGGGATGAATCCATTCCTTGGCTCTGTATTTACCTTTACCACTCTGTTGATTGCAATTCCTTCTGCGGTAAAAGCTTTTAACTGGATAACGACCCTTTGGAAAGGTAACCTTCAAATGAATACGGCAATGCTGTTCTCAATAGCATTTGTTTCCACATTTATTACTGGAGGGTTAACCGGTATTATCCTTGGAGATAGTGCACTCGATATTAATGTTCACGACACCTATTTTGTAGTTGCACACTTCCACTTGGTAATGGGTATCTCTGCACTGTATGGTTTACTTGCTGGTGTTTACCATTGGTTCCCAAAAATGTTCCAAGGTAGAATGATGAATAAAAAATTGGGTTATATACACTTTTGGGTAACTTCTATTGGAGCATATGGTATTTTCTTCCCAATGCACTTTGTCGGCATGGCAGGTTTGCCTCGTAGGTATTACAGTAATACAGCATTCCCTTATTTTGATGATTTGGCAGACATTAACGTTGTAATGACCATTTTTGCCATTATAACTATCTCTGTTCAAGTTGTATTCTTGTATAACTTTTTCCATTCAATTTTCTATGGTAAGAAAGGTCCAAAGAACCCTTGGAATGCAACTACCTTAGAATGGACTGCGGAAGTAAAACATATACATGGAAACTGGGACGGTCCAATTCCGCACGTTTATCGTTGGGCTTATGATTATAGTAAACTCAATAAAGACGAAACCGATTATGTAATTGCTGGTCAGGATTTTATTCCTCAGAACGTTCCACTACAGGATAATGAAGACGAATTAGACCATTAATTATTTCTATAAAATAATTTTAAAAGAGCCTTTTCAATATTGAAAAGGCTCTTTTTCTACGTATAGAATTCGTAGTACTACGTATTATTTTTTCAAAGCTTTTGCCGTATCTTTACACTATTGAGTTAATAATATGTAGGAAGTGAGGAATCTACTGTTTATTTCAAAAGCCATACTGAAAAGTATGGCTTTGTTTTTTTAAATGGCTTCTAAAGGATTACTATATTTGTATTATGAACGAAAACCTCGATCCCACAGGAGAAAATCTATCGCCGCAGGAACTTGATATTGAAAAAAAGCTGCGCCCCCTTAGCTTTGAAGATTTTACCGGGCAGGATCAGGCTTTAGAAAATCTTCAAATTTTCGTTCAGGCCGCAAACTTACGAAGCGAGGCTCTAGATCATACTTTATTTCATGGCCCTCCAGGTTTGGGAAAAACGACACTTGCATATATTCTCGCAAATGAATTAAATGTGAATATTCGTGTAACTTCAGGTCCTGTTTTGGACAAGCCGGGCGATCTTGCGGGGTTATTGACAAATTTGGAAGAACGCGATGTGCTGTTTATTGATGAAATCCACCGCTTAAGCCCCATTGTTGAAGAGTACCTCTACTCTGCAATGGAAGATTACAAAATCGATATAATGATTGAATCGGGGCCAAATGCACGCTCGGTTCAAATCAATTTAAACCCCTTCACACTTATAGGTGCAACTACGCGTTCGGGCTTATTAACTGCACCTATGCGTGCACGTTTCGGAATTTCTTCACGGTTACAATATTATACCACAGAGCTGTTAACTACCATTTTGCAACGAAGTGCGAGAATTCTACAAGTGCCCATAACTATGGAAGCCGCTATAGAAATTGCTGGGAGAAGTCGTGGTACACCGCGTATCGCCAACGCCCTTTTGCGAAGAATCCGTGATTTTGCACAGATAAAGGGTAATGGTAAAATAGATGTTGAAATTGCAAAGTTTGGGTTGGATGCATTACATGTAGATGCACACGGTTTGGATGAAATGGACAACAAAATTCTTTCAACCATCATTGAGAAATTTAAAGGCGGCCCAGTGGGAATCACCACAATTGCCACTGCTGTATCAGAAAGTACCGAAACCATTGAAGAAGTTTATGAACCCTTTTTAATTCAGCAAGGCTTTATTATGCGTACACCGCGTGGCCGTGAAGTTACCGAAGCAGCCTATAAACACCTTGGCAAATTGAAAGGCCCAACTCAGGGCGGATTGTTTTAAATTTAAAAATGGAAGCAAAAAAAATCCCTTCCGTTTCTGTATTTCGATTTTTGATCCATTCCACGCAGATCCTCAAAAATCCCTTGCCTTTTCACCATAAAAATTTTGAAACAAAAGGCGATACATTTCGGTTGAAATTGGGTTTTGGCAACTCGGTTATTTTTTCACGTGATGCAGGTTTTGCACAATATGCACTTCAGAAAAACCAGCGTAATTTCACAAAATCGCCTATTCAAACAAAAGACCTTTCAAAATATGTAGGCTTTGGATTGCTCACTTCCGAAGGTGAACTTTGGCAAAATCAGCGTAAACTTATTCAGCCGGCATTTCATAAAAAACAGTTGGTAAATTTATTGGCTACGGTTCAAAATGCCATTAAAGTTGAGCTCGCTAAAATTGAAACCGAAAAGCCAATTGATATTTTTCCTATTTTTAATGATCTCGCTTTTCAAACGGTAGTAAAATCACTTTTCAGCAGTGCAATTGATGTCCAGGAAATAAAAAAGCTGCAACACATCACAGAATCTGCACAACAAATGTTAGTAAGGGAATTGCGCCAACCATATCTTGGTTGGTGGTTTAGGTTGAGCGGAAAAATTAAAAAGCACCTTTGCGAAACTGAACAAGCGCGAATAATTTTGAAAAAGCTTATAAATCAAAGAAAAGAATCTGGAAAACGAGAAGACGATTTGCTCGATATGCTTTTGGAAGCTAGGTATGAAGATGGAAGCGAAATGGAAGAGAAGCAATTGATAGATGAAATATTGATTCTTTTTACTGCCGGCCACGAAACCACATCTAATGCACTAACTTTTACTTGTGAATTATTGGCGCGAAATGTTCAAATTCAGGAAAAACTTTTTTCTGAAATAATAGAGGCAGAAAAGAATTCGGAAACATTGATGGATTTTATAAAGAATTGTCCATTTACAAAAAATGTAATTGAAGAATCACTTCGGCTTTATCCGCCGGCTTATTTTATAGATCGTATAAATATCGAGGAAGATGAGTTTAACGGAATGAAAATTCCGAAAAATTCGAATTTGCTTTTTTCATTGTTGGAAATACATACAAATCCTAAATATTGGGATGAGCCACAAAAGTTTAAACCCGAACGTTTTTCTAAAGCAAATGCGAACCAATTTTCGGGTCATTATTTTCCTTTTGGTGCTGGTCCGCGAATGTGCATTGGCAACAATTTTGCAATGTATGAAATGATTTTGGCGATTGCCGAAATTATCAAAACATATAAAATTTCTGAAAAGAAAAAACCTGTCCAAATAAAACCTTTGATTACCCTCAAGCCAAAAAATGCTATTTTGGAATTCAATTTCAGATAAATTTTGATTCAGAATACTTCTAAATATACCCAGTTAATTAAAGCCGAGGCCAAACGCCTCGGATTTCTTTCTTGCGGTATCAGTAAAGCTGAATTTCTAGAGGAAGAAGCGCCACGACTGGAGAATTGGTTAAAAAAAAATATGCATGGCGAAATGGTCTATATGGAAAACCATTTTGACAAAAGGCTGGACCCAACACTTTTGGTTCCAGATTCCAAAAGTGTTATTTCGCTGCTACTGAATTATTTTCCTTCCGAAGAGCAAGTAAAAAACACTTATAAAATTTCAAAATATGCCTACGGCACCGATTATCATTTCGTTATAAAAGATAAACTGAGGCAGTTGATGGATTTTATTTCAGAAGAAATAGGCGAGGTCCACGGCCGTGCCTTTGTTGATTCTGCGCCAGTTTTAGATAAAGCTTGGGCCGCAAAAAGTGGTTTGGGATGGATTGGAAAGCATAGTAATTTGCTCACCAAACAATTGGGGTCTTTTTATTTTGTTGCTGAGTTGATCGTCGATTTGGATTTGGAGTACGATACACCCGTAACCGACCACTGCGGCAGCTGCACCGCTTGTATTGATGCCTGCCCAACAAACGCAATTGTTGCCGATAGGGTTGTGGATGGCAGCAAATGTATTTCATATTACACCATTGAATTGAAAAATGAAATTCCCACCTCAGAAAAAGGAAAATTTGAGGATTGGATGTTCGGTTGTGATATTTGCCAAGATGTTTGCCCGTGGAACCGTTTCAGCAAATCACATAATGAACCACTTTTCAACCCGCATCCCGAACTTTTATCAATGACAAAAAAAGATTGGGAAGAAATCACCGAAGACGTTTTTTATAAATTTTTTAAAAATAGTGCCGTAAAACGCACCAAGTTTTCGGGTTTAAAGCGTAATATCAACTTTTTGAAAGATTAACCTCCAAACTTTCGCCATTTCAACTAACATCATAACTTTGTAAGTTAGTCTTTACAATTATGCATTAGTACAATAATTCGAAGAACCACAAGTATTCACAGTATCAATAGACCAAAATATGAGCAAACAGAGTAGACGTAGAGAAGCCCTATTATACCACGCAAAGCCAAAGCCTGGAAAAATTCAAGTAGTTCCCACAAAAAATTATTCCACCCAGCGAGATCTTTCTTTAGCCTATTCGCCTGGGGTTGCGGAACCTTGCCTTGAAATTGAAAAGGAAAAGAATAACGTTTATAAATACACAAACAAGGGCAATCTGGTTGCTGTAATTTCAAACGGGACGGCAGTGCTGGGTTTGGGAAACATCGGCCCGGAAGCTTCAAAACCAGTAATGGAGGGCAAAGGACTGCTCTTTAAAATATTTGCCGATATCGATGTTTTTGACATAGAAATAAACACTGAAAACATTGATGAATTTGTTGCAACAGTAAAAAATATTGCGCCAACTTTTGGAGGTATCAACCTTGAAGATATAAAAGCTCCGGAAGCTTTTGAAATTGAAAGAAGACTAAAAGAAGAATTGGACATTCCCGTAATGCATGACGACCAGCATGGTACTGCTATAATTTCTGCAGCAGCTTTGTTGAATGCTTTAGAACTTGCAAATAAAAGTATATCAGAGGTTAAAATTGTAATAAGTGGTGCAGGTGCGGCGGCAGTTTCGTGTACTCGGCTTTACAAGGCATTTGGAGCCAAAAGCGAAAACATTGTAATGCTGGATAGTAAGGGTGTTATAAGAAAAGACCGCGAAAACCTTTCCGAAGAAAAAAAGGAGTTTGCATCACAAAGAAAGATAGACACATTGGATGAAGCTATGAAAGATGCCGATGTATTTGTGGGGCTTTCAGTTAAAAATATTGTTACCCCAAAAATGCTTGAAAGCATGGCGCCAAACCCTATTGTTTTTGCAATGGCCAATCCCGATCCTGAAATTGAATACGATTTGGCTATTAAAACTAGGAAGGACATCATTATGGCAACGGGCAGAAGTGATCATCCCAACCAAGTGAACAATGTACTTGGTTTTCCATTTATTTTCCGAGGTGCACTTGACGTTCGCGCTACAAAAATCAACGAAGCCATGAAAATGGCGGCTGTTAAGGCATTGGCAGAGTTAGCAAAAGAGCCGGTGCCAGAACAAGTAAATATTGCCTATGGGGAGACCAAGCTTAATTTTGGAAGGGATTATATCATCCCAAAACCTTTCGATCCTAGATTGATAGCCGCCGTACCGCCCGCCGTAGCCAAAGCAGCAATGGAAAGTGGTGTTGCCACTACTGAAATTACCGATTGGGAAAAATACCAAGATGAGCTTTATGAACGTATGGGCAGCGATAATAAAATCATCAGATTATTGCTTAATCGCGCAAAGTTGAATCCAAAACGCATCGTTTTTGCCGAAGCCGATCATTTGGATGTGTTGAAAGCTGCGCAAATTGTTTATGAGGAAGGTATTGGCACACCTGTTTTGTTGGGGAGAAAGGAAATTATCCTAGAGCTGATGGAACAGATTGATTTTGATGCCGAACTGAAAATTATTGATCCTAAAAATGATGAAAACGCTGAGAAACTTCAATACTATGCCCAGAAGCTCTGGGAAAAGCGTAGAAGAAGTGGTATTTCTCTTTATACTGCTGAAAAGCTCGTTCGCGAAAGAAACTATTTTGCTGGAATGATGCTTAGCGAAGGCGATGTGGATTGTATGATTTCGGGATATGCACGTTCCTATCCATCTGTGGTTGTACCCGTTTTTGAAACCGTTGGCAGATTTGAAGGCGTTACCAAAGTAGCAACAACAAACTTGATGCTTACCAAACGCGGACCGTTGTTTATTTCAGATACATCCATAAATATAGATCCAACAGCAAAGGAGCTTGCCAAAATTGCCCAAATGACAAATTATACCATGAAAATGTTTGGGTTGCAACCTGTAATTGCTATGATAAGCTACGCTAATTTTGGTTCCTCAAAAGATTCGCACGCCACAAAGGTTCGTGAAGCTGTAGATTTACTTCACAAAAGCAATCCAGATATGATTGTTGATGGTGAACTTCAGACCGATTTTGCGCTGAACCCCGAAATGCTCCAAAAGAAATTTCCATTTTCAAAATTGGCCGGCAAAAAGGTTAATGCGCTTATCTTCCCAAATTTAGATTCAGCAAACAGCAACTATAAATTATTGAAAGAGCTGAACGGTGTGGAGTCCATAGGCCCTATTATGTTGGGCATGCGGAAACCCGTTCACATTTTACAATTGGGGGCCAGCGTTGAGGAAATGGTAAACATGGCGGCAGTGGCAGTAGTAGATGCCCAGCAAAAGGAAAAACGTGCATCCGCGGCGGCAGAAAAGCAAGTAAATCCATAGTTTATTAACACTAATATTTTCACAAAAACCCCAATGGCTGTTGCAAATAATTATACTATATTTGAGCCTTTAAGTTTTCGTTAACACATGATAACCCATATACAGGGCAGACTGGTTGAAAAAAACCCGACCGACGTAGTGATAGATTGCAATGGAGTAGGGTACTTTATCAATATTTCCTTGCACACATTTTCCGAACTCCCCACTAGTGAAAATGTTAAGTTGTTTACCCATTTGCTTATTCGGGACGATGCCCATACACTGTACGGTTTTTCCGGTGTGGCGGAACGAGAAATTTTTAGGTTGTTAATTAGTGTCTCTGGGGTTGGTGCAAGCACCGCTAGAACAATGTTGTCGTCTCTGGCGCCGGAACAAGTGCTCGATGCTATTGCCCAGAACGACATAGCAACAATACAATCAGTAAAAGGAATAGGAGCCAAAACTGCACAACGTGTGGTTTTGGATTTAAAAGATAAGATTTTAAAAGTGTACGGTTTGTCGTCTATTTCTACCGGAACGAGCAATACTAACAAAAATGAAGCGTTATCTGCTTTGGAGACGTTGGGCTTTGTTCGCAAACAGTCTGAAAAAGTGGTGGATGCCATTGTGAAGGAAAATCCCCAGGCTTCGGTAGAAATGATCATTAAACAAGCTTTAAAAAATTTGTAGAATTTGAAGGCAAAAAATTACGTTTACAAGGGTGGCTTTTTCAAGCTTTTAACAATTTTAAGTTTTATATTGTTCAGCAATGTTTCGCTGGCACAGGATCCCGACACAACCGCTGTAGGGAGTGAAATGGGAAGAATGGATTTACCAACTCCCGTTAGTATTCAGGATCTTTATACCTACGACCCCATAACCGATAGATACATCTATACCCAAACCTTGGGTAGTTTTAATATTACCTACCCTATAATTCTTACCCCTCAAGAGTATCAGCGTCTTATTCAAGAGGAACAGATGAGGGCTTACTTCAAAGAAAAAATTGATGCAGCCGACGGTAGAAAGGAAGGCTCTGAAGAACAGCAGAAAAACCTATTGCCTACGTTTTATGTAAATTCAAATTTCTTTGAATCCATTTTTGGCGGAAACACAATTGAAGTTATTCCACAAGGTTCCGTTGAGATGGACCTTGGGCTATTGTATACAAAACAGGATAACCCACAATATTCACCGCGAAACCGAAGCAATTTCTCCTTTGATTTTGACCAAAGAATCAGTTTAAGCCTTTTGGCCAAGGTAGGAACCAGACTTCAGGTTACGGCCAATTACGATACTGAAAGCACCTTCGATTTCCAAAACCAGATTAAGTTGGAATACACTCCAACGGAAGACGATATTATTCAAAAAATTGAAGTGGGGAATGTGAGCATGCCTTTAAACAGTTCCTTGATTCAAGGAGCACAAAGTCTTTTTGGGGTTAAAACGCAGCTTCAATTTGGAAAAACAACCATTACTGGGGTTTTCTCTGAACAAAAATCTGAAACTCGTACCGTTACCGCTGAAGGTGGTGCAACTATTACGGATTTCGAACTTTTCGCATTGGATTATGACGATAACCGACACTTCTTTTTATCACATTACTTTAGGGATAATTATGATCGTGCTCTGGAGCAATATCCTTTCATAAACAGCAATGTCCAGATTACTCGTATGGAGGTATGGATTACCAACAGAACAAGTAGAACCGAAAACGTTCGAAATATTGTGGCATTGCAGGATATAGGCGAATCAGACCCATTGAATATTGGATTGAACACGCCGCCGGGAGGCTTTATTAGAGCGGGCAGAAATGCTTATCCAGATAACACAAATAACCTCTTTAATCCATTCGGTATCAATGGAGGAGAGCCAACCCTTCTCAACCCGTTAATTCGTGATGTTGCCACAGTGCGTCAAGGGTTTACTGGGGTTCAAGTAAGTGAAGGTGTAGATTATGTTACGCTTGAAAATGCAAGAAGATTGGATCCGGGGGAATATTCCTTAAACTCGCAATTAGGTTATATCTCTTTGAACCAGCGTTTAACAAATGATGAGGTTTTAGCAGTTTCATATCAATTTACCGTTAACGGAAAGGTTTATCAAGTAGGTGAATTTTCAAACGATGGTGTTGAGGCAAATGGAGGTACTCTTCCAGGAACGGGAGGTACAAACCCACCTATTGAGGAAACTGGTCTTGCCCAAAACCTTGTAGTGAAACTTTTGAAGAGTAGCATTACGAATGTAAATGAGCCAATCTGGGATTTGATGATGAAAAATATCTATCCTATTGGGGCATATCAGCTTGAAAAAGAAGACTTCAAGCTTAATATTCTTTATACTGACCCTTCTCCGTTAAATTATTTAACCGAAGCAGGTGCTGAACTTCCCCCAGATGTAAAAGATGAAATTCTCTTAAAGGTTTTCAATCTTGATAGGTTGAACTTTAATAATGATCCACAGCAGGGGGGCGATGGTTTCTTTGATTTTCTACCAGGGATAACTGTAGACGCACAAAATGGTCGCATTATTTTTACGACCGTGGAGCCCTTTGGGAAGCACTTATTTGAAAAACTGGATTTGCCAAGTACATCGGCTACTTATTCAATGCCTGAAACCTATAACCCAAATCAGGCCAAATATGTTTTTAGAACACTTTATACAGGAACCAAAACACAGGCGGAACAACTTGAGAGTGAAAAGAATAAATTTCAGTTAAAAGGAAGTTATAAATCTACGGGTGCTGATGGAATTCCCATTGGTGCGTTCAATATTCCGCAAGGCTCCGTTACCGTTACGGCCGGTGGAAGAACTTTGGTAGAAGGGGTGGATTATACCGTAAACTATCAATTGGGAAGAGTTCAGATTTTAGACCCTTCATTATTGAATAGTAATATTCCAATTTCTGTGAGTACAGAGAATAATTCGCTTTTTGGGCAGCAAAGCAAGCGTTTTACAGGCTTAAATGTGGAGCATAAATTTAGCGATAAATTTTTAATAGGTGCAACCTACTTAAATCTTAATGAGCGCCCGCTAACCCAGAAGTCATCATATGGAGTAGAGCCAATTAACAATACTATTTATGGTATCAATTTAAACTACTCAACCGAGGTGCCGTTCTTAACTAGATTGGTAAATAAACTTCCAAACATTGATACCGATGTAGAATCAAATGTTTCTTTACGTGGAGAGTTTGCATACTTAAGGCCGGGGGCGCCAAAAGTTTCAGACTTTGATGGTAAAACAACTGTATATGTTGATGATTTCGAAGCATCACAAACAGGAAACGATATAAGCGCACCCTCCAGTTGGTTTTTGTCAAGTACGCCAATTGGTTATGGTGGTGAGTTAGGAAATGATAATTTAGGATATAATTACAACCGTGCAAAACTTGCTTGGTACACCATCGACCCTATTTTCTATAGTAGCCAGCGCCCAGAAGGGATAAATGATGAAGACCTTTCTTCACCATTTACACGTCGTGTTTTTAGGGATGAAATTTTCCCTAACCAAGATATTATCCAGGGACAAACCCAAGCTTTATTCACATTAGATCTAGCATATTACCCATCTACAAGAGGGGAGTATAACTACAACCCCGAAGCTGCAGGAACAAATGATTTGCCAAACCCCGAAGATAGATTCGGTGGTATTATGAGACAGCTTACAACTACCGATTTTGAACAATCAAATGTTGAATATATCCAGTTCTGGGTCATGGACCCATTCATTTATGATGAAAATAGTGGCAACCCAGGAGGAAATATCAACTTTAACTTGGGAAGCATTTCAGAAGATGTATTAAAAGATGGAAGAAAACAGTACGAAAACGGATTGCCTGAAGATGGCGGTAATGCTAATACAACTGCTACAGCCTGGGGTAAAGTACCTACCAACCAATCATTAGTTTATACTTTTGATACCGAAGGACAACAACGTACAAACCAGGATATTGGATTAGATGGTTTGGACAATGCTGGAGAAGCAGCCGAGTATGGGGCTTTTGGAGGCTTGCCAGACCCCGCAAATGATGACTACCAATACTTTCTTCAAGCTGAAGGAAATATTCTGGACCGTTACCTAAAATACAACGGAACCCAAGGAAACTCTCCGGTTGAAGTTACAAACAACAACCGTGGAAATACGGCCCAACCCGATGTTGAGGATATAAATCGTGACAACACCATGAACACGATTGATAGCTATTTTGAATATAACGTACCAGTTTATCCGGGAATGAGCCGTGAAAATAATGAGTTTATCACAGATGTGAAAGAACTGGAGGTAACTACACAAAATAATGATGTAATCCCAGTGCGCTGGGTACAGTTCAAAGTTCCAATAAGCGAACCAGATCAGGCAATTAATGGCATTTCAGATTATAGATCTATTCGTTTTATGAGAATGTTCCTTTCACAATTCTCACAAAATACCGTTTTGCGTTTTGGTACTATGGAATTGGTCCGAGGCGATTATAGAAAATTCCAAAAAACCCTGGATGATGTAACTCTTGAAGACCCTTCAAATGACAATACCCTGTTTGAAGTTGAAGCTGTAAGTATTGAAGAAAACGAAAACCGAGAGCCAATTCCTTATAGACTTCCCCCAGGGCTTGTTCGTGAGGAATTGAATAACAATAATAATATTATACGTGAAAATGAGCAATCATTGGCCCTACGTGTATGCGGCTTGGAGCCAAATGATGGGCGTGCAGTCTATAAAAACTTTAATGTAGATATGCGCCAGTACAAAAATCTGGAAATGTTTATTCACGCAGAATCATTACAAAATGAAACGGCACTTAGTGATGGACAATTGGTAGCATTCATGCGTTTGGGGAATGACCTTACAAACAACTATTATGAAGTTCAAATTCCATTGAATCCCACCAATTTTGGGGCAACAAATGCTGAGGAAATTTGGCCCGTTGCAAACAGGCTAAATCTTCCTTTAGAACTATTGCAGCAAGTAAAAACCAGAACGCCATTAAATTCAACTGAAGTTGTTTATTATACACAATCAGAACTTGAAGGTGGTATATCCGGTGGTGAGAATGAGTTAATAATTGGGATTAAAGGAAATCCAAGTTTTGGAAATGTTAGAACCATTATGCTTGGTGTAAAAAACAGTACTTCCAATGATTTATGTGGGGAGGTTTGGTTTAACGAGCTTAGAATGTCTGAGCTTAAAAATGAGGGAGGCTGGGCCGCCGTTGTGAGTATGGATGCTAACCTTGCAGATTTTGCGACTGTTAGCGCCACAGGAAAAAGAAGTACAGTTGGCTTCGGCTCTATTGAGCAAGGACCAAACCAACGAAGTCGTGAAGACCTTCAACAGTATGACGTTGTTACAAATGTAAACCTTGGCCAATTGCTTCCAAAAAAATGGGGAATTCAATTGCCGTTTAACTATGGACGCTCCGAAGAACTGATAACGCCACAATACGATCCTGAATTTCAGGATATTGAACTTGATACCAGGCTCGACAACACAGAGGATGAAGCCGAGAAAGACAGAATTAAGGAACAGGCCGTAGATTATACAAAGCGCCAGAGTGTTAACTTTATTGGCGTGCGTAAAGAGAGAACCGGAGACGGAAAACCTCAGGTATATGATGTTGAGAATTTCACAGGATCATTCTCTTACAATCAAACGGACCATCACGATTTTGAAGTGGAAGATGCTGTTGAACAAAATGTTCGGGTTGGTGCTACCTATAATTACAACTTCGCGGCGAAACCAGTAGAGCCCTTTAAAAAGAATGATTCATTGTTTACAGGACAGTACTGGAGGTTTTTGAAAGATTTCAACTTTAATTATTTGCCCACAAACATTTCAGTAAGTTCAAATATAACTAGGCAGTACAACGAACAAAAGTTTAGAGAAATAAATCTATTGCCGGGCAATATAGGTTTGCCTACTCTTTATCAGCGTAACTATCTTTTTGATTGGCAATACACCATCAACCATAATTTAACGAAGTCATTGCGTTTCAATTTCACGTCTTCAAATAATATGATAGTTAACAATTATTTGGATGATAATGGATTGATAAATAATGACATCGGAATTTGGGATGGTTTCTTTGATGTGGGTAACCCAAATCAGCATTTTCAGTCGTTGCAACTAAATTACGACTTGCCTTTCAGTAAGTTTCCTTTCCTAAAATTCCTTCGGGCTACGTATTCCTATACCGGAGACTACCAATGGCAGCGTGGAAGTAATCAATTTAATGAAATTGAAATTGAGTTGAGTGACGGAAGCAGAAATGTTTACAATCTAGGTAATTCGATACAAAATGCAAGTACGCATCAAATTAATTCTAGTTTGGATATGAATGGTTTTTACCGCTACATTGGCCTTACTAAAATTAAGAAAAGCAAAACTCGAAAATCTGCCGGCGACGGTAGTCGTGGGGAAGGAGATAAAAATTCAGCTAGTGGTGGAGAAGGCAAGGCTAGTAGAGAAAGCAAACTTGAGGAAGAAAAGAACAGTGCGCTTTCAAATGAGAAGTCAAATACGCCAAACGTACTTGGAAGAGGCGCTTCGGGTCAAGAAGGAGGCTTAAATGCAGGCGATAAGGCTATAAATACAGTAATTGGTCTTGCCACAATGCTTAAGAAGGTACAATTTAACTATCAAGAAAATAATGGTATCTACCTTCCAGGATATTTGCCTTCTATTGGGTTTATAGGAACTTTGAAGCCAACAACAGGCTTTGTTTTTGGAAGTCAAGCTGATGTAAGGGAACTTGCCGCTAGAAAAGGATGGTTAACACTCTACCCCGAATTTAATGAGCAATATACCGAGGTAGAAAGCCGTCAAATGGACATTCAGGCCAATTTGGAACCTATAAATGATTTGACTGTAGATATTAACGGAAGCAGAATTTATTCAGAAAACTATTCAGAAAACTATATAGTAGAGAACGACCTTTATAATTCGTTAACACCGAATACCTTTGGAAACTTTAATATTTCAACTGTTTTAATAAAAACTGCTTTCAGCGCTAGCGATGAAAATAGTTCTGCTGCTTTTGACGATTTCAGGACCAATAGATTAACTATTGCGAACAGATTGGCGGAGGATTATTACCAAGGTGGAGCCATCCCGAGAGATTCGCTGGGTTACCCTGTAGGTTTCGGAAGAAACAGTCAAGATGTGCTGTTGCCGGCATTCCTTGCCGCCTATAAAGGCAGTAATGCTTCAAAGGAAAAGACAGGAATATTTAGAGATATTCCGCTTCCAAACTGGGATATAAAATATACCGGGTTAATGAATATTCCTTGGTTCAAGAAAAACTTCAAACGTTTTTCATTGACCCACGGATACCGTGCAGGGTACACCGTAAACCAATTTCAGTCTAATTTGGACTATGACCCGAACAATCCCGAGGCTGTTGACCAGGCAGGTAACTTTAAAGTGAAAACATTGCTCACAAACGTTAACCTGACGGAACAGTTTTCACCTTTACTGCGAGTGGATTTTGAAATGAACAATTCAGTGAAAATACTTGCTGAGATGCGTAAAGACCGTGCGCTTTCATTAAGTTTTGCAAATAACCTCTTGACAGAGATAAAGGGTAATGAATATATCATAGGGCTTGGCTATAGAATTAAAGACCTTCGTATTGCTACCAATTTTGGAGGGAAAAAATCTGTTATTACAAGTGATTTGAACTTTAAAGTAGATCTTTCCAGAAGAGATAACATCACAATTATTAGGTATTTGGATATTCAAAACAACCAGACTACCGCCGGGCAAACAATATATGGGGCACAATTGTCTATTGACTATGCATTAAGCAAAAATTTGACCGCCCTTTTCTATTATGACCATACATTCTCTGAATATGCTATTTCAACCGCATTCCCACAAACAACTATTAGAAGTGGTTTTACGTTGAGATACAATTTTGGAAACTAAATAAAATACTTACTTATTTAATTTATTATGAACGTACCATCAAATTTAAAATACACGAAAGACCACGAATGGGTCTTAATCGAAGGTGATACCGCAACAATTGGCGTTACAGACTTTGCTCAAGGCGAGTTAGGCGATATTGTATATGTGGAAGTGGAAACTGTAGGCGATACAATGGATAAAAATGAAGTTTTTGGAACTGTGGAAGCCGTAAAAACAGTTTCAGATTTGTTTTTGCCTCTTTCGGGAGAGATAGTTGAATTTAACGAAAGTTTGGAATCTGAGCCAGAAAAAGTTAATTCAGATGCTTACGGAGAAGGCTGGATGATAAAACTGAAATTTTCAAACCCAGATGAAATAGCAGAATTACTGGACGATGCCGCTTATAAAGCACTTATTGGCGGATAAAAGGCTATTGCTCATAGCTATAATTTACAGTTGCTTAATCACAGTGCTGTTTTTTATCCCTAGCCAAGATTTACCAAAAACTCAATTTTTAGAAGCAGACAAGTTAGTTCATATCCTTGTATATTTTGTATTGGTTAATCTTTGGTTGCTTTACTTGTACATTAGTAATGAGTGTCATTTACAAAAAAAGAGGATTCTCATTCTCCTATTTTCAATATTGCTTTATGGCATAATAATTGAGATATTTCAAGGGCTGTTTACAGTTTCAAGAAGCGCAGATATTCTAGATGTGGCCTCAAATTTATTGGGTTCTTTACTTGGTATCTTTTTTTTCAAAATTGTAAAACAAAAATTAAAAGCTTAAAGTTTTAATTAAGTTTTAAATTGAACGATAATTTCTATATTTTAGCAACAAGTTAAACACACTATTATGGAACCCAAAAAAAATCCGAAAGCAGACGTAGGCCGAAGAAGCATGCTGTTTTTCCAACTTGGAATGGTTGTTATGCTTTTTCTGGCATGGCAAGCAATTGAATGGAAATCTTACGATAAATCCGATAATGATTTCGGAAAACTTGACGTAGGCGATGAACTAGAGGAAGAAATTCCTGTAACACAACAGTTAACACCCCCACCACCGCCACCACCGCCACCGCCAGCCCCAGAGGTAATAGATGTGATTGAAGATGAGGAAGATGTGGAAGAAACCATAATAGAATCTACTGAAACAAACCAAGAAGAGAAAATTGTTGAGGTAAAGGAAATTAAGGAAGAAGTGGTTGAAGAAGAGATTGCAGATGTACCCTTTGCAGTTATTGAAAATGTTCCTGTTTATCCAGGATGCGAAGGTGAAAAAACTAACGACGCAAAGAAAAGATGTATGTCATCTAAAATTAGTGAATTCATTAATAAGAAATTTGACACCAACCTTGCATCAGATTTAGGTTTGGAAGGTAGGCAACGTATCGCTGTTCAGTTCAAAATTGACAAAAACGGAAGAGTTGTGGATGTTCGTGCACGTGCGCCGCACCCAAGACTTGAAAGAGAAGCAATGGATGTTGTACAGTCCCTACCAAATATGACTCCCGGAAAACAACGTGGAAAACCAGTTGGGGTACTTTATTCACTTCCGATAGTGTTTGATATTCAATAATTAGAAATATTTATATTAAAAGCCCCGTCTTTACTATGAAAGACGGGGCTTTTTTCGTTTTGGCATAACAGTTGTATTTAAAAAGGTATTAACCTTTTAAATACTTTATTATGAAAAAAAATGTAAAAAATTTCGCAAACAAGAGAGAGGATAAAAAGCAGATTAACATCAAATGGAATTCACGTCTGTTTTTCCAAATAGGTGTTATAGTTAGCTTACTTACTGTTTTTTTCATAATGCAGACTAATTTTGAAATTACAACAGATATTGCTGAACGGTCCATTCCAATAACCTTGGAAGAGCCTCCAATGATTTCCTATGTTCTGGATGTTGAAAATCCAAAGCCTACAGCGCCCGTGAAAAAGATTGTGGAAAAAAGTGTTCCTATCCAGAAAGTGGTTAAAAGTAATTTTTTTGACGTGAAGTCTAATGATACGCCAATCGATGAAACACCTATCGCTAATACTGATATGCCTGTAATAGAAAAACCAACAATTACTTCCCAGGCTCCAGCTAAACCTTCAGAGCCTGCAGTAACAAGAACTGTCTTAAATGTAGAATTTGTACCAGTATTTCCAGGTTGCGAGCCGTTTGCTACCAACGCAGAGAAAATTGATTGTATGTCTTCAAAAATAAATGCTTTTATTAATAAAAATTTTCGAAAGGAAATTTTAGAAAATTTGAGTCCAAATGAAACACACAGAATTTATGTGAAGTTCAAGATTGATTCAAACGGTTTTATCGCTGATGTTGTAGCAAATTCACACAACGTTTATTTAAAAAAAGAAGCCCAGCGAGTAATCAACAATTTACCTGTAATGAAGCCGGGTAAGCAGGGAGATAAGAATGTAGATGTTGTTTACACGGTGCCCATCGTTTTCAATATTCATTAAAATTTTGGATAAAAAGTAAAAGCTCCCAATAAAATGGGAGCTTTTTTTAAATCCGGTCATTCCAAAAAAACTGTATCTTTCGGCTTTAAACAAGCAAACCTCAAATGAAACATTTTATATTTCTTCTCATATTTTGTTTTCCAATAATTTCTTCAGCGCAAACCGCTTCGGCACAATACGAAAAATACCCCGTCTTTAAAGAATGTGAGGGTGCAGAAGTTGAGGCTTTAGAAAGCTGTTTTAAAAATACGTTGCAACAATTCATTTTCAAAAATTTTCAAGTCCCTGAAAAGGTTTTTGAGGAAAATTACAAAGGAAATGTAAATGTTCTTTTTGAGGTAACAAAAGAAGGGAAGTTTAAAGTGCTGTATGTTGATGGAATTTACGAGGAATTAAAAACAGAAGCGCGACGTGTTTTTAGCGCCCTACCTAAAATAGAACCAGCTACCTATAACGGAAATCCGGCCTATGTGCAGTTTACACTTCCTATTGCCATTCCATTGGTAGCGCCAGGAGAAAGTATTGTCCAAGCCTCTGAAATTGTAAAGAAAAGCGAAAGAGAACAACTGATTGAAGAATATGATGCAATTGAAAACCTGCCTTATAATAATGAAGAATACAGTAGCAATATTAATATTCCGCTTTCACATCATAACTATAGCTTGTTTGATCCATCTCTTAACCGTGTAGGGCTCAACAATCACACGGCCCAAAAGCCCTATATTTATTCTGAAGTAAATAAGTATTATGACTTTGAAGCTGCCAATCAGAAAATTTTAAAAAATAAATCTTCTTGGTTTGGCCGTAAACTTTGGAATGAACACCTTATTACCATAAAGGGAAAAGATTATTGGATAACCTTAGATGCCGGGGTAGACTTGCAGGCCGGTAAGGACTTTGATGCAGAAATAGATACCTATAACAATACACGCTTGGTTTACACACAGGGGGGCATTGGAAAAAATATTGGTTTTTTCGGAGTTATTTATGAAAGTCAAGGCCGCTTTGCAGATTATTTCAATCGCTATGCCGAATCCATCCGTCCCGATGGAGGTAATCCGGCAATTATTCCCGGTCGGGGTATAGCAAAACAATTTAGGACAGATTCCTATGATTATCCTATTGCTACGGGGCATATTTCTTATACGCCTTCAAAATATTTTAATATCCAGTTGGGGCACGGTAAAACCTTTTTAGGTGATGGTTACCGTTCTTTATTGACAAGTGATAATGCGAGTTCCTATCCTTTCTTCAAAATAAATACCACTTTTTGGAAATTGAAGTATACTAATACTTGGATGTCTTTACGGGATGTTCGCCCCGAGGTTACTGAAGACGGTTCTTTTCGAACAAAATATATAGCAAACCACTATTTGAGCTATAACATCACCAAACGCTTAAACATTGGTCTTTTTGAATCTGTTATATGGCAGAATGATAACGGTAGAGGTTTTGATGTGAATTATTTAAATCCAATTATTTTTTACCGAGCTATTGAATTCTCAACGGGTTCCCGGGGTGGTAATGCGCTTATTGGCCTAAGCACAAAGTATAAAGTGAATGACCGAGTGAATATCTACGGGCAACTTATAATCGATGAATTTTCCTCTGGCGATGTTTTTGGTGGGGAAGGAAGCTATAAAAATAAAACTGGATACCAGTTGGGACTTAAATATTACAATGCTTTTGGATTAAAAAATCTTTACCTTCAAACAGAATATAACAGGGTACGTCCTTATACCTACTCGCACAATACAGTAGTGCTAAATTACGGGCACAACAATCAATCTATGGCACATACCCTAGGCGCTAATTTTTCTGAATTTATAGGAATAGCGCGCTACCAGAGAGGCAGAATTTATGGAGATGCAAAATTTATTGTTGCCAAGCGGGGATTTGAATTTAATACGCCGGAAGATTCTTTTTTCTACGGCGGAAATATTTACGGAACAGAAGATGACCGTGTTTCAGATAATGGTAATGAACTGGCTCAGGGAAATACCACGGATTTTTTTCACGCTGAAGTACAAGCGGGTTACATAATTAACCCCGCGACAAATCTAAAGGTTTATGGGAGTTTTATTTTTAGAAGTTTTGACCCAGAGGTTGACACAGAAACCGTGTTTAAAAATCAAACCACTTGGGTCAATTTTGGAATAAGAACAGATTTATTTAATTGGTATTATGATTTTTAAATAGAATTAATTTTTCTCCTTCTCTTTTAATTTCTTTTCTATCTCCTTATACTTTTTCATTGCTTCCTTATTTTTTGCTGCTCTTTCTTCTGCGCCTTCACTTGCTTCTTGGGACACCTCTTTATAGATCATTTTTAAAAAAGCATCGGTTTTAATAAAACCGTCTCCAAACCCTTCATCATCATATTCTTTTGTTAGATCTGCCATTTCTAGTATTTCCGCCTCGGTTTTATTGTTTAGGTAGAGGTTATTTACACGTTTGTATAAAATAGAGAGCATTTCTATAGTGTCTTTCAAATCTTTATATGAACCAACATCTCCGTGGCCGGGAATAACCTTAGTATCTTCATTTATGATCAATAAGGCTCTATCCAAACCGGCAATGCATCCTTTTAAGCTACCCCCATTTTCTATATCTATGTACGGATATTTTCCATTAAAGAAAACATCTCCAGTGTGCAATACGTTGCTTCCGGTAAAATATACCATGGAATCACCATCTGTGTGGGCATTATGAACGTGAAAAACATATATTTTTTCTCCATTGAAATGAAAAGTAAGATCTTCCGCAAACGTTATAACCGGAAGTGCTTCTTCACTAATTTTTTTTGTTTCCTTGGCAATAACATCCTGTAGGCGGTTTCGAACGTTTTCCTGCGAAAAAATTACGGTACCTGTTTCGGCCATCGCTGGGTTGCCTCCTGTGTGGTCGCCATGAAAATGAGTGTTCACCAAAAACCTAACAGGCTTATCGCTTACTTTTTTTATTTCATTTTGAATCTGTTCAATACCATCGGCATATTGATCGTCAACCATGAATACGCCGTCATTTCCAAAACTTAGCCCTATATTGCCTCCCTTGGCTTGCAGCATATAAATATTGTTTTTGACCTTTATAAGGTTAATATTCATTTTTTCTCCGCTATCAGTTTGGGCGGAAACAATTAATACAGAGAATAAAAAGATGGTATTTAGGATAAATTTTGAGAACATATATTTTTAGTTTGAAAAATCGGTTCAAATTAATAAAAATGCTGAAATAATACAGTAAGATTATCGATAATATATTGTGGAAAAAATACAGGAAGCGTATCTTTGCGCAGCCTAAAAAAAATAGCTTGTCCGTTTCCCAATCACAGTCAATTAGTCCGTCCGTCATCAGGAATTTTACTGAAATCACTAAGCTTCGGCTTTCCGTGAGTGTTGTATTCTCTTCGGTTGCGGGTTATTTATTGGGAGCAGATTCAATTGACTTCTTTGTACTGTTTTTGTTGTGCGTAGGTGGTTATTGCATGGTAGGCGCTTCAAATGTTTTCAATCAAATTATCGAAAAAGATTTGGACTCACTAATGGAACGCACTAAAAATAGACCGCTGCCGGCTGGCCATATGACTGGGCGTTCGGCATTTATACTAGCGTGTATTTTGACGGTGGCAGGTATAGTTGTTCTTTACAACATAAATCCCGTTACGGCGATGTTTGGCGCCATTTCAATATTTATGTATGTGAGCCTGTATACCCCTTTAAAAACAAAAACGCCACTTTCGGTATTTGTGGGTGCTTTTCCGGGCGCAATTCCATTTATGTTAGGTTGGGTGGCGGCAACCGGGAAATTCGGCATTGAACCCGGAACGCTATTTATGATTCAGTTTTTTTGGCAATTTCCGCACTTTTGGGCTATTGGTTGGTTTCTTTTTGATGATTATAAAAAGGCGGGCTTCTTTATGCTTCCCAACGGAAAACGCGATAAAGGTACTGCCATACAGGTTATTCTTTATACAATTTGGACAGTTCTTGTTTCTTTAATTCCTGTTTTAGGAATTACCGGAAAACTCTATTTAACACCAATATCAGGTGGTTTTATTGGGATTTTGGGGATTGGGCTTTTGTATTACGCAATTAAGCTGTACAAAGAAAAAACTTCAACTGCTGCCAAGCAGCTTATGCTGGCTAGTGTAAGTTATATTACATTGCTGCAAATAATTTACGTTGCAGATAAATTTTTAAGATAACCGCAGCGAAATGTCTTCGGAAAATATATAAGAGTAAAAAAATGGATTTAACACAGGGAAGTGAAGAACTAAAAGTTGCCAGGGCAAAAAAGAATATGCTTTGGTTCGGAATTATTAGTTTAACCATGAGTTTTGCAGGACTCACAAGTGCCTATGTTGTTAGCAAGGAAAGACCCGACTGGATTTCAAGTTTTGAAATACCACAGGCCTTTTACATTGCGCTGGTCTTGATTGTTTTGAGTAGCGCTACGGTTTACTTAGCGCTAAGGGCTATTAAAAAACAGCAAAACAAATTAGGAATGGTTTATCTCGTAAGCACTTTTTTATTGGGGAGCTTATTTATCTTTTTTCAGTTCAGAGGCTTCTCTGAAATAATAGCAAGCGGTTATAATTTTACCGGTCCTACCAGTAGCATTACTACTTCCTTTATCTATCTGGTAGTATTATTGCACGTTGCGCACGTTTTTGTAGGGTTGATATCTCTTTTGGTTGTAATTTATAATCATTATAAACAAAAGTATGAAAACGGTAAAACCCTTGGTGTTGAACTAGCTGCAACTTTTTGGCATTTTGTGGATATTGTATGGATTTACCTGTTTTTATTTTTATATTTCGTTAAATAAAAATTAAACGTATTTTTGAACCTTTATTTAAAACCAAATTCTTTTTATGGAAGCTACTGTTGTTAAAACAGGTACCGAAGATAAAACCTGGGGCGGCGGAAACCAACCGTTGAAAGCAAGTTATGGCAAAATGATGATGTGGTTTTTCATCGTTTCTGATGCCTTGACGTTTTCAGGTTTTCTTGCCTCTTATGGATTTTCAAGATTCAAATTTGTAGATGCCTGGCCTATCGCCGATGAAGTATTTACTCACTTTCCGTTTCTTCATGGAGTAGAAGCGCCTATGTACTATGTGGCGTTTATGACCTTTATTTTGATTTTTTCGTCCGTGACTATGGTTTTGGCTGTGGATGCTGGGCACAAAATGAAACAAAATAAAGTAATTCTATATTTGTTCCTTACTATTATTGGGGGTCTTATTTTCTTGGGCTCTCAAGCATGGGAATGGGCAACCTTCATTAAAGGAGATTATGGTGCAATTGAAACCAGAGGTGGACAAATCATCCAGTTTTTGGACAAAGAAGGCGAACGTGTAGCGATCAGAGATTTTGTGGCAATAAATGATGCTGATCGCATACCCCAGACTCGAGAAAATGGATTGTGGTTTGTTCAGGATTCTGAATATTTGCCAAGCGTCACCTTTAATCAAGTAAAAGAAGGATTTTTAGCAAACGATAATCTTTTGGTAAGGCTCCAACATAAAGACGAACACGGGCATCATATTATTTTGTCACGTGAAGAGTCCATTGCCAAAGTAGTTAATGATGGCCAATTGGTGGTAGAGGGGGCAAATCTTCGTCACAACGAATACGGGCATCCATTGTTTGCAAACTTTTTCTTCTTCATTACGGGGTTCCACGGTTTCCACGTTGCAACAGGAGTTCTAATTAATATTATCATATTTTTTAATGTAATATTGGGTACCTACGAACGCCGACACAGCTATGAAATGGTAGAGAAAGTTGGTCTTTACTGGCACTTTGTAGATTTGGTATGGGTATTTGTATTCACATTCTTTTATCTTGTTTAGATTTCAAAAAATTTAAAAATGGCACACGAACATAAATTAGCAATCTTTAGGGGCGCTGTAAAATTTAAATCAAACGTAAGTAAAATTTGGGGTGTATTTGCTTTTCTTTCCATAGTTACTATTATTGAGGTAGCTTTGGGTATCATCCGCCCCGCTTTTTTAATAGATACTCACTTCTTGGCACTGAAGCTTCTTAACTGGATTTTCATTCTTCTTACTATTGTAAAGGCATACTATATTACTTGGGATTTTATGCACATGCGTGATGAAACAACGGGTCTCCGTAGGGCAGTTATATGGACTTCAATTTTCCTAATAGCTTATTTGGTGGTACTTGTGTTAATTGAAGGCGACTATATTTTTGAAGTATATAAATCTGGATTTATAAAATTCGATTTTTAAATAATATTGAACCAATCATTAAAGCTCTCCTCGTGAGGGCTTTTTTTATAAAGTAAACTTATAAAATTAACACCCAAAACATTGTCCAACCCCCATTTACCCTGTATTTTTGCAAAAGCAAAAAATGCTAGAAATGAAGAAGTATCTCGTCCTTGGAATTCTATTTTTACTGCCCATTACGGCCTATGTTTTTTTTGCTTCCGGAAAAAATAACTTTGCCACTTTGCCACTGCTTACACCTTCAGTCACTGAATTGCAAAATTTTGAAACACTAAACGGAAAACCTGTTCGGTTGGAAAATCATATTACGGTTTTAGGTTTCTTTGGAAGTGATTTGGAAGCACACAGGGCATATGCTTATAATTTAGCGCATAAAATATATAGTAAAAATCATAAGTTTAACGAATTTCAGTTTGTAATTCTTCTGCCAAAAGGAACCGAGGAGCAAGCCAGAAATATTGAAGAAAAACTAAAACAAATTGCTCCCACCGATGCATGGGTTTTTGCTTTTGGGACCGAAGAAGATATAAAGGAAGTATTTCAATCGTTGAAGTCTGATGTAACACTGGATGCCAATATTTCTACTCCGTATGTTTTCATAATAGATAAAGAACGCACCCTTCGCGGTCGTGACAACGACGAGGATGAAGGGATTATTTACGGTTTTGACTCCAGCAATATAGCAGAGATAAACAATAAAATGAGCGACGATGTGAAAGTGCTGTTGGCAGAATATAGAAGAGCGCTAAAAAAGTACAATACAGACCGAGAAATATAGAACAGCAACAGTAATGTCTAAAAAATGAAAAAAAATTATTCCTACATCGGTATTTCGTTTATAATCTTGGTTTTTGGAATTTGGGCAGTGCCAAAAATCATCAATACACTTTCAAAGCCTGATCTTGAAACAATTGGCTCCGTGCCACAATTCAGTTTTACGGACCAAAACGGAAAAACCATCACCAATAATGATTTTAAAAACAAAATATATGTAGTTGAATTTTTCTTCACTACCTGTCCTTCTATCTGTCCAATTATGACAGAGAATATGCTGAAAATACAAAATGAGTTTTTGGGTAATCCCAGAGTTGGCATCGCGTCTTTTTCTATCGATCCAGAGTATGATACTTCCCAGATTTTAAAGGAATATGCTAAAAATAAAGGCATAACAAAGCCACAATGGCATCTGCTCACTGGACCAAAAGAAGAAATTTTTAAACTTGCCAACGAAGGCTTTAATCTCTATGTAGGTGAAGCCCCCGAAGTTGAGGGCGGGTTTGAACATTCAGGCTTTTTTGCCCTTGTGGATCAAGAAGGAAACATTCGTTCCCGTAAGGATGAAAACGGAAACCCGATTATTTACTATGACGGTTTGGACGATAAGGGGATACAAATGCTAAAAGAAGATATAAAAAAATTATTGTAACATATGCAGACTTCAATCCAAAACTCAAAAAATTATAATCTGTGGATATGGATACTCTCCATTGCCATTCCTTTGGCCGTTGCAGTTCTTTTTACCGTGCGTATTCCCGGAGTAGAACGATTGGGTTTTTTGCCACCAATTTATGCAACTATCAATGGGCTTACTGCCATCATTTTGGTGGTTGCTGTTTTCCAAATAAAAAATGGAAACCGAAAACTTCACGAAAGACTGATGAAAACCGCAATTGTATGTTCGGTACTTTTTTTGATAATGTATGTAGCGTACCATATGACCTCTGATTCTACGCCCTTTGGTGGTGAAGGAATTATCAAATATGTGTACTATTTTATTCTTTTGACGCATATATTATTGTCTATTGCCGTTATTCCGTTTGTGTTGATTACGTATGTTCGGGGTATTTCGGGACAGTTTTATAAGCATCGAAAAATTGCGCGAATTACCTATCCGCTGTGGTTGTATGTAGCAGTTACAGGGGTAATTGTTTACTTAATGATTTCGCCATATTATTGATTGATAATGAAATTCAAACTCCTATTTGTATTACTTATCCTTTTAATAGTTGCGCTTCCAGCTGAGGCGCAATGCGCCATGTGCCGTGCTGTTCTTGAAAGTGAGGAAGGTGGGCAGGCAGCTAAGGGTATCAATAACGGAATCGTTTACTTAATGATTTTTCCTTATCTATTAATTGGCGGAATAGGTTATGCTATTTATAGAAGCCGAAAAAAGGCCCGCGAAGAAAAAAAATTATAGTTTTTCCAAAGAAGGTGTAACACTTGCCATCTATAATAGTCTTATAAATACTTGAAAGCATTAAAGTTTTCAAGTCTTAACAAGAATTTCACATTTGGAGGGAGAATTCCCCTTTATTTTGTAAATCAACAACTTTTAGGATGATAGAAATCAAAAATCTTCACAAGTCATATCACATGGGTAAAAATTCGCTCCATGTTTTAAAAGGAATAAATTTCACGGTTTCTGAAGGAGAAATGGTTTCAATTATGGGCTCTTCCGGTTCGGGAAAATCTACATTGCTGAACATTCTTGGTATTCTTGATGAAGCTGACGAGGGCACTTACAATCTGGATGGGACCTTAATTAAAAATCTAAATGAAAGGGTGGCTGCTAGATACCGAAATAAATTTTTGGGTTTTATTTTTCAATCCTTCAACCTTATCAATTACAAATCTGCCATAGAGAACGTAGCCATGCCGCTTTATTATCAAGGTGTAAAGCGAAATATTCGCATTGAAAAAGCCATGCATTATTTAGAAAAAGTAGGTCTTGCAGACTGGGCTTCCCATCTTCCGAATGAACTTTCAGGGGGTCAAAAACAAAGAGTTGCCATAGCCCGTGCATTGGCGAGCGACCCTAAAGTATTACTTGCCGATGAGCCTACTGGAGCGCTTGATACAAAAACCTCTTATGAAGTAATGGAACTCATCCAAGGCATTAATGACGAAGGCAAAACAATCTTGATCGTTACCCACGAAGATGATATTGCACATATGACCAAGCGTATCGTAAACTTAAAGGATGGAATTATCATTGACGATTCCGTTGTAAACCAAGTTCGAGCAAAAAGCGAAGTCTATGTTTAATCTTGAACGCTGGCAGGAAATTTTTGAAGCTATTCGCAAAAACAAGTTGCGAACCTTTTTAACGGGTCTTTCCGTGGCTTCGGGAATTTTTATTTTGGTAATTCTGCTTGCAATCGGTCAAGGAATGTCCAATGGGGTTGCAAAGGAATTTGAAAACGATGCCACCAACCGCATTAGTGTCTGGACGAACGTTACATCTGTTGAATATAAAGGATTAAACCCTGGCCGAATTATAGAAATGGACAACCGCGATTACGAAATGGCGGTAAACAAAAACACTGATAAAATTGAACTTAAATCTGGAGTTTATAGCAGATGGGGCCAATTGGTTACCTATAAAAAAGAAAATGGTAGTTACAGAGTGGAAGGTGTGCGTGGCGATTACCAGTTTTTGGAAAATGAAACTCTGGTTGTGGGTAGATACATTAATCAAAACGATCTAAACTCCTTTGAAAAAAATGCCGTGATCGGTAACCAAGTGTATCTCGATCTTTTTAAGGGAAAAGATGCCATGGGTGAATATATTGACATTGCCGGAATAAAATTTAAGGTAGTTGGAGTTTATACCGATCCGGGCGGCGAACGCGAGGAAACACGAATTTTTATTCCACTAACTACTGCACAGCGAGTCTATAACGCTGGCGATAAACTTCGGTCTCTTGCATTTACACTGGAAAAACATGATAAATATGAAGATGCCCTAGCGGCATCTGAAGCCTTTTCAGCAGAATTGGAAGCAGATCTAAAAACAAAACATTCCATAGCGCCTAACGATGAAAGAGCAGTTAACGTGAATAATACTTTAGAGCACGCAAAACGATTTTACGATCTTAACAATATGATTCGCTGGTTCTTTTGGGGTGTGGGAGTATGTACCATTATTGCGGGCGTAGTGGGCGTTAGCAATATCATGCTCATCATTGTAAAAGAGCGTACCAAAGAAATTGGCGTGCGCAAAGCAATTGGTGCTCAACCTTGGTCAATAATTGGAATGATTTTGCACGAATCTATTTTTGTTACCGCAATTGCTGGTTTTGTGGGATTGATTTTCAGTTTGATACTACTTCAACTTGTGGGTCCATTTATTGAAACCGATTATATACGAAACCCATCCGTAGATTTTTCAGTTGCAATTACAACTGTTATTATTCTCGTAGTTGCGGGAGCCATTGCTGGATTTTTCCCTGCATACAGAGCCGCAAATATCAAACCTATAGAAGCTTTGCGTGATGAGTAAACTTTTTAGCAGAGACAGTTGGGCAGAAATAATTGAAGCTCTTAGCAGCAATTGGTTTAGGACCGTTATGACTGCTTTCGGAGTGCTTTGGGGAATTTTCATTCTGGTAATTTTACTCGCTGCTGGCAACGGTTTGGAAAACGGCATTAAACAAGGTTTTAACGGCATGGCTACTAACTCTATGTTTATGTGGGCACAAACGGCTTCACAGCCTTATAAAGGTTTGCCCAAAGGGCGTAGATACAATTTTAAGACAGATGATGTTGATGCCATAAAACAGCAAGTGCCGGGTTTACGCTTCGTTTCACCAAGAAATCAATTAGGGGGTTTTCGAGGAAGCAATAATGTAGTCCGTGGACTTCAAACAGGTGCTTTTAATGTTTATGGTGATTATCCCGAAATTATTCAACAACAGCCTATGGATATTACTTCCGGGCGCTTTATAAATTATTCAGATATAAATGAAAAACGAAAAGTAGCCATTATAGGCAGTGGTGTTCAAAGTGCACTTTACAACCCGGGAGAAGAAGTAATAGGCTCTTATATTAAAATCAACGGTGTTAATTTTTTAGTCATTGGCACCTATAAAAAGAAAGGGAACAATGGTGATCCCGAAGAAATGCAAAAAGAAATCTACGTGCCGTTCACATCATTTTCGCAAGCGTTCAATATGGGAGATATTGTGGGATGGATGGCAATAACGGCGAAAGATGATTTTTCCATAACCAATTTAAAGACCCAGATTTTTGATGTTATAAAATTGCGCCATTCCATAAACCCAAACGACGATAGAGCAGTGGGAAATTTTGATCTTTATCAAGAATACAGTAAAATCAACGGTTTGTTTACAGCACTTAATTTTGTAGCATATTTCGTTGGAATTTTGGTACTGCTTTCGGGAATTATTGGTATCAGTAATATTATGTTGATCGTCGTAAAAGAACGAACCAAAGAAATTGGAATCCGTCGTGCTTTGGGTGCAACTCCTTGGAGCATCCGTGCTCAAGTTTTGTTGGAATCCATATTTTTGACTATCATTTCAGGAATGGCGGGCATCGTTCTGGCCAGTGGCGTTTTATGGTTAGTTAATTACAAACTCAGCGGAATGGATACAAGCGAAATGATGTTTATAAATCCTTCTGTGAACATAGGTGTAGTATTCATAGCGCTCACAATATTGATAGTTTCAGGCCTTTTGGCGGGATTAATTCCTGCGCAAAACGCAATAAAGGTGAAGCCTGTGGAAGCATTAAGAACCGAATAAAGAATACTAAAGTGGAATTAATAAGCGATCCAAAAGTTAAATCAGTTTTTGAGAACTATCCCTCAAAAGTAAAAGCGCAAATGCTTCAACTGCGGGAAATGGTTTTAAAAACTGCTTCTGAAATTGACGGACTTCAAAAACTTGAAGAAACGCTGAAATGGGGTGAACCGAGTTATTTAACAAAAAATGGAAGTACAGTGCGGATGGATTGGAAAGAAAAAAATCCCGAGCAGGTTGCGGTATATTTCAAATGCACATCCAAGTTAGTTCCAACATTTAGAGCAATTTATAAAGATAAATTCAATTTTGAAGGCAATCGGGCTATCGTTTTCAAATTAAAAGATAAATTACCCGTAAAAGAATTAAAACATTGCATCGCTTTGGCACTTACATATCATAAAGTAAAGCATTTGACATTGTTGGGTGCATAAAACAAATTAAAGAATCATCAATTTAAGACCATAATTTCAACAATCAAAAAAAATGAAAAAATCAAAAACCATAATCATTCTTGTAACAATAGCAGTATTGTTTGCAGTTTCTATGTATTGGCTCTATTCCAAAAATATTGAAGACCCGGTTGTTTATGAAACTGAAAAACCGTCAATGGGTTCAATCGTGAAAAAAACGGTTGCTACTGGAAGTATTGTTCCAAAGGAAGAAGTATTGATAAAGCCTAACATTTCCGGAATTATTGATGAAATTTTTGTGGAAGCTGGTGAAATTGTAAAAGCTGGCGACTTGATTGCGAAAGTGAAAGTAGTTCCGAACGTTTCTTCATTAAATAGTGCCAAAAACAATATAAACAGCGTTCGTACGCAAGTGGAAACTGCACGATTGGCTTTTGAAAATCAAAAAAGCATTTACAATCGCCAAAAAGAATTGTTTGAAAAAGGTGTAATCTCTGCCAATGAATTTGACAATGCCCAATTGGCGTATGACCAAGCACAGCAAAGGCTTAAGCAAGAGCAAGTAGGGCTTACCGCGGCAAGTCAAAATTACGATATTGTAAAAACTGGAACCACAAGCGGTATGGGTTCTTCGGCAAATACGGAGATTCGTGCAACAGTTTCAGGCATGGTGCTGGATGTTCCCGTTAAAACAGGAAACCAAGTAATAGAAGCCAACAATTTTAATGATGGAACGACAATCGCTACTTTGGCCGATGTGGACAAAATGATATTTGAAGGAAAAGTTGACGAAAGTGAAGTAGGAAAAATTAAGGAAGGGCTACCTTTGGAAATAACTGTAGGGGCACTTCCCGACAAAACTTTTGATGCCGTGCTAGATTACATCGCCCCAAAAGGAGTGGACGAAAACGGCGCAATTCAATTTGAAATAAAAGGAACAATGAAAAATTTGGACACTACTTCCACTTTTATTCGCGCAGGCTTAAGCGCAAACGCTTCTATTATTTTGGCCAAGGCAGATGATGTTCTTACTATTAAGGAAGCCTTGGTTCAGTATGACCCCAAAACACAAAAGCCTTTTGTTGAAGTAATGGTAGGCGATCAAAAATTTGAACGCAGAGAGATTGAGTTGGGTGTGAGCGATGGAATAGACGTAGAAATCAAAAGTGGTGTTTCCAAAGATGAAAATATTAAGGTTTGGAATCAATTGAAACCAGCTGCCGGACCAACAGGTAGGGGTTAATAGTTTAATTTTTTAAAAATTTTGTAACGCAATGGCAATGCAAAAGACTTATTCATCAACAGAAAAACATATGAAGAAGATAGCAATCCCTTTCTTTTTTTTGATACTCAGTATTTCAATTCAAGCCCAGACCAAACAATGGACGTTGCAGGAATGCGTAAACCATGCTTTGGAAAATAATATTTCTGTCAAACAAAGCGAGCTAGATTTAGAGCTTACAGAAGCCGATAAACTTGAGGCAGTTGGTAATTTTTTACCATCTCTAAACGCAAATGCCAGTGCCTCAAAAAATACCGGATTAAGTTTAAATCCCACCAACAATCAATTGGAGAATACTACATTTGGTTCTGCTTCGGCTGCTATAAACGTTGGGCTTACACTATTTGATGGATTGAGAAATGTGCGCCAATTGCAGCGTTCCAAGCTCTCTGAACTTGCAGCACAATACCGTTTAGACAAAATGAAAGACGATATTGCCCTAGCGGTTGCAAATTCCTATTTACAGGTTTTGTTGAATAAGGCAAATTTGGAAGTGGCAAAGTCTCAAAATATTGTAACCTTGGAACAATTGGATAGAACCAATAATCTTGTGGATGCTGGCGTACTTCCACGTGGAGATCTTTTGGAGATAAAGGCTACAGATGCCGCTGAAAAGCAACGTATTGCTGTTGCGGAGAATACCGTAAAGGTTTCATTAATAAGTCTTGCGCAGTTGCTTCTTATTAAGGACTATTCAAATTTTGATATAGCCGATGAAGAGTATGAAATTATTGATGGCGGAATTGCAGATAAGGACGTTTCAGAAATTATTGAAAGTGCAAAACAAACACGTTCAGAAGTGAAAATTGCACAAAAAAATGTGGATTTGGCTAAAAAAGACCTACAGATTTCCCGTGGGGCTTATTATCCAACGCTTTCAGCGTTTTTTGGATATAATACCCGTTATGCTGACAACGATCCCCTAAATCGTGAATTTATAGACCAACTTTATCTTAATGATGGTATTGGCTATGGGCTTCAACTGAATGTCCCTATTTTTAATGGCTTTAGCGCACGTAGTAATGTTAAACGAAATAAAATCAATTTAAAAAATACAGAGTATCAATTGGAGCAAGCCCAACTCGATTTGGAGTCCAATGTCTATCAGGCCTATGTAGATGCAAATGGTGCATTGAAAGCTTACGAAGCGGCAACTATTGCATTGGAGTCACAGGAGTTGGCGTATCAATATGCCAAAGACAGATATGATGTGGGCCTAACCAACGCATTTGATTTTAGTCAATCAAAATTGCGTTACGACAATGCCAAAATTGAAGAAAACAGAACTAAATTTGAATATATTTTTAAATTGAAGGTTTTAGAACTTTACTTTGGAGTTCCGGCCAGTGAATTAAAATTTTAAAATATGAAGAAAAAAACACTCGTTTGGGTTTTTGTTGCTGTAGTGGCACTAATCGCTATTTTACTTGTTGGAAAAAAAGCTGGGTGGTTTGGAAAATCTGGTGATTTTAAAGAAGTAGAGGTTGCCCAGATTTCCGCAATAGATATTGTTGAAACCGTAGCTGCAACCGGAAAAATACAGCCTGAGATTGAAGTGGCTCTTTCTTCAGAAGTTTCGGGAGAGATTATAGAGCTCCCTGTTAAAGAAGGCCAAACAGTGGAAAAAGGCGATTTATTAGTAAAAATAAATCCCGATCTTATACAGGCTGCCGTGAGTCAATCGCAAGCGGGACTTCAAAACGTTCGTGCACAATATGCACAAGCACAGGCAAGTGAAAAAAATGCCCGGTTGAATTATGAAAGAAATAAGTCGCTTTTTGAAAAAGGGGTTATCTCAAAATCTGAATGGGACAAATCTGTTGCAGATTACGATATGGCCCAAGCCAATGCAAAGGCTGCTTACTACAACGTTCAAAGTGCTTCGGCAAATGTGAAACAGTCTGTAGATAACCTTTCTAGAACTACTATTTATGCGCCTATGAGCGGAACCATTTCAAAGCTTTCTGTTGAATTGGGCGAGAGGGTAGTGGGAACCGCACAAATGGCGGGAACTGAAATTGTACGCGTTGCCAACCTTCAAAATATGGAGGTAGAAGTAGATGTAAATGAAAATGACATCGTAAAAGTTTCCGTAGGCGATTCTACAATTGTTGAGGTAGATGCTTATTTAAAGCGTGAATTTAAAGGAATTGTGACTGAAATAGCAAACAGTGCCGAGAGCGCCCTTACTGCAGATCAGGTTACAAATTTCAAAGTAAAGGTTCGAATTCTCCCAGACTCCTATAAAGATCTAACTGAAGGAAAACCTGAAAGCTTTTCTCCTTTCCGTCCGGGAATGACCGCAACCGTTGATATAATTACGAATAAAAAGAAAAATATAATCGGAGTGCCCATTAGTTCGGTAGTTATAAAAACAGATACTACTGACTCTAAAAAATCCTACATATCCAACGAATCTTCCAGCGCGACAGCTGAAAAATTTGAGGCTGTATATGTAAAAGAAGGAAATGAGGCAAAACTACGCGTGGTAAAGACAGGAATTCAAGACGATTCAAATATTGAAATTATCTCAGGTTTAAAAGAAGGTGAAACTGTAATCACTGGGCCTTACAACACAGTTACAAAATCATTAAAACAAGGAGATAAAGTGGAGGTTACTTCATCTGATAAGGATAAAAAGGGTAAATAATGGCAGTTATTTTATGTCTTGAAACTGCAACTACCAATTGCTCCGTAGCAGTTGCGATTGATGGTGAAGTAAAAGCCATTCGCGAAGAGAACAATCAAAAATTCTCCCATGCCGAAAAACTTCACGTCTTTATCGAAGAAGTTTTGAATGAGGCTAACATTGATAAAAAAAAACTTGATGCCGTTGCCGTAAGCAAAGGGCCAGGGTCTTACACAGGGCTTCGTATTGGCGTTTCGGCAGCAAAGGGATTGTGCTTTGCATTGGATATTCCACTCATTTCTACGTCTACCTTAGAGGTTTTGGCACAGCAAGTAAATTTGTCTAACGGCCACATTATCCCACTACTTGACGCTAGAAGAATGGAGGTTTATTCCGCAGTTTATACTTCAGACAAAAACCAAGTACGCGAAACAAAGGCTGAAATTTTAAACGAGAATTCATTTATAGACTTTTTGGAAAAAGGGAAAACAGTTTTTATTGGTGATGGTGCTGTAAAGCTTGAAGCAATTTGTAACCATGAGAACGGAGTTTTTAAAAAAAATTTGTTCCCTTCTTCAGCGGATATGGTAAGTTTGGCCGAAGCTAAATACAAAATAAGCGACACAGAAAATGTCGCTTATTTTGAACCTTTTTATTTAAAGGAATTTATGATGGGGTAACTTTTTTCATTATAATAGTGAATCAAAATATATAAATACTTTTGTTAAATCTGACTCGTTATCAACATCCAGATTGTTCTCGCTTATATAATCTTTTACTTCCTTTTTCTTTGAGTCCATAACTTTTAAAACTTTAGACTTAGTAGTTGGCATTTCTAAAAATTTACCGTTTTGAACTAAGTAATATTTGGTTGTCTTTTCGAAAGATGGAGGGGTGCGTTTTTCATAACTTGTATTTGCCGTTTCGGGTTCTAAAAAAACCGCAGTTGTCTTTTTGTAAAGATCATAGCTTTTTCCATCAGCAAGAATATTAAAATATCCCCCTTTTTCATTGGACCCATTATAAGGGATGAATACATAAATGTCTTTTTCGATTTTCACATAAATGCTTGGGTCTTTCATTAAAGCGCCATAATTCTCTTGAGATGCGTGGTTTTTGATTTCAATTTCATCGGCATAAGCATTGTAGCGCATAGGCACTCCAGATTTTAATAATTTATCATCTTGGTAAATGTTTCCGACCATGAAGTTTGGATTCAAATACGCCTCATCTTTTATTCCATTAAATTCTGCTTCGGTAAGGCCAAAAGATTGAGATTTTTGGTCTATATCAATGGTGCGTAAATAGAGGTCATACATATTATCAGCTCCTCCAGAACTTCCTGCATCTCTTTTTGCAAAATCTCTTTGCGAAAAACATTGGGAAAAAGCAAAAATGCAAACTATAAATAGGATATAATTTTTCATAAAATGTTGTTTAACATTAAATATACTAAATTACAATTGAATATCTGTAGGCCCTGTAAAATTAATCAGTAAAAAAGGCTTAAATTAAATGACGTTTTACCTGCCATTTACTTTAAACCTTTTCTTAAAAATAGTATATTCTGCTAAAGTAAAACTTATAGTAAAGAATCGAAATAGGAAATTGTCTTGATTAAATCTGCTTCTTTGTCAAGATCTATATTTTTGTCTTTTATATATTTTTTCATTTCATTCTTTTTAATATCCATCATTTTTAAAATCTTGGATTTGCTATTTGGCATTTCCAAAAAGCTACCATCTTTTACTAAATAATATGTAGTTGCCTTCAGAAAGGCAGGTGGGGTATCTTGCTGATAGGATGTTTGGGCTTTTCTCGGCTCTCTGTATTCAGCTTTTGTTTTTTTGTATAAATCATACGTTTTTCCGTCATTTAATACGTTGAAATAACCTCCTTTTTCGTTTGAGCCGTTGAAAGGTACAAAAACATAAATATCGTTGACTATCTTCACGAAGATGTCTGGCGATTTTATAAGTGCGCTATAAGTTTCATCAGAAACATTTTTCTTAATTTCAATTTCATCGGCATAAGCGTTGTAGCGCATAGGCACATCATCTTTTATTAACTGGTCTTCCTGAAATATTTTTCCCTGTAAAAAATTGGGGTTTGCGTATGCCTCATCTTTAATGGCTGCAAACTGAGCTTCGGTAAGGCCAAAAGCCAGTGATTTTTGATTTATGTCGATAGTTCGATCATAAACGCTGGTGTAGCCACTTTGTCTGGATTGAGAAAAAGCCGATATTCCAACTAATAAAAAAGCGGCCGTAAATATTATTCTTTTCATTTTTAATTTTTTAGTATATGTTATAAAAATATGTATTATTCCTACAAATTTAATGATTTATTTCGATAAAGTCTCCAAATTAAAATGGTGTACGTCGCGCTGTGGAAATGGAATCGTAATTCCGGCTGCTTCTAAACGCTCTTTTCCTTCTTCCAGAATTAGCCACCTTAGCGCCCAGAAATCTTCATTTTTTGCCCAGTAGCGTAACGTAATATTTACGGAGCTATCACCCAATTCAGCTACTGCTGCCATTGGCATTTTGTCTTCAAGTTTTAAAACCGTCTCTTGTTCGGAAACTAAGTTTAAAAGAATTTCCTTGGCTTGCTTGATATTATCGTCATACCCTATCCCAAAGGAAAGATTTTCACGCCTTATGCCTTCTTCGGTGTAATTTATAATATTATCATTACTCAACTTGCCGTTCGGAATTATAGCTAGTTGGTTTCCAAAAGTTGTCAATTTTGTATTGAATATGGAAATCTCCTTTACCGTTCCATCAACACCTTGGGCGCTAATAAAATCGCCAACCCGAAATGGCTTTATCAATAATATAAGCACACCTCCTGCAAAATTTGCCAGTGATCCCTGTAGCGCCAAGCCCACAGCAAGTCCTGCGGCACCAATAATAGCTACCAGCGAAGCAGATTCAACACCCAATTGGGTAATTACTAATACGAAGAGTACTATCTTTAAGCCCCAATTTATTAAGCTGGCAATAAAATTTTCGAGCGTGGGGTCGTACTCTTTCTTATCAAAAAATCTTCTTATAAAGCCGTTGATTACCTTAATCAACCAAAGCCCTATCAGAAGCATTAAAATTGCTCCAACTACATTTGGTAAAAAATCAATTAATTTTTGTCCGTACTTTTCAATGTAAATATCCAAGTCTTGAAATTTGTCCATAAAATTTATTCGTTTTTATTTAATAATTCAATTGCAATTTTTATATCCTTTATGGGCAGTTTGCAGGTATTGTTTTTGCAAACATAAATAAGGGTTTCGCCGTCCACAAATCTATTTTTAAACAGCGGCCCGTTATTTTCATCCACGCTTCCGGCAATAATAATATTTGGCAGATAATGTTTGTTTATTTGCTTTGCTTTTTCAGAAACATCTTTTCCTACGATAATTACTTCAAAAAAGTCGTTTTTAAAATTCAGCAGAAGATCCAGCCAATTTGAAAACCCGCTGGGATATTGCATCATTTCTTCAGATACATTCTTTAGCATCTGTTGCGAAATTTCTTCAAAACCTGTATTTTCAAAATATTTTGAAAGCAGAAAAAGGTTTTTTGCCATTGCCGAATTTGACGACGGAATCACGTTGTCCCGATATTCAAAATTTCGGCTAACGATGGCGGAATCTTCTTTTGAGGTGAAATAGAACATATGCTTTTCCGAATCAAAGAAATTGGCGATTGTATAATCGGTCATTTTTTTTGAAAGTTGAAGCCATCTTTCATCCAGCGATATTTGATATAACTCCAGAAAAGCCTCGATGGTAAAGGCATAATCCTCTAAAAACCCATTGATACTGCTTTGGCCGTCTTTGTAATTGTGAAACAATGCGCCATTATCCCGTAGTTGTTTTTCAGAAATGAAACTTGCATTTTTAAGAGCGCTATTTAAATATTCTTTTTTTCCAAAGGCTTTATAAGCATCCACATACCCCTTAAGCATTAAGGCATTCCAAGAAGTTAGGGTTTTGTCGTCCAGACGCGGTTTGGCTCTTTGGTTGCGATAGGTGAGGAGGGTTTTTTTCCAGCTTTTCTTTTTTTGCTGAAATGCTTCGGAAGTAAGATCAAATTCATTTTCAATTTGTGCATCGGTTTTTTGGCGGATGAGCACATATTGATCTTTTTCCCACTTTCCGTAACTGTTCACATTATAATATTCTTTAAATATTTTGAAGTCATCCTTTAACAATTTCTGCAATTGTTCCGCAGTAAAAACGTAGAAAGCGCCTTCCTCTAATGTTCCATTTTCATCTTTACTATCCGCATCAAGTGAAGAATAGAAGCCACCCTCCTCATTTGTCATTTCAAGTGAAATAAATTCCAAAGTTTCTGCAACAACATCGCTATAAAGAGGGTTTTGGGTCACTAAAAAAGCATCGCTGTAAAGACTGATAAGTTGGGCATTGTCATAAAGCATTTTTTCAAAATGGGGCACATGCCATTTTTCGTCTGTACTATATCGGGCAAAGCCTCCGCCAATTTGATCATAGAGGCCACCAAACGCCATTTTATCTAAGGTTAGAGTTATTTGGGCAAGTAATTTATCGTTTTTATTTGAAACTGCTTGTCTCAATAAAAATGCTAAATTATTTGGCATCATAAACTTTGGGGAACCTTTAAAGCCCCCGTTTTTATCATCGAATTGATTGGACCAATTCTTTATAATTTCATTAACGGGAAAATTTTTAAAATCGACTGTTTCGGTTCTCAAACGGATGAGATCCATACTTTTAATGCCCTCTTCCAATCTGTTTGCGTAGGCAATCAATTTTTGGGGCTCATTCTTGTAAATTTCCTGTATCTGCTCCAGCGCATTTATCCAGTCTTTTTTTCTGAAATAAGTCCCGCCCCAAACCGGTCTTCCATCAGGAAGTGTCACCACGTTTAAGGGCCAGCCAGCACTACCGGTCATAAGTTGCACGGCATTAATATAACTTTGATCTACATCGGGTCTTTCCTCGCGATCTACTTTTACGGGTATAAAATTCTTGTTCATCACTGAGGCTACGGTACTGTCCTCAAAACTTTCTTGCTCCATAACGTGGCACCAATGGCAGGCCGCATAACCAATACTTACAATCATTAATTTTTTTTCTTTTTTGGCCTGTTGTAAGGTTGTTTCGTTCCAAGCCTTCCACTGTACCGGGTTATGGGCATGTTGTAGCAAGTAGGGGCTAGACTCTTTACTTAAATCGTTAGTAAATTTGTGTGTTTCCAAGTTATGTTTTGTTGAAGAGTTGCAACCGAATAGAATTTGCAGGGCGATAAAAACCAATATCAATCGCATAATATTTTATAGTAAAACAAAATACGCCTTTGATAACCCAAAAGCGTATTTTCCGACAATCATTATGTATTACTTTACTTCAAAAGTAATTTTAACGTTTACGCGAAATTGGGTGATGTTGTTATCGTCAACAACACAAGTTTGTTCATTAATATAAGCTGAACGAATATTTTTCACGCTTTTCGAAGCTTCCTTGATTGCATTTCGCGTAGCATCTTCCCAGCTATTACTAGAGTTGGAAAGCACTTCGATTACTTTTAATACTGCCATTTTATTTGGTTTTAGGTTAAAAATCAGTGAACCTCCAAATTACGATTATTAACTGCTAATTTTCAGAAAATTAAGTTAAAAGAGAAGATTTTGAATACTTATCCATTAATAGCCACCACTTGGTTTACCTGCCCGTTTAGCATTTCTCTTAGCATGGTTTCAATACCATTTTTTAAGGTAATTGTAGATGAAGGGCAACCACTGCAGGCACCCTGAAGAATAACCTTAAGTGTTTTAGTCTCAATGTTGAAAGAATCAAACATAATATGTCCGCCATCACTTGCCACTGCTGGTTTGACATATTCATCCAGTATGGAGATTATTTCCTTTTCAAGATCAGTATATGGTTTGTGAGAAGTTTGAGAAGAACTTATTGAGGTAGATTGATTTTCAGTAATATTTGTGGCGTTCAATATTTCATCGTTCAATACTGGTTTTCCTTCTTCGATAAATTTTCTGATGAACTCCCGCAGTTCGGATGAAATATCTTGCCAATCCGCAGTATCATACTTCATAATCGAAACGTAATTTGCGCTTATAAAAACTTCTTTTACAAATGGAAAGCTGAACAGCACTTTGGCCAATGGTGAATGGATGGCATCATCAAGGTTTTTAAACTCAAATGTTCCCGATGCCAATGGTTTATTGGCAACAAATTTCAAAACACTGGGATTTGGAGTGCTTTCCGCATAAATGCTTACGGGAGATTTTTTGACAGTGTTTTCTTCAGAAATAACAGATTTTCCAGTATTTAGGTATTCCAAAATCGAATTGGCTACTTCTTGTTGAACATCTTCCCATGCAACAATATTATATTTTTCAATTGCGACAAAATTTTGGGAGATATAGACTGTTTTAACGAAAGGTAGATAAAAAAGCTGTTGTGCTAACGGACTTGGCTTTGCTTCATCGATATTTTTGAATTCGTAGCTAGAATTGCTTGATAGGAAAGAGTTTGCAGTAAATTTAACAATATTTGGATTAGAAGTTTGGGAAATTTCAATGTTAAATTGGGACATTTACTTGTTTTTTTTGCAAAAATATAAAAAGAAAAACAATGTATTCAATATATTTGGCATTGTAATACCCAGATTTATGAAAAAATTAATACTTCTTTTAACGTTTGTATTTCCTCTTTTCGTTTTTTCACAACCAGTTACGTTGTTCCAACAGTTTAACGGTAGGTATGATTTTACGGCAGTTGGTAATACTTTAAATGCACAACCGAACTTTAACGGGTATTGTGGCCAACTCCTTCAAAGTAGTGCCAGCTTGTCCCTAACGCCAGGTCAAACTTTTGTATCAGCTCATTTGTATTGGGGTTCAATTGGTACTGGAGATTTTGATGTTTCGTTAAATGGAACACCTATTAGTGCACAACGCATCTTCAGCCATACCTTTAATGGCCAGCCTTATTTTTCGGCATATGCAGACGTTACTTCTTTAGTTGCAGCTACAGGAAACGGTACTTATACTTTTGCCGACATGGATGTTCAAGGCTTGCTTTCACAATATTGTGGTACAAACTTTGGAGGGTGGGCTATCTATATAATTTATGAAGACCCATCATTGTTGTTGAACCAGATAAGCTTGTTTGACGGTTTGGAAAGTGTTTCTGCCAATAATAATAACTTAAGTATAACTTTAACTAATATTGATGTAAGTTCAGATATTCTTTCAAAAATTGGATTTTTGGCCTGGGAAGGGGAAGCTGAAATTGCAAATGGTGAAAGCCTTTTTATAAATGGCACATTAATTTCGAATGCATTAAACCCTGCCGATAATGCATTTAATGGAACAAACTCTTATATAGGTCCGCCCGGAAATACCCAAAATTATAACATGGATTTGGATTATTACGATCTGGTCGGGATCGTAAACCCAGGGGACACAACCATCCTCATTGAATTGGAGTCTCAGCAGGATTTCATAATGGTAAATAATATTATTACGAGTGTAAACTCTGAACTTCCAGATGCAACCATTGAGATTGATGATTTGGGAGTACTATGTCAAAATGGTAATATTGATGTTGACTATACGGTATATAATGTTAACAGTACAAATGAATTACCAGCAAATACTCCAATAGCATTTTATGCTGATGCTGTTTTAATTGGCCAAACTACAACAACAAATGCCATTCCCATTGGCGGTTCTGAAAGTGGAACTATTACTTTAAATATACCTATCGCTACTCCAAATAACTTTAACCTTAGAGCCGTTGTGGATGATATTGGAAATGGTACGGGCATAGTAGCAGAAACCGACGAATCAAATAACGAATTCATTTATCCCGTTGATCTTAGTACGGCCGGTATTTTACTTGATCCAGGTCCAGCTTGTTTGGGTAGGCCAGTTATTTTAGATTCTGGAGTTACCGATCCTCCATTTAACATTCAGTGGTTTAGAAATGGTATTCCTATCCCAGGAGCTACTAACGCTACCCTTACGGTTACAACAAATGGTATATATTCTGTTGAAGCAGTAGATGGCATCTGTCGGGTAGATAGTAATTCGGTTGTCATTACTTTTAGGCCCCAGCCCATTGCGAACGCTGCTGTGGATCTTTACCAGTGCGACTACGGCACTACGGCGGGCGTG
>TARA_R110002012_G_scaffold234963_3_pt1 | contig 103458 bp, 74 predicted proteins | sample TARA_R110002012 | Tara Oceans TARA_R110002012 (sample SAMEA4396515) | marine metagenome | biome: Westerlies Biome; feature: [DCM] deep chlorophyll maximum layer (ENVO:01000326); material: water (ENVO:00002006), including particulate matter (ENVO:01000060) such as... | depth 40 m
CCTTTGGCCAAATACCGCTCCATATTTTCCACCACCACGATGGCATCATCGACCACAATTCCGATTGCCAGTACAAGACCAAACAACGTAAGGTTGTTCAAAGCGAACCCTATTCCCTGCATGACTGCAAAGGTTCCTATCAAAGAAACAGGAATTGCCAATATGGGAATGATGGCCGCTCTCCAGGACTGGAGGAACAACAAGATTACCAAAACCACTAAAATCACCGCTTCAAAAATGGTATGATAAACTTCATCTACCGACTTTTGAATAAACTCAGTGGGATTGTATGCTATTTTGTACTCAAGATCATCTGGAAAATTCTTAGAAAGTGCCTCCATTTTATTTTGGATTTCCTCAGCAGTCTCCAATGCATTTCCACCAGGTTGTTGGAAAATAGGCATGGCAATCGCCGGTTCTTTACCCAGATAACCTTTGGTCGCATAATTTTGCGCTCCTAGTTCGACCCGGCCCACATCTTTTAACTGAACTATACGACCGTTACTTTCAGATTTGATGATCACATTTTCAAATTCCTCAGTAGTGATCAATTTGCCTTCTGTCTGGATTTTAATCTCAAATGCAGATTGACTTCCTGAGGGTAAAGTGTTCAAAGTACCACTAGCAATCTGGATATTTTGTGAACGGAGAGCCGCTACCACTTCCCCCGCTGACATATCAAAATTTGCTATTTTATCGGGATCCAACCAGATACGCATGGCGTAGTCTGCAGCTCCAAAAATCTGAATATCACCTATCCCTTTTATCCTAGCCAATTCATCCTTCAACTGAAGGGTGGCGTAGTTTCCCATGTAGGTTTGATCATAAGTATGGTTTGGAGAAATTAGATTCACCACCAACATTATATCCGGGGAAATTTTCTTGGTAGTTATTCCTAACCTACGGGCTGATTCCGGCAATCTTGGCTCCGCAATAGCTACCCTGTTTTGTACTTGTACCTGAGCCTTATCCAGGTCAGTTCCTAATTCAAATGCGACTTGCAAAACCACACGGCCATCTGCTGTGGATTGAGAGGTCATATAAATCATCCCTTCAACACCGTTGATTTCCTTTTCAAGGGGTGATGCGACTGATTCTGACAGCACCTTCGCACTAGCTCCCGGATATATCGCAACCACTTCAACAGTTGGTGGCGCAACGTCGGGGAATTGAGACACTGGCAAGCTGACGTATGCCAATCCACCCACAATTACTATCAGTACACTTAATACTGCAGCGAAAATGGGCCGGTCTATAAATATTCGACTGAATTTCATTCTATGATTATTTTATTTTTTGGAATAAGCAGTCCCTGTTGCTCCTTTTCACCCTGTTTAAAGGCTTATAAGGAGCAATAATGGGGATTGCTATATGTTAGCGGATTTGTCTAAAAAGTGATGAACATCACTTCACTTGAGCCGTAGCTAATGTTTGGGTATCAGTAGTTATTGAAACTAATTGCGGGGAAACATGGGTGCCTGGGGCAATTTTCTGGATATTATTCAGCACCAGTTTGTCTTTAGGATTTATTCCATCCCTTACAATCCTTAACCCATTGGAATGCAGGGGACCTAAGGTCACATTCCTAGCTTCTACTACATCATTTTCTCCCAACACATAGACAAAACGAAGAGATTGATTTGTCCCAATTATGTCATCAGGGATCATTATAGCCTCATGCTCAGCGCTACCTACGATTCTTGCCTTACCAAACATACCAGGCTCCAGCAGTAAATCTTTGTTTTCCAAAACGGCCCTGCTTTCTATTGTACCTGTGCTGTTGTCCAGCTCATTATCCACAAAATCCATTTTCGCTTCATGGGTGAAATCATCCTCATCCTGAAGTTTGATAAATACAGGAATGCCTTCTGAACGAGCTGCTCTTCTTTCACCATTTCTAGCCAAGCGCACATATCTTAAATAATCCGATTCACTTCCAGTGAAGTAAAAATGAATTGGACTTGTCGCTACTATTGTAGTTAGCAAAGTGGAATTGGAAGACCCGCCATCGATAAGATTTCCCAAGTTTACCTTATCCCTACTTACCAGTCCTGAAATTGGTGCAGTCACTTTGGTGAATTCAAGATTTAACCTTGCATTATCAACTTTTGACTGTGACAATTGAATGCTAGCTTTGGCAAATTCCAATGCCTGTTTTCTTCGGTCATATTCTTCAGTGGACACCGCACCAGATTCTTTCAGCGATTCTACTCTTTCGTAGTTATCCTGTGCAGTTCTTAACGATACTTTGGCCTGCTCCAAATCCGCATTGGCTTGATCAAGCGCAATTTTATAGGGTCTGTTGTCCAGAGTAAAGAGAACATCTCCCTTTTTGACAATTTGTCCATCTACAAAGTTTACACTTTCTATAAATCCACTTACCCGAGCCCGGACTTCTACGCGGTTACTTGCCTCGAATCTACCCGTGTATTCATCCCATTCAGTAATTTCCTCATGTATCGGAAATCCTATTTCCACTGGCATTGCAGGTGCGGTTTCCGCAGTCTGCTCTTCTGTTTGTTCGTCAGATGTAGTAAAGGCCAGTCCTATTAATAGCATCAGTAGAACGGCCGAAAAAATTGCCATTCGCGTTACGATTTTTTTAATATTTAAATTCAATTTTTCCATGATCTTTTTAATTTCTAATCTTCAGATAAAATGTTTTTTTGATGATGTAAAATTACTTCGCCTCTTCCCATTCGAATGACCATAATATTTCCATAAATGACCAAAATATTAAGTCCGCACTTTTATGCTGGTTTCTTACTCCATGGGCATTGAAATGACAAGCATTTTCAATAGTCTCAGGAAAAAATAAGCTATGGAAAAGCTCACTTCGAGTCTTAAACAATTGAATTAAAGTACTAATCAAGCATAGATAGCCTCCAACTGCTTTCTATTTTAGAAAATCGATTCTTTAGAAATTTTGAGATGAGGCACCATTCTTCGATGGGTTGAAAAGAAGTTAAAAAGCTAGAATGTCCATTTTCTGCAAAAATATAAATAGCATACTCTAGTATATACAAATAACAATAACCTCCTCAATGGACACTGTCAAACATTCAAATAGATTTTGCTAACCCTAACTAAGCAACAAATGATAGTGATCTTAAGGAAGGAAAGCTGTTGGACTACTTTTATAAACCTTGGTGCAACTCCCCTATAGCTCTGAGTTATAAGAAAAAGTTGAATGCTTGCCCGGAATTTTTTGGTGAGTTTTCATCCTTAGATAAAAGTGCAAATTACAATACCTATGCAGGACTAGGACATGTAATTTTCATGCAATACGCTAGTGTAGGCCGGCACATTAAAATTTACCTTTTTGTAATCCGAAGGTGTCATTCCTGTAGTCCTTCTAAATAGTCTATTGAAATTTGACAGGGTATTAAAACCACACTCATAGCATATCATTTCAATGGAAGCATCCCTCTCCACCAGTTTCCGGCAAGCCATGGAAATCCGAACTTTGTTTAGATATTCAAAAAATGTCTGATTGGTAATAGACTTAAAAAATCGACAAAAAGCTCCCACTCCAAAATTAGCCAAAGTAGCCACCTGATCTAATTTGATCTCTTGATTATAATGCTCCTGGACAAATGAAAACACTTTTTCCAGTCATTGGTGTTTTGGATCGTGGGTTATATTACTAAATGAATAACCTGGTGAAATGATAGTAAACTCATCCGTTTCTGACAAGACCTTAATAATTTGAAACAGTTGTAAAATGCTGCTTTGGCCAGTGGCTCCATTTAACTCCTTCAGCAAATCAATTATTTTCAACTTGGCTGATCCATCAATTTTCAGCCCTTGCTTGGCCAGATCAAATAAGCTTTTTAGGATTCGTATTTCAGGGATATTCAAAAGCTGTAAACTAAACTGGGTAGAAAATTCTATAACCTGTGATGCGTGATTTATATGTCCCTCATTTTGGATGCTTTCCTTGTTGAATCTCCAAGCATGAGGTAAACTTTCTCCCAATAAAAACAAGCTACCTTCCGAAAAGGTACTTACATCATTTCCAATATATTGAATCCCCTCACCTTTTTCTATATAGCGTAACTCTACCTCAGGATGAAAGTGGAATAAATCCCCAAACTCTGCAATTCCTTCATTCCTAAAATTAAATGACTTAATCTGTTCAATTTGGACTTTGTGGAAATAAGCATTCATAATCAAGCTAATCGTAAATAGGGTTTTTCAAGAGATAAACTAAAGGCAATATCCCGTCTAAGTAAATCCATTGATCATTTTAATGGCTTCAATATGCACATAGCCTCAGCGAGCATACATCCCGAAAGCATTGGAGTCAAAGCCACAGGGTCATTATTGCCGGGTGCATTCCACCAGTCTCCTCCGTAAAGCATTGTTTCTTTATTTAATCCATTCTCTGCCATCACAGTAGCACACTTGGTGATGTAATTATGAAATTTCTCATGCGTGGCAAAATCCAGATCAGGCTCATTTACCAGACGGACAAAATACCGGAAGAAAATTCCGTGAAATAAACCGCCATCTCCGGAAGTAGAATTTGAAAGGACACCGTTGTTTGTAGACATATGATCGATCACGTAATTGGAAGCCTTTATAGCGTCTTCCAAATAGTGTTTCTCACCTGTGATCTTATACAATTCGTGGGCAGCGCCAATAAATGTTCCTTGATTGTACGTATAAATGGCTTTGTTTATACCGCCATTCTTATCCATATTATCGTACACCTTCCCTTCTGTAGGATCATACAGTGTATCTCTCAGCCAGGAATATATCTTCACAGCTTCTTCGAAATAGGCTTTTTTATTCTTACTTCCAGGTTCGCTTATTTTATCATACATGCTATAGATTCTCGCAGCTACCAGAGCACCCGGACCATTTGAGCAGGCATTTTTTGTTTTCTCCACATCAGTTTTCCAGGTAATCCCTCCATTCCAAGGCTCTTCACCTTCCGGTCCCCAGTTAGTCCAAATCCAGTCGTTGTACATTTGTCTTGCTTTGGCAAAGTATTTTTCATCTCCTGTGGATTCATACATACGAAGCTGCGCCAAAACAATCCACTCCATGTCGTCCACAAACACATTCCACCAAGGATCCTCATCTCTACCTGAAAAATTGTATTTGGGTGCACCTTCCCACCAAAGTGGATAATAATCCAGATAAAATTCGTCAGAAGTTCGTTTGTAAGCATCCACCACCACATCCATAGCATGTGCTTGCGGCCAATAATGGTTCGTAGTCATGTTTGACATATCACTTCCATAATTGAAGTAGTACCTGTCTTCATGACCTTCAAAGTTTGCACCCCAATAATGTTTGATTAATGAGCGACTCATGCCTTCCGCCAAATCTTCCCAATAGGCTTGATCCATCGTCCCTTCGCTGAGATTCGACTCGTTTAAGTTTTGGTCAGTGTCCGGGTTTTGTTTGCCATCACTCTTCGTTCCACAATAAGAAAAAACAAACAGTAGGGAGAAAAGGATAAGTAAATTGATCTTGTGCATCTTTTATTAAGCTGGTTGATTAGAAATTCTAGGTTAATAACGTCATATCATGGCTATTCAGATATCCGTTCGTGCATTAATGAAAACGTCAGCTAACCTAAATATTCTAGGGCGAAAATTGAAGCGACTCTCTTCTTAAGTTACTCTCTAAATTGATTTGACTAGAAAACTAAAGTAAGGATCTGCAGGAGATCCTTACTGTTAACAAGTTCTTTGTTTTAACAAATCACCTTTATCTATCTCCCCAAAGAACCGATTTTTAAAGAGCGGATGAATTACGCGGATGTACATATTTTTATTCCATTCGTACATTTATTGATGAATAACAGTGCTATCGGTATAATCTGTCCTTCTAATAACTTTGTCCATACATTCACATTTTTTGTACCCTGGTACATTTAGTACCTTTCTTTTTGAAGTAATAAAAATTACCCTATTCTTACTTTGTGAAAATGCGTTGGCCGATAAATAGATGCCCTACACCCATTAGTATGCGTATATCCCGGAGGATTTTATTTATAAGTCTACTATGGCATATGATGTCAGGCCAGGTTTTTGGCCAGTCATTTCCTTATAAATTTAATTACCTGACGGTAGACGAAGGACTGTCCCACACAGATGTCAATGATATAGTGCAGGATGGTAAAGGATACATTTGGATAGGTACTAATTTTGGTTTGGATAGATACGATGGGTACTCGATCCGAAAATTTTACAACAACAATGAACCGATCAAAAATGCGTTTAAAAACCGCATCATAAAAATATACCCCGACGAACAGGATAATATCTGGCTGAGCACAGAGGGTGGTTTTCATCGCTTCAATCCCAAAACGGAAACATTCACTGATTTCAGCGCGGGTCAGGGTCAGCCCAGTCCAGTATTTTGGAGTTTTTACAAGCCTGCGGGTGATCTTGTTTATGGATATCTGGATAATTCTTTTAAGATCTTCAGGATTAAAGGAAGTATTCTTGAAGAGCAAAAAATAAGTTTGCCCGAAGGCATACAGATTTTTGACATGCAAGCTGATAAACAAGGCATACTTCATTTTGCGAGTAATACAGGGCTTTGGCGATTGGATGAGAATCTTGAATTCATCCGAGTTCCCGTGACTGGTTTGCCAGACCTGCAATTATCAAAGGTCTTCTTTGACAACCAAAACAATGTCCTTCTAGCATCCGGAACAAATGTTTTTCTCGCAAATCAAGAGTTGTCTAAAACCAACGATTCGCCTGTTTTTGCTGTGAAAAAACAGTATTCCATCGCTGGTGCGGAATCGGTTCAGGTTATTTCAGTAGGCAAAAATGGGGATTACTGGATTAACACTGGAGATGGTCTGACAAGACTGGATTCTCAGTTGAATTTTATCCAAAAAATAGATCAACAAAACACTCCTAATAGTCTTAATTCCAATTTAGCATTAAGCTCATTTATCGATCGCTCGGATTGCCTTTGGATAGGAACTTCCAGTGGGGGGTTAAATTATTTAGATCTGAATCAAAAGCTTTTTTACACTTTAAAACATAATTCTGGGCAGCTTAACTCCCTAAGCGGAAACAATGTAAGGACTATTCTTGAAGATGGTGATGACTTGTGGATCGGGACCTATGCTCAGGGATTAAATCTTTATAATTTAAAGACTAAGCAATTCTCTTTTTTAAACACAAAAAGTAACCCAGTCACGCTCAAGGATGATGAAATTACAGCCTTGACTCTTGACGAAGATCATAACCTATGGATTGGCAGTAGGACAGGAATTGAAATTTTAAGCCCGGATCGGAAAAAGCTTTTGTATCCGCCTGGTTATGATGAATTCCCAAACTTCTATGTTAGTACACTCGCCAAAGACTATTTTGGCAACATCTGGTTTGGCAACTTGGATAATTTTGGTGTGATCTGGAAAAATGCAAAAGGTCAATATTCTGTCAAGATATATACCGAAGGTTATTTCATTTTACCCGACCCTTCGAAGCCTCAATTGTTTGTTTCCAGCAGGCATGGTTTGAAGCGGATCCTCGTTGACAGTGAAGGAAATATTACACAAACTTTTAATTACAATGCTTCAGCAGAGAAAGGCTCCATAAATTCTGATTATGTGACAGCGCTCACCCGCGAGAATGACAGCATCTATTGGGTTGGTACAATAGGAAGTGGATTTAACAAGCTTTCATTGGATATCAAGGACAATTCCTATGCGTTCACCTCTTTTGGTAACCAATCCGGAGATTACAATGATATAGAAAGTGTAGAAATTGATAAAAACGGGGACGTCTGGATGGGTGGAAATGGACTGCTTCATTTAAATCCAGAAACGCAGAAAATTATCAGGTATAATAAAGATGATGGACTACAAGGCAATAGCTTCAAGGTAGGAGTATCAGAAAGAGGAGCTGATGGAAGACTGTATTTCGGAGGGGTAAATGGACTGAATTACTTTTACCCAGAGCAGATCAAACCCAATACCATTGATGCCAAGCCCATTCTCACTGATATCCTGATCAACAATAAGAGACCTCATTACTATGAAAGAGATTCGGCGCAAAACTACCTTAAGGAGGCGATAGGATACAGTAATGAAATCGAGCTAAATCACTTGCAGAACAATTTTGTGATCACCATCTCTGCCATGCATTTCGCCAATCCTCTGAAATGTGAATATCGCTACAAATTGATCGGTTTTGACAATGAATGGAATTACACCGATGGAAGGCGGCCTACTGCAGCCTATAGCAACCTGGATTACAAAAGTTATAAACTGTTAGTAGAGGCTACTAATAATGATGGGATATGGAGTGAAAATAGGGCAGAAATAAACATTGCGATCATGCCTCCTTGGTGGAAATCCACCCTTGCAAAAGTCATGTATGCGCTGTTAGTCATTTCAGTTATTTTGGGAATTTACATTTATCAGGCGAGATGGTATCGCCTGAAAAGAGAAATGGAAGTTCGAAAGGTAAAAGAAAAAAAGCGCGAGGAATTGTATTCACAACGGGAAGAACTCTATCAGCAGCAACTTACATTTTTCACCAATATTTCGCATGAGTTTAGAACTCCTCTGACCCTCATCCTAGGCCCACTGGAAAATTTGATTCGACAGAATCGAAATGGAGCAGTGGATAATTCATATCAACTGATGTTACGAAATGCGAAAAGGCTTTTTAACTTGATCAGTGAGCTGATGAATTTTAGAAAGGTGGCAGAAAGCATGATCAAATTACAAGTTCAGCGATTGGACATCACCCAGTTTTGCCAGGATCTAGTCACAGAATTCCAACCCATCGCAACAGCAAAAGGCATTGATTTTCAATTCATTGATCACACCAGAAAAAATTTAAATCAACCTGTAAAAGGCTTCTTTGACACGCAGATTCTTGAAAAAATCCTCCTTAACCTGTTAAATAATTCCTTTAAATACACGGACGCTGAAGGCAAGGTTTACTTTGAAATTTTTAAGGATTTAGAAAGCTTTATTCCTACTTTCTCCGCCGGATTCAATTTGCAGAATGAATCACACCGTGCCCATGAATACCTTTATTTTCGGGTAGCGGATACAGGAGTCGGTATTTCTAGCGATTCCATAACACAAATTTTTGATCGTTTTTATAGAATTAGTCAAGATCATCTTGGTTCTGGTGTTGGGTTGGCACTGGTAAAAAGCCTCACTCAACTACACAAAGGAGATATATACATCTATAGCGAGCGTGATGAAGGAACTGAGATCATCATCGGAATTCCTTTCGGTGAAGAAAACTACACTAAATCGGAAAGAAAAGAAGTTGGTAAAGAACAAAATCCGGGGTTGGAAACGGTTGACCTTTCTGAACTTATACCAGTGAAAGCCCCTGGTAAAATAGATATTCCAACATCTTCATTTGGCCAAAAGCAAATTCTAATTGCAGAGGACAATCAGGAGTTGAGAACTTTTTTAACACAGACTTTTGAAGAAAATTACACCATTTATCAAGCTGAGGACGGCCAAGCTGCATTGGAGATAGCGATTGAGAAAGTTCCTGACCTTATCATAAGTGATGTGATGATGTCTGGAATGAATGGAATAGAGTTTTGTAAGGCCGTGAAAGAGAGATTTGAAACCAGTCATGTTCCGTTTATAATTCTCTCAGCCAAAGATGCCTTGGCAACAAAAATTGAAGGGATGGAATCGGGTGCTGATTACTATTTTGCAAAGCCATTAAGTATTGATTTGCTTCTGCTAACAGTTCACAACATTTTCGAACAAAGCGCAAAATTGAAACTTAAGTACACCAATGATTACCTTTCGGAAGCCACCGAACTAGTCCAGTCGGAAAAGGACAAATCCTTCTTTGAGACGCTTCTGAAACTGATTGAGGAGAACATTGAGGATACGAATTTAGATGTAGATTTCTTATGTAAACACCTGTATATAAGCCGTACTAAGCTTTATCAAAAGATCAAAAGCATTACAGATCAATCCGTAGGGGATTTTATCCGAACCATCCGCCTCAAAAAAGCGATTCACATCATGACTCACGAGGATATTCCTTTAAACAAGGTGGTAGAGCGAATCGGCTTACAAAGCAGCTCCAATTTTTCCAAAGTTTTCAAAAAGAAATATGGAAAATCTCCTCTACAATACATGCAGGAATTAAGACAACATCAGGAGCAAAAGTAAATGAAAGCGGTGATAAGGTGGATATTTTACTTATCTCTCTGAGCGCGCCAATCCTATTACCGGATGCCCTGTATTGATCAGGTTCTTGTAGTCAAATGGGATATTCAATACGTTAGATCTCTTTTGTAGATCATTCAAATCGAGAATTCTCATTAGGCACCAATTTTTCAAGTCATTTATATTACGGTTCACTCCAAAAATACTACAGTTGATTACTTTTCATTTTTAAGCCAACCTACCATCTGACATCTTTGAAGTATAACTTAGAAACACACAATTAAACTATGAATACTTCAAAATCCCACTTACTTTGGACTCTGTTGGTTCTACTTGCCTCGATGCAATTGCTCCAAGCCCAAACTATCAGCACTTCCACCAGCAGGACAACCAACAGCATTAATTTTGTCTATAAAGACGACAACCAAAAACTAAAAATAGAATCGAACGGTAAGATTGAAATCAGCAATGATGAAAAATCAATCTCCAGCATTTCTCCGGGAGGTAGTTTTAAAATCGAAAAGACCATCTTTGGCAACTCCCGATCCATTACAATCAAAAACGACGGTTCGGGCCTAGAGCACGATTACAAAGAAGGCGGAAGAAGCAAGCCATTTGATCCGGATGGGAAAGCCTGGCTAGCAGAAATGCTTCCTGAACTGATGAATACCACAACTTTTGGAGCCGAAAATCGGGTGGACAGAATGTATGCAAACGGAGGTGCCAAAGCCGTGCTAGCCAAAGTGGATCAATTGAAAGGGGATTATATCAAATCAACTTATCTTGGATTGTTAATGAAGAAGGATCTAAGTCCATCTGAAATCTCCGCCTGCATAGATAAAACTACAGCTCAAATCGATTCTGATCATTACCAACTGGAAGTATACAAATCCGTCAATCCCGGCTATTTTAAAGATATCAACCAGTTGAATAAAGCAGTTAGTGCCTTGGATTCTGATCATTTCAAAACAGAACTTCTGAAGCCAATTTTCAAAACTAATGTAATGGAGGGCAAAGGACTGGAGTCCATCAGATTAATTAAAATGGTGGACAGTGATCATTTCAAAACTGAAATCGCCAAAACCATTTCATTCAGTAAGCTTTCGGATCAGGAATTGAAATTTCTAGTGAATGAACTGGTACCAGCAATAGATTCAGACCATTTCAAAAATGAACTTTTAAAGACCGCTGCAGATAAAGGAAACATGAGTGAAGCTCGAGCTTTGATTCTTCTGGATGGCGTACAAAGTATAGACAGTGACCACTTCAAGTCAGAAATGTTAATATACATATGCAGAAAACAGGGTTCCGAAAAAGTAAAAGCGAAAATCATGGAAACTGCGAAAAACAACATCGATTCCTCCCATTTCTTTGGCGAAGTCGCTAGATGCGCTTCTTAATGAAAAGATTCGGTAAATTTTGTAGTCAGAATCTAGCAGCATAGTATGTCAAGAGCACTTTCGGTATTTCTCTCATTGCTATTAATTCTAAGTTTAGGCCTATATCTATTATACAATGGCGGTTTGATCGATTGGCTAATAACAGTTCCCTTATATCAGGGAGCTGTTCTTCTGATTAGTTTAGCTGCAGGATTGGGGATACATTTTGGCAGTACAGCTGTGAAAAAAAATCCTTCATGGGAGCAGGGAAACGAGAGCTTGTATATTTTACTGTTCCTACTGACCTGGGGAATACTTGGCTTTTATTCCTATTTGTTGGAAAGCCTGATGACCTACGGATTAGGTGAAAATGACTTAGGAATCGGAAAAGGGTTGACCTTGAAAGGTAGTATCGTGGGTCTCATAATATCTATTTTAATCGTCTGGATTAATTATTCCTGGATAGCCTATGCACAATTTTCAAAAAATACCATCCAACACTTACGAAACGAACGAAGCAAAGAAGAGCTGCAATACAAACTGCTCCGCTCCCAATTGACCCCGCATTTTCTCTTTAATTCACTTAATACAGCTTCTAATCTGATCGCAACTAATCCTGATCAGGCGGAGAGTTTTATCCGGAAATTGGCTTATAACTTCAAGCATCTGATAAAAAACGGAATACAGCCATTGAATTCTTTGGAGCAGGAACTGATGATCGTAGAGAATTACATGCACTTGATGAATGTGCGATATGGAGACAAAGTGATCCTGGAAAAGCGCATCAAACCGGAAGCTCTTCAATATCAACTTCCTGCATTAGCTATTCAGCTACTCGTAGAAAATGCACTTAAGCATAATGTAGCCACTCAGGAAAGTCCGCTAAAAATCACCATCACTGCAGATCTGGATAAGGTAGTGGTTAATAATACTATCACCCGTAAGCCGGAGCAAATACCTTCTATCGGAATAGGACTTACCAATCTGAAAAGCCGCTACAAACTATATGGTAAGCAGCAGATTTCAATCCAGGAATCCCAGGCCTGTTTCTTTGTGAATTTGCCTTTTATTTTTCCAAGTAGCCATAAATGACCAAAGTTCTTACATATAATCCTCTGACTAGATTGCTACTTCCGTTGGGAGTGGGGGCATTGGTATACTTATGTGTCCTTCTTGCTTTCGATACGGTCGGGACTGCTCTACAGGATTTTTTCACCCGTGAACTCATTTTCTGTATAGTATGCAGCTATTTGATTCTGGAAGGCAACAGGCTTCTGATCAATTTGCTAGAGTCAAAACTGACCTCATCTTCTGAATTTAAAAAACAGGTAATACGATTAGTTATTTTCACTATCACAGGAAGCTTAGTCTTGACCAGCGGGATGCTTATCTCCTACTTCTCCTGGTTTGAAAACATGACCGACCCCTTGGTCTATTCCACAGAATTACAGATTTTCAATGGGCTTTACCTCTTTGTTTCGCTGATGTATCAGGGACATTATGCCGGTTATTATTTTATCCACAACAAATTCCAGAAAGAGCTGGAACTGGAAAAGGGAGAAAAAGAGCTGTTGGATAAAAACAAAGATCTTTTTCACTACATGATCAATCCCGAATTTCTTTTGGTAGGGCTTGAATCCATAGTGATCAAAATCAAGGAAAAGAATTTGATAATGGCAGATGAGGGAATTCTGTTATTAGCGGATATATACAGACATTCCCTGAAAAACCAGGAAGAATTAGTTCCGCTTGAGGAAGAGCTTCAAGCTATGCAGTGCACACAGAGTTTTTTTAAACAGTTTGTAGGTAAAAACATCAGTTTAAGCATACTACCTGAAGGCAACGATTTGCTAATTGTACCGCGCACTTTGACAAAAATTTTGGAAGCCATCGCCTATTCACAACTTTCATCAGACTCATTGCCTCTGCCATTCAGCTTAGAAGTTGCAGAAAATGAAATCATCATTAAGTTTGAGTCCAATTTTTCCTTGATCAAAAGCGATTTACTAATAGACACGCTGAGGGTGATCAAATCACAATATGGCTGGCTAAATAACAGTTTGCACTGGCAAGACCTCTGTATATTTTCTATTTATATTCCTTTGGAGCGTCCATTTAAAGTCCAGTCTCCAGTATAAAACGCATGCAATGAAAGTAATTCTTATTGAAGACGAACTCCCCGCAATTGATAAATTAAGCCACTTTTTGCAAAAGTATAAGCCAGATTCTATTATTCTGGGAGTTGCTTCCTCGATAGCGGAAGCTGTTCCTCTTCTGAGAACATATGGCGAAGAAGCTGATTTGCTTTTGGTGGATGTACAGCTGGAAGATGGCTTGTCTTTTCAGGCATTGGATCAGGTTTCTTTTTTCAAACCGGTAATTTTCATCACGGCCCATAGTCAATATGCATTGGAGGCATTTCAGGCAAATGGAATTGACTATTTGGTAAAGCCTATACGCTATTCTGCCTTCGAAGCAGCACTGGACAAATTCCAGCAACTGAGCGGAAAAACATTGAACCAAAATCAGAATAACCAGCTGTGGCAGTATTTTAAAAAGCCCACCTACAAAGAACGGTTTATGGTGAAAATTGGAGAACACATCCATTCCATTCCCACAGCTTCCATACAACTTTTCAATACGGAAGGCAGAAATACCTATCTGATTCTGGAGGATGGAAAACGCTTCATCACCGATTATAAAATGGAATCCTTAGAAGAGATGTTGGACCCTATATTTTTTTTCCGGGTCAACCGTAGTTTCATGATTCACCTAAATGCGATCAAAGATGTGTTGGTGTACTCCAACAGCAGACTCAAAATCAATCCAAAAATCCCATTTAAAGAAGAAATCATCGTAAGCCGGGATCGGGTAAATAAATTCAAAGAATGGCTGGGTGGAGCTGGCGATTCCTGATCTCAGTAAGTCTGATAAATTGTTGACCATCTATTACTTAGTAGCCTAAATTTTTCCAACAACTAATTATGGTTTGTTGATAGTTAACCTCCTGTATTTTAAATGCGGAGATCTTTCCATGAAAACTAATTAATATAATCTTCTCTATTAAATTAGACAGTAGGAAGGTTGTAATGATCTTTCTTTGTTTTACTTTGAAGAACTAACGCATAATGTGTTGAGATCAAACTTCAGGTCCAAGATTGATTTTCATTCCAATGTGTCAGAAAGGAAAGAATCTCCTAATATTGCAATTACTGGTGTTCTGACCTGTAAATACTATAAACCCATAAATGAATAACCCCTCTGGGAGTTTGCTTTATTACTATCGCTAATGCCCGTAATTACTAAAATCCATTTCCTATTTTCTTTTGTACTAGGTTTTATTATTCTGCAGACTTCATTATCCGGTGGATTGAAATTCCATGGAAGTGAGCAGGCTATAAATCAACGTACTTCCTATGATATTTTTGGGGATCATGAGGTAGAATTCCCGGATCGATTCGATGTGGACTTCAGTCTATCTCTCAGTCCAGTGACAGAAATAGGTTATATTCTAAGAATCAAAAACAGGTCAAACGGAAGAATTTTCAATTTATTCTACGATGGTCAGGGCGACAATCTAGTTTTTAAATTTAACGAAGAAGGCAGAAGCAACCTGATTGTCGCTAATATGAGCAGGGACAAATTGCTCAACATGCAGTGGTTCAACATGAAAATCTCTTTTGATTTAATTGGAGACTCTATTTCACTCTCTATTAACAACGAGGTATTTACTGCTGAAAATCAGAATCTTGCAGACACTTATAGTCCAGTTATTCTGTTCGGAAAAAGTGATCATATCATAGATGTCCCTTCCTTTGCAATCAAAAACCTATCGGTAATCGGTGACGAAACCTACAGCTTTCCTCTATATGAAAATGAAGGAAATATCGTCCATGACGCAGACGGTAATGCTATTGGAAATGTCACCAATCCAGACTGGCTGAAAAATTATTCCTACCACTGGAAACATCAAACATCCCTGAAATCCAAGTCCGTCGCTGGAGCGAACTACAATCCTCAAAAAAAGGAAATATACTACTACAACAAAGATTCAATCTGGACATACCATGTCAGATCAGGCGAAACTCAAGTAAGGGTATTCGAAGAGAAAAATCCCGTCGATCTGATCTTGGGAACTAACTTCGTCGACACCCTGCAAAACAAGCTATATACCTATGAAGTATATTATGACACACCTTATGATGGGCCAACGATAGCTAGTCTTGATCTTGATTCTTATGAGTGGTCGGAAGAAAGCTATGAGCAACTCCCTACTCAACTTCACCACCATGGCTCTTACTTAGATTACTCTGACTCGACATATACTATTTTCGGAGGTTTTGGAAACATGAGGTATAGCAAGAACTTTTTTGCATTCGATTTGAATCAAAAAACCTGGAGTGCAAAAGAAGAATACCAAGGTGATTTTATTTCTCCCCGCTATTTTTCATCATTGGGGTATCAGGCGGAGAACAACAGCCTCTATATCCTGGGCGGTATGGGAAATGAGTCTGGGGAGCAATCTGTCGGAAGACAATATTATTACGATCTGTATCAGGTTGATTTGAACTCGAAGAGAGTTACCAAACTTTGGGAAATTCCTTGGGAAAATGACAACGTAGTTCCAGTAAGAGGGATGGTGCTGGTGAACGATTCCAGTTTATATACCCTCTGCTATCCTGAACATTTCTCCGAATCCTCATTAAGATTATACCGCTTTTCCCTGAAAGATGGCAGTTATGAAATACTTGGAGATTCCATTCCGATCCGATCAGACAAAATAACCACAAATGCCAACCTCTATTTTGACAAAGGTCTTAATAATCTATATGCTTTAGTTCAGGAATTTGAAGATGATATTTCCTCCGAATTGAAAATTTATTCCTTGGCATTTCCAGCCATCACCAAAGAAGAATTATCAAATTTCCCGGATAAGCAAAGTAGCAAAACCCCTTTCATAGTGCTTCTGGTCAGTGTAGGAGTATTAGGAATAGGTTTCTTTTTGTACAAAAAACTTAAGCCGGTAACACCAGAATTAGAGAGAAATGTAGAAGAAGCTGAAGAGATTGTCAGAATCCCAAAAACGGAACATAAAACAAGACCCAACTCCATTCAGCTATTTGGGAATTTTACGGCTCGTGACAGTAAAAACAGAGATATCACCTATATGTTTAGCACACAGCTGAAGCAGGTTTTTTGTCTCATTCTTCAATATAGCATTTCAGAAGAAGGTATTTCCTCGCAGCATCTCAGCTATTTATTGTGGCCGGATAAGCCTGCGGACAAAGTCAAAAACTCACGAGGAGTAACTATCAATAACCTTCGCAAAACACTCAGTGAGCTGGAAGGAATAGAGCTTGTGCATGAAAAAGGGCATTATAAATTCATTCTTCATGATGAAGCATATTGTGACTATGTGAGATGCCTGCAGATCATTTCCTCGCACGAAATGGCAGAACATAGAAATGAGTTTGCGCAAATTGTATCACAAGGAAAATTCCTGTACCTGTCTGATGATCCTTTGTTCGATTCGTTCAAGGAAGAGGCAGAGACCAAGCTGGAACCTGTCTTACTAGTGGAAATTGAAAAGAGCTTTGCCTTGGAGTCGTACCAGACCACTATTTTGCTTGCTGAAGCACTGTTTCATATCGATCCATTACATGAGACAGCTTTGGCATTTCAGATTAAAGCTATGATAAAACTTAAAATGAATGAAGAGGCTACTATTGCATTCAGGACTTTTATGATAGAATACAGGAGAGTTACAGGCAAGGAATTTCATCATTCGATTTCCAGCTTGACATCTTAGACCGCTTGAGAATTAATCAAATTACCAGCTCAGTTTTACCTTAACTCCATCCGGATAATTTTCAAAACTTAGAAAGTAAGTTTTACTTGACTCATCCCAGGATGTTTCTGCTAGTAAAGCTTTACCCTGTTGATCGGTGATTTCAATTTTCTCAGCCTTTTCAGGAAGTAGAATTCTCATTACATTGGTGGTATTTTTTGGGCTTTTGGCTAGGAAAGAATATTCAGTATCACTATACTTCTCTTCGTAGATTCTTGCTGCTGCTGCCAAAACCTGCGGAGTTTTAGCGTTTTGGACACTTTGTATATTGTACAGAAACGCCTGCTCTCCAGGATTCACCTTTTTTTCATCCAATACCGGAATCTCAGGATCAAATAAATCTATATACTTACCCTTAACTGTATATGCGGACTGGTCTTCATTCTCATTCACTACGGAGATAATCTCGTATGGTCCTCTTGTGAGCGAAAAGTGATTTTTAAACTCCAGATCTTCGGATCTAGAATCCGAATCATACATCTTTTTTATGGTGCTGACGTATTCCAAATCATTGCCTTCCGTTAAAACAAACTCTTTTGGATCGTTGCGCAGGATAACTACTTTGCCCCTTCCTACAGTATATTCTCCGGCCTCAAATGGTGCTTTTAACCCTAACTTTCCAAACAAATGCTCAGATGGAGCTTTGAAATTATTTCCGTTGGTATTCCACCATTCCTGTACCGTTTGAAAGGGATCTTCATCTCTACCACTATAGACTAAAATCCCACCTTTTTTCACCCACTCCGCAATGTAGCCATGAGCTTGCTCCTCCATCGGCTTCATATTGGAATAAGACATAACAAGAATCTTCACATCCTCCCAAGTCTTAAGAACCGAGACGTTTTCTATGTGTACTGTCTTGACAGGAACTCCTCTTTTCAACAAAGGCAAAGCCTGCCCGTAAAAATTTGACAACTGGGGATCATCATACCCCTGATGAGTGGGAAAACGCTGAAACATGAGGGAATTGGACATTAGAATTCCAATACCCTGCGAACCGCTAACTCTGTTGTCAGAAAGAGGCATATCATTAAGCGTGTTGATCATTACCTGCATTTGGGTAGAATAAAATCTGGGAATCTGTGCTTTCTCTTCACTGTCAGCACTTGTTCTATATAAACCCTCATAAATCCGGTCCGGCCATGGCATCACCTCGTAGTCAGCTACCATGGGATAAAGCATCTGTGCAGCAAAAGTCGCCTGATAGTTCTTTTTGTAATCCGCCCAATCACGAGGCCAGTCTTCTATCGGATCAGTCAAGAAAAAGACCTTTCTTCCCGTAGGCGCTGTCATGGATTCCATGGAACCGTATTCCAAAAAAGCTGTTTCAAATACCCGCTCTTTTTCCTGTCCGTTGTAAAAATTAGGTTCCCGGGAAGTTCCGGTCCATACCTGCGCAATGTATCCATCCACACTCGGCAGTGAAGCAAGACTTGCCTCAGGACTTACGATCATCCATTGGGAATAATTCACCAAGGAATGAGTGGGAATGTAGCAACGTACATCCATGCCCTTGCTTTTTCCATATTCCTTCGCATAAGAAAAACACTCCTCCACCGCACGGTAGTAGAGATGATACTTGAGTTTGTTGGCTAGGTAGGTGTTTTCTGCTGACTCATGCTGTGGTCTCCAATCAAAACCGTAATATTCTTTCCACTCCCTTTTAAATGCCTCGCTATATCCAGCTTTAGCCCAGAACTCCGGTTCTTCCAGATAGATGGCATCGATTCCCGTATCTATCACACGCTTGATTACCTTTTCCTTCATGTATTCGATAAAATTCATCGAGGGAACGATATAAGGAACCATACGTCCATGCCAAAGTGTGTCACCCTGTTGTGTGACCTGCCCTTCGTCAAGATGCCATTCACCATCCCATTCCCCAGTGAAATAGTCTTGGTATTCTCCCCATGCAATTCCACTCATGAAATGCGTGGTATATCCTTTATCTCTCCAAGTTTGCACCCGCTGCTCAAAGCTCATATCGGCTTTACCGTGATGATCTTTTACACTGTACACAATCGCTACGTCTGCCCTGACATCTGTCACAGGCTTCCAAGGATTTGAAGTCTGGAAAGCTGTTTTTTCGCTTGGCCCTTTCTCTGGAGTACTTTCTTTTTGAGGAAGTTGGGCACAGCCTTGAATTAAAAAAATTGGAATCAGATATAGGAAGAAATTTTGTCTCATAGGAATTGAATGGAAAGAGGGTAAAGCTTAAAAAGCCATCCCACTCACGGGATGGCTTTTTAGTTAATATAGTCAGTAAACCAGTACTTGACGTGGTTCATTGTAATTCCAACGTCTTGTTCCGCTACCTCTAGGTGTGTCAAAGTTAATTCTTGCAGCCGCTCTCACGAAGACCATTCTTCCCTCTGGAATCGTACCGTTGGATTCTATAGTAATGGTTTCACCAAGCATTGAATTGAAAGAAGTTCCTGAAAATTCCAATTGGCTGGACCATCTCTCGTCACGTGCCCGGTAGCCCACAGTAGAAGAGTAGCTTACGAACAACTGGATATCAGTGACATTCTGAAAGCTATTGCTGTAACCACCCATAGGTTCGATTTTAGACCGAAACTCATCTTCAGAAACACCACGTGTTACCCGCACTTGAGCCCTAACTTTCCCGTTGACGACTTCAGGATCTTTGACCCATTCCACTCTCAAAAATGGTTGGACTTCAAATCTGACATTCGAAACCCCTTCGATGTCCATAGTCTGGGTTTCGTCCGCAAGCGGCACACCTCGATCATCCTCCCTTATGAGAGGAATAAATGGTCCATCAATTCGTACATTATATGTTCCTGAAAACAGTTTGGTATTCTGGAAAGTCCCATCGGGCATGCAAAAGAAATCCGGGTTTGGAGTTGCATTGTCACTCCAGCTCAGTTCGGTCAGTCGTACACGTATTCCCTCGCTCCCCTGATCTGTAAGCACAGGTTCTCCGGTTTCTCTATCCACTACTTCGCCTTGTAGAGTTTCCGCAGGAAGATCGTAATTATCCATTTCGAACATACTGCAAGAACTGAGTGAAATCAGTGCGAATAGTATTAGGTATGTTATCTTTTTCATTTTCTGGTATTCTAGGTTATTGATATGGGCTTATCGGTTGGGTTGCTGATCGATCACCGCGCTCTTCGATACTTCCCCGCCTGGGATAGCGAAATAGTAGTCGATAATATTGTATTCGAAAGTCTTCAGACTTACCCATTGAAATCGTGCATCAAAGAAGTATTTGCCGCTTTCGGTAGACAAGAATGGATAGAGTCCTCTGAAACGGTAGCGGGAATTCATACTGAAATCTTCCTTATCCCTGGTTTCACCCCAAAACCCATCTCGCTCTTCGTAGTGTTGCACTCTCCATCTGCGCAAATCCCATTTGGTCTTATGCTCTAGCGCAAGCTCTTTTCTACGTTCTTTCCTTACTGTATTTCTTCCTTCCAAATCCGGCGTAATCATTCCAGTAAGTAAGGTCGCTCCTGCTCTCTCACGGATATCATTGATGCCAGCGGTAGCTACCTGTAGCATATCAGAGCCATCAGGAGAAGGCTGCCCAGCGAGCGCCAATTCCACTGCGGCTTCAGCAGCATTAAGCAACACGTCCGCATATCTCATCAATATGAAATGCTGGGAAGATCTTCCTTCTCCAGCTTCGAAAGAAGGATCAGGGTTCAGCCACTTACGGCCATACAGTCCTGTAAGGGTACTTTCCCCATTGTTAAAGAAAGGTCCATTGGCTCCTGCAGCAGTGATCTGTTCACCCTGAAACGAAACCAGTTCCTGACTACCACCCTCTCGCGCACTTAGAAAAAGATTTTTAGGCGCTTGGGTATAAATTGGAAGTTGCTGATAGCGAGTTTCTGCTGTAGCATAACTGTAATCATTGAACAAAGGATCAATCGGCTCAGGTCCGGTATATACTCCAGCTCGGATTTCGATTTCCTGATTTTTGAACATATCACCTGGAAAAATCACATAGGCACGAAGACGCGGCTCTGCATTTTCAAAGAAATCCATAGGGGTATCATACATCAAATAATCCCCATCTGTATTGGTAGAACCTGTTGTTACTTTAATGGTACCATCCGGATATCGATCAAAACCTTCAAACAACTCGAGAAAATCAAGTGTAGGACAAGTACCTGAAGCTAATGGAGCTTTGAAAATAAATGGCGCGCTATAAGCATCATAGCCATGAGTGGCCACTGGAAAATCGTATTGCTTTACGTAGATGTTTTCAGGACTGGTCGCATCACTGAACATATCCACCATGTTTTGGTACTGTGCCTGAGGATCGTTAGCTGCCCATTTTCTCTTGTAAAGCGAGTATTGACCGCTGTTGATTACTTCGTTGGCAGCAGCATAAGCTTCTTTAAAATATCTGGCGGATGCTTCCTGAGCAGTAGCTTCAGAAAATCCTATTACACGAACGCCTGTCTTCAGCCCGGTACCAGTAAGGCGGCCTGGGACAGTTTCATTGTATTTAGCAACGCTTCCCGCATAGAGCATAGCCTCTGATTTGAAAGAAAGTGCAACGTTTTTATTAGAATAGCCAGGCTTAGGACTTACTGGTTGAAGTAACTCTATTGCTTGATTGTAATCCGCCAATACCTGATCCCAAGTCTCTTCTTCGGTAGAACGGGGAATTTCCAGTTCAGCCTCGTCTGAAGGATATCGCAGTACACTTGTCACCAAAGGCACGCCGCCAAAGCGTCTTGCCATAGCTGAAAATACAAAAGCTCGCACAAAATATGCCTCGCCTAAGTAATGGTTATAAGTTACTTCAGGAAATGCATCTGCATATTCAGGTAATTTCTCCAGGAGGTAATTAGCTTCACGAAGCAAACCAAAAGCCATCCCCCAATAAGGAGTTCGCTCGCCTGTAAAGGCAGAACTGATTCCATCCCTGTTTACAGCCTCACCTGTACCTTCAATTCCTAGTGAACCTAGCCAGGAGTTATATTCCACTCCCCACTGCGCCATGTACTTGAAATCTTCAAAAGGCATCTTGCTGTACATGCCAGCTATGTATACATCCATGCCGGATTCACTCGTCATCAGCGTCTCATCGCCGATGACATTCGGTGGTGGTACATCCAGATCTGTACAACTGGATATGTACAGTAAGCTGAATACCAATAGTATGATTCTTATTTTCATATGATTATAATTTTTTATCAATGGCTACGTGAAATCGCATAATCATCAAAATCATCTCGCTTTGCTTGGATTTTGGCGTCCTAGATTTCTTGTATCAATCAATTAATTTTTCAAAGTCTGAATTATCTATTCTCAAAAAGATGCAGTTACACCGACCGTATAGGTTTTGGTAAGTGGATACATGCGTCCAAGCTCATCACCTGGGTGCTCAGGATCTACAAACTTCACACCTGTGAAAGTCAGCAGGTTATATGCATTGGCGAAGAACCTAATGTTGGTTGTAGGTCTATTGAAAGGCTTGAGAGTATATCCTACTTCAATGCTCTTGAGACGTAAATAATTAGTGCTCACACGGTTAAAATCAGAGTTTCCAAACGGATAATTTCCTGTGTACCCATAATAGCCACCTATCCACTGAGTTTCCGGATCGTATGGATCTGCTGTAGGATCCACAGGATGCCAACGGTCCTGATACTGTTCCAAAGCTCCCCCTCCATTGCTACCCCAGATAGAGTAAAGTGGCTCTTGGTATTGCATGGAGCCCAATGCTGAACCTTGGAACAATACGCTCATATCAAAATTCTTATAGTTGGCATCCAGCGCCATACTGAAGTTTAACCAAGGCGTTTGGTCGTAAGCAAATGGATGTTCGTCTAATCCATTTATTTCACCATCCCCGTTCCAGTCCTGGTATTTATAATCCCCAGGAAGAATTCCCCGGTCTTTGTAAATATCATAAGACCAGATATCCTCCCAATCGGTATACCTTCCTGCTGATTCGTATCCAAACTGTACGCCTTGGTAACGGTTAGTCAGGTTGTCATTTCTCCATTGGTCATAAGAATTACCGTAAGGTCCTTTTTCCGCTGCAACCAAATGCTGCCTACGTGTAATAGTGGCAATTCCCTTTAATCCGTAAGACAACTGCCCGATCGTATTGCGGTGAGAAAGTTCCAGATCTATCCCAAATTGGCGGTCACTGTTTGTATTCTCTCTAGGTGCTCCGGTGCCCACCACAGATGGGACATCTCCTGAACGTGTAGAAAACAGACCATCTCTACGACGGTCGAAATAATCTACAGAGAATCCGAACTTGCCTCTCCAAGCTTCAAAGTCCAATCCTATATTAAAAGTCTTGGCTGTCCACCAGGTGATATTTTCATTAGGAACTACTACTGAAGCACCATATACAAACTCACCATTGAGGATATATCCCGGTGCATATTGATTGTAATATCCCTGCTGTGCATTGCCACTGGTAGCCGGATAGATATACCCAGGATACCAGTCATAAGCCAGTGATCCATCATCGGCCGTCATCCCGTAGCTGGCTCTGAATTTAAGTTGGTCAATAAAGGATAATGCTGAAATAGAATTGAAAAATGGCTCTTCAGACAGACGCCAGCCTACAGAAGCTGAAGGGAACCATCCCCAACGGTTTGTTTTGACAAATTTCGATGAGCCGTCATATCTGAATTGGACCTCAGCGATGTATCGGTCATTGTAGCCATAATTCACTCTACCAAACATGGCTGAGTTGGCTATTTCATACAAGTCACCAGATCCCCCCTGCATTCCTCCCTGTTGATTTTCATTCATACCTCCAGCTAGGTATTCCATGGCAAATGCCAGATCCCGCTGTGCATAAAAATTATCTCCTTTACGGTTTTGGGTTTCAAAGCCTAATAGTCCGGAGACATCGTGCTTTGTGCCAAACGTCCGTTTGTAATTAAGTAGAAACTGTCCTAAAAACTGCTGCTTGCTATACAGCTCCCGTCTGATCTGATTTGGGGAACTGTTGTTATAGAGTTTTGACAAATACGTATCCGTCACCGGATCATACATGTATTGATAATATTCCCTTCGATAAATATCATTATCGTCACCTCTATAATCATAGCTGACCAAGCCCTTTGCAGACAATCCTTCCAACACATGAGTGAGAGTTCCTATATCATATTCCAGCGAGGCAGATGACTGAAAGTATTTTTGCTTGTACCTTCTATATCCAGACACATCAGATCTCATCATAGCTACCGTGTTTTGCTCCAGGTCCAATCCTTCGTAATTCAACATGGTATTTTCAGGATCTGCATAAGCCGGAAAAAGAACTCCTTGTCTCCAGTAGTTACGAATGATATCCACTGCACTGGAATAAGGAGAATTTCGCTGATCGGCTACTCCGCTCAGATTCAGGTTGAACTTTAATCCTTTTGCAATCTCAGTAGTGATGTTTGATCTCAGGTTGACTTTGCTGTAGTTCATATCGCCTGATTTAAAAAATCCTTCCTGATACATATAGCCACCAGCTATGTAGTATTGCGTTTTTTCAGTCCCACCGGTAATGCTGATGTCATGTTGGCTTTGTGGCGCATATTCATTAATCAGTAATGAATTCCAGTCTGTGGTCCGGCGTCGTCCTGTCTGAAAAGCTTCGAAATCATCAGGCCCATAAATGAGATTTCCACCATTGATATTATTCATGGCCATCTCGTTATAGAGAGTCATGGTCTGGTAAGGATCCGAAAGCTCAGGAAATCCTGAAGGACTTTGTAATGTATAAGATCCGTTATAGGTGACGGTTGCTTTTCCAGTCTGACTTCCTTTCTTGGTAGTAATCAGTACTACACCATTTGCCGCACGAGCTCCGTATATGGCAGCCGAGGCATCTTTCAATACCGACAATTCATCAATATCCGTAGGATTCAGGCGCTGAAAATCCGCCATGGTACGCTGTATACCATCGATTACTATCAAAGGCGATCCTAATCCCCGAATGTCCAGACTGGCGTTAAAAGTACCGGGCTCCGCACTTTTCTGCCATACCCGAACCCCCGCTACCCGTCCTGTGAGCATGTTTTGAGGGTTTTCGTTTTTGGTGCGTAGCATCTCGTCACCTTTTATATTGGCTACCGAACCTGTAACTGAGACTTTTTCCTGCATACCGTATCCTACGACCACAACCTCCCCTAATTGCTGGGTGTCTGGCACCATGGACACCTCTATTATGGATTGAGCACCTACGACTATCTCCTGGGTTTCATATCCTATAAATGAAAATGTCAACACGGCATTTTCATCGGGAACAGTCAATCGGTACTTTCCATCAATGTCCGATGTAGTTCCTACCACTGTTCCCTTAAGTAAAACATTTACTCCAGGCATGGGGGTACCGTCTTCGGAGAAGGTCACTGTTCCAGTGACAATTCTATCTTTTTCCTGCGTTCCAAGCTTCTCTATCGAATACTTATTTGTGGTAAGATCTGAAGCAAAAACAGGTGTAAATACAAAGCATTGTAAACCCACTCCCAATAGGGAAGTGTTGATCAATGCTCTGCAAAAATGCTTATATATCTTTTGCATATGTTTTGGGCTATTTTGGTTTATCGTCGCCTCACAGAGGCAGTAGCAACATGTAAAAATCCCGGCTCCCAATTCAATAGGAAGCCGGAAACCGAAATCATTTTGCAAGCTCGTACCGTGATAAAACGGCATATTCTGCTGCAAACGCAAAGTTGAACATCCCCTCTGTCCGGTTATTATTAGGAGTCAGACTCCATCCTACCAGTAAGTTGGTAGGTAGAAATCCTTCGTAAAGGAAGTTTTCATATCCATAATCGAGGTTCTCTTGGAATGTATCAATGTAATCTGCGGCAGTACCGTAGGCTGGCTCCACATCGACATAGCCACGCATCAAGACTCCGTTGAACCAGTTATTAAATCCGCTGATATCGTAGGAATAAAGCTCTGGTTGATTCTGTCCCAGTTTTGCGAAATGATTAAAGCTGTCGTCGGACAATTTTTGTGCATCCTGCAGGTAAGCACCATCTCCTGTCATTCTATACAGATCCGCTGCTCCGGATAACATGGTGCCGGTATTGTAGGAAATTGCAGGTCCTACCCGATCCTGACAATTGATTCCTTTGCGGTAAACTGTCCCGTCTATGGTTTCTGTTTGAGGATTTCCCGGAGAACATCCACCTCTCATATCATCATAAACTCCATCCGAACGAAGCAAATTATCTTGCTGCCAATCGTACACTTTCTTCGCGAAATCCGCATAATAGGCGCTTTTCTTTACTGACGTGGTCTCCCGGGTTTCCTGATCGTCAGCATTGATATATCGGTAGGTGATCTCGTCACTTTTATCCTTGTAAATTTCATGCAACCACACCAATGGACTTACCATAGGACCGTTGCTACAAGCATGCTTAGTCACATATCCAGGACCCCAAGGAATACCGCCTCGCTCAGTTCCATCCGGATTCCGGGTGCTATCCCATCCATCCAATACATAAGCAGTCAGGTATTCTGCTTTTTCCAAATAGGCGTCCTCTCCCGTTACTTTATAAGATTCAAGCAATTCACGGACAAGCCACATTTGGTCATCGTAAACATTCTCAATTCCTTCAACTTTAGCTGTTCCTTTGGCATTTCCACGGTTCACTCCATAAATAGACCATTCCTTTGTCTGGGTATAGGATACCAGTTCAAATGTCCCTTGGTAGTAGTCAACATTGTCGTATAGCTGCCCGAGAAGTTCAGCATAACGATTAAAGTTTTGATCATAAATTGCAGTATTTCCATTATCCTTCTGTACCTGCAGACCCTGAAGAATTGCATTCACGGCTTCTATCGCAGAGGTGTACATCCACACACTACCGGTCTCATCGGACCTAACTCCCGTGTAGGGATTGTAATACCTGGCCATGGCCATTCCGGTTCCTGTAAAATGGGCAGTAATAGCTTTATCAGTTAGCTCCATCGCTCTCGTAAGATTCTGCTCTGAAACGTTCACCTCCACTGGAGGGACGGTCGGGTCGGTGTCAGTCGAGTTATCGGTGCATGCCGTAAACAGCAGCATACACAAACTCCAAATTGTAATCATCATTCGATTTTGTATCATGTTAAGATTCATTGTATTAGTTCATATCAATCCTGTGGATGACCAGTTTATTCTCCCCTGAATTGGCTTCCACGTTGTACACTCCTAGGGAAAGAGTTACATCCTTACCATTGAACTGGGCAAGGTCATACACGAAAGATGCGTAACCCTCAGGATTGCCTGCTCCTCCGTCTCCGTGCTTGAATTCCCAAACTCCCTCTTCTGCTGCACTAGCCTCATCTGCTGTGTTGGACTGTGGATCCAGATGGGTCACGGTACCGTCGTCTTCTATTGAAGTAAGTTTGAAGTAGGTAAAATTGTCTCCGAAATTGCGGGTGCTCAATGTCAGCTGGTTGCTTCCGGCGCTGATAGAAAACTTCGAATAGAGATAGGCTTCAGGAACTTGAGTACTAGTTTCCGGTGTATTGCGGGTCTTGATTAGATAGCCTTCAGAAGGAAAAACCTCAGGATCTTTTTTCAGCGGGACAAAGAACCATTCAGCAGCCACGTGATCCACTGTTCTCCATGCGCGGTAAGCATCCACATAATTGTCCCTGTTTCCACTTACCGGGCTAATTCCTGTAAAGGACTTCTTGGTATGTGGCATAGTGGAGCGTACAGTTTCCTGAGTCAGTTTCCAGCCTTCTACTACTTCAGTTCCAGGTAGCCAATCCCAATTTTCCACTTTTCGGTCAGCAAAGCGGATCGCTCGAAGCACCAACTGCTTCCAATAATCACCTGTGGATTGTCTGTAGATACCCACTGCAACAATTACCTCTTTGCCTACATATTCACTTAAATCAAATTCTATGTCTCCATAGCTTCCGGATGCATAGGTTCTATTTTCGCCTATCTTCACCGCAGTAGGCTGGGCATCGGACATATCCACTATCTGAACACCGAAATAAGCAGGGTTAGCTTCGTCTGCATTATGCGTGCTGACTCTCAAAGACAAGATCTTATTGTCCTCCGTGATCAGTTTACTTCCATAGACATAGGAATCGAATACATTGAGGTCAGCAGGGTTGCTGCGATCCGCTTCATTATTTCTGATTTGAAGGGTAGTACCTTCATTCTGCTCCTGCCATGCGCCTCTGAAATCTAGCGCAGACATATAATTACAAGCCCAGTCCCATCGTGGATAAGCATCGGCATTCCTGCCTCCGCGATATTCATTGTAATACCACTTTTCGGCTGTCAGCAGATCTGCATAGGTCAATCCCCGCAATATTTCACTGCTTCCCATGACGATGTCAAGTGCTGCGACACCATCCACAAAATCAGCTTCACTGACATTTTTGGTAACCGTCTCATAATTTGCTTTGGTAAAGGTGACAGTGTATTCATCCACAATCAGATTTTCGAGCATGTATACACCATCGCTTCCTGTGGTCACTGTGCCGGCTACTCCCACGCTGACGGTCACTCCTTCCAGCGGAGCATCACCATTCTTGCCGTCCTTTATGATCCCTGAGATCTTTGCGGAAGCAAAAACCAAAGAGACATCCGCTGTGGCAATATTTTCACTATTGAATTTATCAGGATTTACGGTCAGGCTGACCGCTAGCCAACCCGCTTTGGAAAATTTCACTGCACGTGTTTTCAACGTGACATTTTCAAAAATATATTTCCCGTCACTTCCCGTAGTGACAGAAATCTCTTCCTCTCCTATTCCTGCCAGCAGGACATTTACATCAGAAATAGGCTGACCTTCGCTATCAGTAACTGTACCGGTGATAGTGCCTCGCGGTTCGGCGTTTGGCTCATCTTCTTCGACACAGGAGAATGTGAATACTACAAACGTACTCAACAAGGCGAAGTAAATTATCGCTCGTAATTTTTTACTCATCTGTTAGGATATTATGGGTTAAATTGAAATACCAATTGACCAGAAATGCTTATCAGTTCAGCAATTGATACTGATGAAAATAGAAGCGATGCGGTTAATTAATTGGTTAAATCAGGGTTAAAAGCCAATAAAAATTTGTTAATCCAACAATTGAGCAGCATATATGCCGTTGCTATAGATGAATTAATATGTGTGTTCCATTTTTTGAAACATATTATTTCCACAGGCATGGACTTACAGCTGGAAGCCGCGTGGTAACCTAGCTAAGTTTGACCGCCTTTATCATCTCCCTTATTTTAAAAATATGTAGTCTTAAATTTCTGTTGGCTCACGTGAATTGGAAAGATTTGAGCATTTCATGGTTGTTTTTATAACCAAAATGTTGGAACATCCCTGTAAGTTTTGAATATTTACCATCATTAATTTAGAACATTGTCCTATCGCATTTACTTCCTTTTCTTTCTAACTCTAGCACTATCTGGCTGTCAAAAGAATTTTTCGACTGGAGAAGCTGGGAAGCTTATGGCTAATCTGGAGGACATGAATGGAAACCCTTTAACGCTTTCCGAATCCGAGGATCAAAAACTCCTGTTGCATTTTTGGGGAACTTGGTGCAAGCCATGTCTGGAGGAATTGCCTGCTTTGGTAAGGGCAGAGGAAACTTTGGAAGAAAATAAGTTTAGAGTTATACTGGTATCGGAAGAATCGGCTGAAGACATCGCATCTTATCTGAACAAGAAGGGGATCCCATTGGAATCCGCCAGATATATCGGCGCTCTTACAGAACTACAAATCCATGCCCTTCCTGCCACATTTGTATTTAATGAACATGGTGACAAAATCTTCAATAAATCCGGAAGAATAGCTTGGGATTCAGAAGAAGAGATTCAGCAAATACTAACTCTTGATTAAATGAAGTTTCTTAAAAACCTTGGTTTAGTACTTGCCTTAGCAAGTTTGTTTTCATGTGCTCAAACCAAGGAAAACATACCCGTACTCGACACTATCCCCTTTCCTGATACTGGGCAGACTTCTCTTCCCCATCTTTTTGTGGGATCAGAAGGCCCCATGATTTCTTGGGTCAAAATGCTTGATGATTCCACATCCCAACTTCGATATTCACATCTGGAAAGGAACAAATGGCAAGAACCAAAGGAGATTACCCAGGGATCAGATTGGTTCTTGAATTGGGCAGACTTCCCTTTAATTTCTGAAAACAAGGGAAGCTTGTTAACTCATTTTCTTCAAAAATCATCGGAAGGAAAGTATTCCTATGATGTGAAGCTAAATATTTTGGAGAATGGGAATCAGGAATGGAAAACAGGTTTGGCCCTGAATACAGATTCCACTTTTACCGAACATGGTTTTGTGTCCGCTGTACCATATGGTGCTGATTCATTCGTTGTCACCTGGCTGGATGGGAGAAACACCGGTATGGCAGCAGGAAATGCGCATACTGAACATGGAGGCTCGATGACCATCAGGGCGGCAACAGTGAAATCCGATGGAAGTATCACAGATGAGGTTGAGCTGGATGCCAGAACCTGTGATTGCTGCCAGACTACCACTGCCATGACTGAGAATGGACCTATCGTAGTTTACCGAGATCGCTCCGACACTGAGGTTCGGGACATTTTCATCACCAGACTAGTGAATGAACGCTGGACAACACCAAAGCCAGTGCATTCTGATGGCTGGGAAATAAATGGTTGCCCTGTAAATGGACCAAAGGTGGATGCTGATGGCAAGGCAGTAGTAGTAGCGTGGTTTACGGGCGTGAATGATTCGCCTACAGTGAAGGTTGCTTTTTCATCAAATGCCGGTGAATCATTCGGTGAACCAATCCAAGTAAATAGTACAAATGCATTGGGAAGAGTGGATGTAGCTCTTTTGGAAGATCAATCAGCTATCCTAAGCTGGATGGAATCTGACAAGGATGCAAGCTATTTTAAAGCAGTTAAAGTGACTAATTCAGGAATGGGCAAGACTATAGCAATTTCCCAAATGGATCCTGCACGTAAAAGTGGTTTTCCCCAAATGGAAATAGATGGTGACAAGGTCTACTTCGCATGGACGGAAATAGACGGGGAAACTTCCCAAGTAAAGACAGCCACCATGCCCACCGCAGCATTTGAGTGAAGAAAGTGAAGTTTCTCTAACTCTTTTTCGAAGCCTTTGATTTTTATGCCTCTGTCTGAATTTTAGTTTTAGTTTTTAGAGCCATTCGAAGCATCCAAATTGGAGACATAACTAGTCCTGAGGCAAAAAAAGTAACGGTTTAATCCCCCCTTACTCACCTAAGCATCAATAAGAACGATTATTGTCTAGCAAGCTGGATAAATATTTGCTGAACTAAGTATTAGTTTTGACATAATTATGGAAAGAAACCAGATTGCTTTTTATAGGCTAAAAAAGGGAAATTATGCTTTAGAACTTTTGAGATTATAATTATCAAAATTCTATTTACTAAAAATAAAATCAACTAAGCCTGACTTTTGTAAGTAGACTTTAAAAAAGTCAAGCGAGAACAACGAATGAAAGAATCCACGTCCAGCACACCATCAAAAAAGAGTAACCTACCACTCTATTTTTCTATTCTTTTGGTCACAGGATTGGTGGTATGCTACTTCGCAATACCTGATTTCAATCAATTTATAAAGACTGCATGGCGTGTGCTTACCAGTGATGATGAAGCAACCATTAAAAAATGGGTTGAAGATTTTGGCTGGATTGGTCCAATGCTTATAATCCTTGCTATGGTAGTGCAGATGTTCCTGTTAGTGATTCCCTCACTTTTGTTGATGATTGTGGCAGTGCTCGCTTATGGTCCGATTTGGGGTTCAGTCATTAGTTTCACTTCAGTTATCATTGCTTCTTCTTTGGGTTACCTTATCGGGGGATTACTTGGTAAATCCTTTGTGATAAGACTTTTAGGCGAAAAAACTATCCAAAAAATCAGTCAGTTTATAGAGGAATATGGTTTTTGGGCGGTAAGTATTACCAGGATTAATCCGTTTCTTTCCAATGATGCAATCAGTTTTGTCACTGGAATCTTAAAAATGAACTACAGCAAGTTTATTGGCGCTACAGCGCTCGGTATTACCCCTCTTATCCTTCTGATAGCTGTGACAGGAGAAAATACAGATTCCCTCAAAACTGGCTTGATGTGGGGTTCGCTGGTGTGTGTTTTAATTTTTGCAGGCTATATTTTCTGGGATAGAAATCGAAAAAGAACTCGTAAGAAGTGAATGGATTTGGTTTGATCTGATGCGAGTAATCAAATTTTGTCGCTCGCTGGACAGGATTTATTTATGGCCAACAAAATTAATTCACCTGACATTTATGCTCAAATTGAGGAAAACAGATGACATCATCGTTTCCAAGAAGAGTACTTCTATAATTTCCTCTAGGACACATTTATACTAAACTTTCTTTACAAAACACCTATACCCTAAATAGCTTGATTTTGTAATGGCCTGTATCTCAAGACAGATTATTTCATGATAGTTTGGAATGTTTTTGGAGCGTAAAGATCACTTCAGATTATCTTCTGATAGAATATTCGCAGTCCAACCTCAATAAATCCACATGAAGCCCTCTAAACTACCGATCATAGCAATTGCCATTTTCAGTATTTTGGCAAGCTCCTGTACCAATCAATCCATTAGAATTTTCAAATCCAGTTCAGCAAGAGAGCAATATGTAAATACACTTCAAGGATCGGGAATCAGTGCTACTAAAATTGGCAAAGAATGGGAGGAAAAAGGAAATACTGTCTTATTGACTGCTCCTTTATTGGATTTGCCTTTTGCCATTCAAGGAAGTTTTAAAGCCAAAAGTATTGAGGCAAATGCATGGAAAATTAAACTGGAGCAAGGAGAATCAATTTCAATTGAGGTGAATTGGCAACCAGTGGATAGCAGCAGATTAATTGTGGATTTACTGGAAAGTTCTGAGGGCAAAGAAATCGAATCGGAATTGATTCAGTTGGACTCCTTACATTTTGAAGCGGATAATACAGGTGAATATGTGATTAGAATACAGCCTGAACTACTTGGCGAAGGTAATTATCAGATAGTCGTCAATGGAACTCAAACCTATGCAGTTTTTCCGGTGATGGGAAAGAAAAGTGCCGCTATACAAAGTTTTTGGGGAGCTGAAAGGGATGGAGGTGCTAGATCGCATGAAGGAGTTGATATTTTCGCTCCAAGAGGAACTCCTGTTCTTGCACCAGTGGCCGGCATAGTCACAGCAGTGAGAGACAGAGGATTAGGAGGTAAACAAGTATGGCTTAGGGACAATGAGCGGAACTGGCGGCTTTATTTTGCACACTTGGATAGCCAGACAGTCAATGAACTACAACGGGTAAATCCAGGAGATACCCTTGGTTTGGTAGGAAATACCGGTAACGCTAGAACTACCGCTCCGCATCTACACTTTGGAATTTATCAAAATGGAGCCATCAATCCACTTCCAGCTATAAGAACGGATTTTCAGACCGCATCTCCCCTACCAGATCAGCAATACTCCACGATGATGTCCAGCATATCCCAGACTAATCTTCGAGACATGCCCAATACACGATCTACTATAATAACGACTCTACCTGCCAAAACACCAGTTTTTATCCTTGGAGGTACAGCTGATTGGTATCAGATTATGACTGTTAATGGATTAACAGGATTTATTTCCAAAAGTCTAATTTCTGAATTGTCGCCGATTAGTCTACGAGAATCTTCCGCGTATGCACTCCATATTCCTTCCTTTAGTAGCGCTGATAGCCTGCTGGTAAATCTAGATCAGTTTAGCAAAATAGGGACCTACGATAACTTTGATGTAATAATAGATAAGGATGAAAATATCCTTTACCTGCCCTCTGACAGGCAAAGGCCATAAACGTAAATTCCACGATAGACTTTTACTAAACTGGATCGGTCTTAGGAAACTCATCCTCTCTTTCTGGTGGCAATCCTTCACCCTTTCTGGGAAAATAAGGATCCTCTTCAATTTCTTTAGGAGGTTCTTGCACAGGTACTTCCTGCTCGTCCGGCAAATACTCCTCCTCTTCTGGAATCTCCTTATTCGGATTTATTTCATCTCCATCGGGCATTGGAAAATCCTCAGACGGAGGATCTTTTTCTTCAACTTTCATTAAAAATTCAGCATTGGATCTTTCATTGGAGAGAGATGCCAGCAATGCAGTCGGAATGGTAAAGAACTGAATAAATTTACCAAGGGATTGCAGTTCAGGTATAAAATAGGATTGTCTCATGTTTTCTTTCTAATGTTATGTAGAAAGTAATACAAGACTTGTGCAAACTTATGAAATAGTATTGCCTGAGGTAAATCAATAGGTTGCTGCAAAAGTTGACTTTAAAAGTGATATCAATTAATTCCATCCAGGGAAATTAGCTCCACAATTCGAGCACGTTCTGAGCTCCAATCATTCACCAACATGTTCTATTTTGGAAATCCACTTAAAATTCAAATGAAAGATTTTTAAGACTCCTTTCCCTCCTCGTATGTAGGTCCGTAGAGTCCAGGTACTTTATTACCGGTGGCCCGCAAGTAGATTATCATCTCTCCACGATGATGATAAATATGATTAAAAAGAAAAGATCTAGCTATGATCCACCTAGGTTTGGGACCGAGAATGGTCTTCTCCCCTGCTTTCATAGTCCAGTCAGCCTGTAGTTTTTCCTCAGTGAGCGATTCTAGGGCAGCTCTGGCTTTCTCCGCATTTTGCTCAAATAGCGTTAAGGTAGCTTGGGTATCATTTGGATCTCCACGTTCCAGGTTATCTTTAGTGATATCGAATACGTCCTGCGTCAAAGTTGCTTCATACCAATGATATATTGTGGCAATATGCTGAGCGAGCTCAGCCATAGTCCAGGATGTGGGAGATGGTTTGTACCCCAAGTCATTATCAGGAATTGCCTGCAATAGTTGACGGGTTTTGAGGACTTCATCTTCAAATTCCTGTATCAAATAGTCTATCATATTTCAGTCTATTTAACGCGCTTGAATACAGCTATTTTTTTATTTTGAATTTCGCTTGGCTTTACTTACTTCTTCCGGATGATCCGAGAAATATTCTCTTGCATTCTTTAGCCCGGTGGCAATTGCTAATCCCTCATCATCGTTCTCTTTCATGATTTCATTGGCAATCTCAATGGCCTTATTCCTGATGTGGGTAGGCTGATTTTTATAGGATGGCGGGTAATCATTATTATTCCAAGGCATAATCAATTCTTTACAACCAATTTAATATTTTGTCATTTTAAGCGCAATGAGAAAACCAGCTTTATAGGATAATATCTACTGTAAAACTGCAAAGCTTTTAACTCTAGTTTGTGTACCCGCTTTTATACCATACAAGAGGCAAAAGCAATCTAGGGTATGTTTAGATTTATAATTGGGGCTATTTCGGCCTTCGGTCTTCCACCATATAAGTAAAGAATCTAGAAGAGCTAATAGCATCATTACGGATAATCTTGTACTTTAATGTTCTTCCTCCACTAATAAAGACTTTATAACAACATCTTTCTTTTTAAATAAAAAGGTTTTCTCAGATGGATGAAGAAAGTCCAGGTCATTTCTCAGCTCCTCATCTTCGCTATAAAAATCTGTAGTGGTTGTGAAACATTCAGTGTTGAATTCCACCTTATCCTCCGCAAAAATCCAGGGTTCAATCTGAAATTCACCAGATGGAAGTTGGCTTAGGTAAATTTCTGATTCGCCCACTATGGGTTTTATCTTCACTGGTTCCTTTTGATTTTCAAAGTCATTTTGGCACAAGGCAAGTGAGAGTTCATCACAAAATCTAATGAAGCTATAACACTGTGACACTAGGTCCTTTTCCAAGCCTAGATTCATCCGAATATCGTCACACTTATGTTCCATTTCCTCCAAAAATTTAAGAACTTTCAACTCTTTTGATTCCCCATATAGCTGGTGAAAATGTGCTGAAACCATCAACACGATGAAACCGGACTTATATTTGGCACTTTTGGCTACGGCTTTTGCTTGTTTCAAGTCCACCTCTTTGCGCTGACGGTAGTCCAATGGAGCGCCTGAATCTGTGAGATTGTCCCGTCCGTTCCACTTGGGTTGATCGTTGTCGTGCTCACCTATACTTTCCATTCCGGCAGCCCAGTATTTGGGAATAGCCCAAAGTGAACGGTCCAACTTTAAACCTATGTCCATTGCCAGAAGAGCATGTGCCTTGTGAAAGATGATTTTCCAGCCTTTGTTTATTGGACTTACTATCATAGTATAGTTATTTAGAGATTTGCATCGTTTTGAAAGTGAGCTAATTCGATTTTGCCGTCTTCCGTAGTTCTATTCCATATAAGATTGGTGGCCAATGGAAATAGATGTGCGCTGGATTCGAAAAAGTGCATCATGTAACCCGCAGTATTTACGAAGACAACTATATCCCCAACTTCCGGAAGTCTAGGTAAGGTTATTTTCCGCTTTAACAATAAGTCTCTTTCCAGACAATAGGCACCAGTAAAGAAAACGTCCACAGGCTGAATTTCTTCTTCCTCCTGCTGGTATAAAACAAAGGGATCCAACAGAAAATCGGAGCTTCCACTCAGCATCTGGGTCATGTTCATCTCCAGCCCTATAAGCCAATCCCCCAGTGAATCCTGTTTTCGAAAGGCAACTTTGGCTATAGTAATACCAACCTGATCGAGCAAGGATCGTCCAGGTTCCATTCTTAATTCGATATTCAGATTACTTGCAAGTGAAGCTAAGGATTCCTCCACTGGGTTTTTATAAGAAAGGATCTCCCGTAGAAAATCGCCTTTAGTGACTGGATTCCAAAAAGGATAAGCTTTTAGCTCTCCGTATAGATTATCATCCAACCTTTCAAATCCCAATCCCTGATTTCCGAAAGTAATTGGATCGACTTTTCCAGTTACAGCATTGCGGAGTTGCTCGTTAAAATGATCCCATTCGGTTTCATATTTCAGGTAATTCATCAGAATACCTCCTCCTATGTCGATAAATTCCGTTTTTAAACCATTGTTGGAAAGAAGTTGGGAGAATGACAAACACTGATTAAGCGCCATAGACCTCTCCTCAATGGAATAACCATTCAGATGAAAATGAAGGCCTTTGTATTCAAGCAAATCGAATCTTTTCGACTCCACAAAATTTTCAATTATAAACTTATGTATATCAAGCACATCAAATCCAAATCTGCTGTAGAGTTTTTTCTCATTGCAATAAAATCCACTTAAACGGAATCCGATTCTTGCTTTCCTATTTTGCTCTGCTGCTACCTGCTGGACCAGCTCACATTCGTCCACATTGTCCAGAATTAGCACGCTTCCGTTTGCCACAGCCTTTTCCACCAACTTTGTGTTTTTTACTGCAGCTGTTACGATGAGGTCCTCCGGGGCAATTCCCATTTCCAGACACTGGGTGTATTCCTGAAGGCTCGCTGTATCTATGCCCATTCCCAATTCCTGTGCTTTATGCACCACTCCCTTTGTCTTATTAGCTTTTCGTGCAAAAAAGATTTTATACTTCAGCCCGAATTCTTCAAATACCGTCTGATAGGACTTATAGTTTTCCTCCATAGAATCAGCATGGTGAATGTTGATTGGAGAACCATATTTTGAAAGCAGTTTATCCAAAAGGCTTTTTTCAGCCATGAGCTCATGCATCCATGGAGAAGTGATGGGTGTTAATGTGGGTAGGTTGGACATTAATAAAATGTTGATCTGAGTTCTGATTCTTCCTGAATCTTTGATAATTTTTCCACTAGTGACTTTGCCCAATCCGAAACAAAATCATTTCTCTTTCGGGAAAGAGTGTCGTTGTCATAGGTAAGGCCCTCAGTGGGAGTTCCAGTAAATGTGATGGAGGTATTGGCTAAGCCTGATTTGTCTATAGGGTTTCCATGTTCATTGATGGCAATACAACCGGGACGGTAATCGAGTCTTCCTTCCTGACGGTTTACGTATGGAAAAATTAACTCATTTTCCAGCAGGTTTCCGAAGAACTCTCCTGCGCATCTATGTAATTGAATTTTGGGTATTCGTGCATCCACCAGATAATCGGCATGCACATCTTGTTTATTTTTATTTAATAAGATATAGCCATTAGAATTTTCTATTTCCGGATTCTGGGCAAATGAGAAATCGATTAATCCGGCTTTCGCAATAGCCAGGATTTTCTTCATATTCTGTATAGGTGGCCCATAGGAAATCCTGTTCAAGTGGCCTGCATATTTCTCCAGAAATACCTTTTGAGATTGCGGCTTTAGGCCGCCGAATTTGTAAAGTTCATTAAAGAAGTCACTCAGATGCCTCCACAGTTCGGACGTAGCAGCCAAAGCGCTTTCCTCCGGACCGATCTCCGCTTCCAAAATACCTTTTTCAATAAATTCCACAGTAGCATTATGAACATCAGAATCAGGCAGACGAGATTCCAGAAAGTCATGAAAATCAAATCGCGGAGTGTCGGGATGCTTTTCAAGAAAGCTCTCTATCTGAATTTCTACTTGGGTGAAATCATGCGAAAGTGTAAGCTCAATTCCTTTTTCCTTAAACAGTTTGGAATAATAAACAGAGGTGAATTCCTTTTCAATTAACGGCAAAAGCTGGCGCTCAAAATCATATTTCCCGTCCCAGGCTTCCATATATTCGAGGGATTCACTTCTAAAATAAAAGGGAGAATAATCAGGTTTCCCAAAGGTATTTCCTCTTGGAATCATTGGCAGACCGGATTTGGAAAATGGATAAATTATTGAAGGCTCTTGGCCAGACTTGATGTAGGAAAGTATTCCTTTTTCGTCCTCTTCAAACTTGCCATTTCTTCCCTCCGTCAATGCCAGAACTGCATCGATAAAAGTTAACCCCTTACCTTTGATGGCAACCGCACTTCTTTCTTTTATCTGCGATAAGCGCCGCGTCACGGGATAAATAAAATCAATGTGGTTAGCTTGTGTTTGTGATTCTGGATCATTTACACAGGGATGTCCTGTTGCTATAAGAAGATTATGGAAATTTTCGATTGAAATAACTTTTCCCGAAAGAGAATCTTGGTAGCTAATGTGGTAAATATCCTCCTGCTTTGCTATGTCCTTAACCTCGCCAATGTGCTTATGAATAATCACTTGAGCTGGACAGGCATTCAACAAGTCTGAAAAACCCTCGGATAGGTATTTGCCCACTGTGGCTCTTGAAGAAAAAGTATATGCACTCGCCTCAGGAAATTCGCCCTCTTTCTCCTCAAGCCAGTTAACAAAAGATTTTGGACTTGGAACAATGGGCTTTGGATCCTGATCTGGCCACATATTGATGTAGCCATTTACATAATTCATCATCAAATACGAAGGCTGACTGCTATCATATACGTATCCTGATCCGAAAGAATCCGACTTGTTGAAGAGATGAATTTCAACAGGCAAAGGATCATCCATCCTAGCTAAATTGGCTAGTAGACGCTCCAACCCGTAAAGCCCCTTAGGACCAAGTCCGATTATTCCAACTCTCAGTTTGCAAGGCTCTTCAGTCATTGATTTGGTTTTTCATTGATAATTTATAGTTAAACCAGAACCTTTTCTAGCTTGGTGATATTTTCGCTTACCCAATCTTCATTATAGATGGTGTCTAGATAACGCTCTCCCCTGTCACACAATATCATGGCGACGGTAGAACCAGTGGGTAAGGAAGGAATAAGTTTTTGTACAGCGTATGTGACGGCACCTGAAGATCCTCCACAGAGTATCGCTTCTGTATTTAGCAATCTATGACAACCTTCCACGCATTCCGCATCGCTTACATGAACGACATCAAAAATGGATTCTACTTTTAAGAACTGGGATTTTCTGCCTGCTCCATGACCTGGGATTTTTCTTTCACCAGGTGGTAATCCGAAAATAACACTTCCTAAAGCGTCGACAGCAATAATTTTAGTCTTAAGCCTATTGGCCTTGATATACTCTACACATCCCATGAGTGTACCGCAGGTACTGGTAGCTGCAAAGAGATAATCGGGAGCCTGTCCCAAGTCTTTGATGATTTCATGCATGGTCTGCTTGTGGGCAGCTGGATTTTGGATATTCCCATATTGGTTGGTCCAGAAGCTTCTCGGATTGGAATCCAGGATTTCCTGTACCCTGTCTAATCTAGCTTGTAGAAAACCACCCACTTTCGCAGGAGTGTCAACAAAGTTCACTTTTCCTCCATAAGCTTTAATAATTTTGACATTCAGCTTATTAACCATAGGGTCTACAACTACTTCCAGATTCAATCCAAAATACTTACAGGTTTGCGCTAGTCCTATGGCCATGTTTCCGGAGCTGGATTCCACGACTGTATCGCCCTTTTTCAATTTGCCATTTTCCATGGCGTGGGTGATGAGCTGTAATGCAGTTCTGTCTTTAATGCTTCCTCCAGGGTTGAAAGACTCCATTTTAGCAAAAATCTTAAACTGGGAATCAGCGAATAATCGATTAAGCCTAATCATAGGCGTGAATCCTACTGCATCCAGAATTCTGGAATAGTAAGGTTGGTGTGGGTAGGTCATAGTTGGTAGTTTTACAAAAGGTTTGGTTGGCTTTACTAGGCCATTATGTATTTGAATTCCTCGATGCAATTCTTACAGGAATGCGCACAGCGTTGGCAATCTTCATTATTGTGCTTTTCACATTCATCAAGACATTTCTGACAGGCATTCATACAGATGTGCATCATCTTCCCACGATCCGGTCGGCCAGCTTCGCAGGCTGCAAGACATTCCACACAAGCTCCGATACAGAGTTGACATACATCTATGCATTTCTCCATACCTCTAGTGTATTTGTGATTCTTGACAAACTTCTGGCAATCAGCTATGCACTGCTCCAGCACCCGGATATAATCGCTTTTCAGAGGAGTCAGACTAGTCATAAGGGTCAGGTTAAATTCCTAACCTAACAAATCCAAATACTTAGCCATCCTAGGTAAAAGTTCATTTACTGCATCCAGAACACAACAGAGCCTATTTGCTATGGATACAGCTACTGGATCAACTATAATTCTGAGGGAAATAAATACTCATATTGTAGAAGTCAGGCCTTAAATTATTTAGGTAATTTGTTTTAAGACTAACTGAAATAATTCCGTCGAAGAAGTTGTATTAGACAGAACCGACTCCATTGTTTCATCCTTATAGTTTTTTCCAATAGGTGCCTAAATAAATCACACTTCCTTCTGATGGGGTAAAATTGTTCTTGTGAGAGATGATCAATAAATCACCGAACAAAAAAAATCACGCCCTATTTCACAATGGAATTAGGGCGTGATTGATTGAAAAGATTGCTACTCTATCAAGATTCTACTAGCTGATCTCTCAATTGCTTTATCTTATCATGCGACTGTCTCAAAGTAGCTTTCTGCTCCAATATCAATTCTCTCAGATGCATTGGCAATCCTTCTTCTTTCGCAGCATCTTTATATGCCTTTTGAGCAGCATCCTCTCCGTATTCACAGTTCTCCAGGATGCTTTTTCTGTTATGTCCGGTAAAGACGGCCTTCACATCCATCCATGCTCTGTATAAAGCACCACTAGTAGTTGTTCCTTCATCCGTATCTTCCTCTAGCAAACTGAGCTCCTTGGAAAGTGCCTGCTTACATTGTTGGCTTTCACCAATAAGTGATACAAACAAAGGTTTCAAATCGTTATCCTCACTTTTTAGGTTGTCAATAGCAGTTTGGTAACCTTCGATTCGGTCGTTGTTAATCTGTACCAGATCATTTAGAATTTCGGCAGTTTCATTGTTGGTTTTCATAATGTGGTTATTTTAAATTGTTTGAATATATTTTTTCAATACAAACAATTTACCATGCTGACCAAACTAGGCTATGCCCCTCTTTAATAGGGATTAAAGTGATATCAATTGTTTAAAGCCCGACAATCAATCAAAAATCTTTAGGAAAACTAACCTCATCATGTAGAAGATTTTTCCTTTTATAGAAAGCTTAACTTCTAGTTCCCTTCCTTCCAAAACTCCTTATCAAGACCTTAAATTTAACAGCAATTGAAGGCTCAATATTCTGAACAAAATAGCGCTTTTTAAACAAAAAACTATATGGTGATTTTGATTATAACCCATAGATCCGCCGTGAGAAAGGTGTTAAACTCACTCATAGGTTAGAGACTCTATAGGATTTATCATTGCAACCTTGATGGTGTGCACGCTGACAGTGATCAAAGTGATAATCACCACAGCCAAACTAGGAATAGCAAAAATCCACCAGGACAAAGGTATGCGTGTTGCAAAATCCTGAAGCCAGGAGTTCATGATCCAGATAGAAAGTGGGATTGAAAATGCAATAGCAATGAGAATCAAAATAATAAAATCCTTGGTGATCAGTTGAAGTAGACCCGGCAGTGAAGCACCCATTACCTTGCGGATTCCAATCTCTTTTGTACGCTGTATGGTTGTGAGTGAAGACAACCCAAATAAACCCAGGCTTGCAATGAAAATGGCAAGTGCTGAGAATATGCTGAAGATGGTTCCAAACTGCTGATCAGACTTATATTGCTGATCAAAGTGCTCATCCAAAAAGAAGTACTCAAAAGGACTGCCCGGAAAAACTTCCTGCCAATCAGCTTCAAGTTTTCCCATCAATTCCTTTATTTCACCCGGTGCTACTTTCACGGAATAGAAGCCATTGGGTGCCTCGTTGTAACGGAAAATTAATGCATCAAATGATTTCTTAAGAGACTCCTGATGATAATCTTTCATTACTCCCACGATATTGAAGGTGTCACCCCAGAAGAAAATCTCATCATTGATGGCTTCTTCAGGCGAGGAAAAACCCATCAGGCGCGTGGCAGATTCATTTAAGAGAACATTCTTTTCCTCATTGGCTACATCATCGGAAAACTCTCTTCCATAAAGCATTTCCAGTCCAAAACTTTGGTTGAAAGAGCCATCGGTCATGATGATTCTGTATTGGTTTTGCTCATCCTCGGCTTGACTCAATCTTCGGATTCCACCTGCATTCCAGTCTGGCTGGCTTCCTGGAACCGAAGTGGATGCCGTGACGGAAATCACCCCTGTGTGACTGGATATATTCTGTTTGAAGACCTGATACTTTTGTTTGTAAGTAGAGTCAGTTACACTCGGTGAATTAAGTACTACTGTCTGATCTATATTGACACCCAAGTCCTGATTCCGCATAAACACAAGTTGTCTATACACTGTGAATGTACCTACCATCAGCGTGATGGAAGCGATAAACTGAGTAACCACCATGCCTTTTCTAAGCCAAACACCAGCATCTGAATTTTTGAATTTCCCTTTCAAAACTGCTACCGGCTGGAAAGATGAAAGAACAAATGCAGGATATAAGCCTGAAATAATTGCACCGAGCACAATCAAACCAAGTAAAATAATCCAAAAGGAAGGCTGCAAAAACAGATGATAGCCGAGCTCTCTTCCTGTGAGACTACTGAACCAAGGTGTAAGAAGAACGGCCAAGCCTGCAGCAAAAACCACTGCCATAAAATTTAAAAAAAGTGATTCAGTCAAGAATTGCTGTATAAGCTGAGCTCTATATCCTCCCATTACCTTGCGGATTCCCACTTCCCTCGCCCGCTCGATTGATTTTGCGGTAGCTAGATTGATGTAATTGATCCAGGCAATGATCATTATCAATAGTGCTACCACAGACAGGAAATTTACAGACTGCCGATTGCCGTTGGCTTTAAATTCCATGATATAATCTGAGTCCAGATGTATGTCAGCGACAGGCTGCAGGTGGAATTCAATTCCTGCATTATATTTTTTCAGTTCCACTCCGTGTTGATTCTGGACAAAGTCCGGAAATTTAGCTTCCAGTGATTCCGCATCGGCATTTTCCTCCAAAAGGATGTAAGTAAGAAAGCCATCCCAGTCCCATGTCATAAAAGTATTATTCGACAGCTTTTCCAAGGTGATAAAAGACCCCAACACATCAATTTTCATGTGTGTATTTACAGGCAGGTCCTCAAAAACCCCGGAAATCTCAAACTCCAGATTTCCGTTAGCCTTTAAAGTTTTACCAACGACATCCTCACTTCCAAAATACTTTTTAGCTGTGGATTGGGAAACCACCATTTTATTAGGCTCCCTTAGCACCATAGAATCTATCCCTTCCAGAAGTTTTATCGAAAAAATAGAAAAGAAATCTTCCGATGCGAAGTACAGGTTATCTTCCTTGAAGAAGGTATCTCCTGTAGAAAGAGTAGCTCCCCTGTTGGTGAGTCGTGTATATGCTTTGACCTCAGGAAAATTTGCCTTTAGATCAGGCCCAATTCCTGCTGCTCCAGCAGCCCATTGGGTGGAGAGTTCTCCCTTGTCATATCGGTCTTGTTGTATTCTGAATATTCTGTCCTTTTTATCCAGAAAATTATCATAGCTCAATTCATGCAAGACAAACTGGGTAATGAGAATGCAAGCCAACATCCCGATGGCTAGCCCTGCAATATTGATGAAAGTAAAAACCTTGTTTTTGGAAACGTGTCTCCAGAGGGAAGTAAGATAGTTTTGAAACATAGGGTTTAACAAAAAAGAGGTTTTCGGATAGCAAGCGAGGAAAGTGACCTCTAGATCTATACCGAAAATAAAAACTTGCCTAGCTTGCCGAATTGGGGCAATGCAAAAATTAAGAGCTTTATTTTTCGGACAGAATTGACCGACAGCGATCAAAAAATATAAATTGTCTGGGATAATATTTAAGAAATACGATTATCCGCAATGGTGCAAGTCGCCTTAGATTCTTTGCTTATTTGGTGGGAAGACAGAAGACCCATGACAGAAGTAGCCTCAAATATAAATCTAAACATATCCTAGATTGCTTTTGCCTATTTACTTGTAAAAAAGTAGATATACCTGGTGTAGCTGATTAGTTAGATGGGGCGAATATTGATTCGCCCCATGAATGCTCTAGAAGTTTTCCGGAAGAATGGTCTCTACCAAATCTCCATTATCATACTTTTCTTTCTTAGTAATTGCCTTGAATTCATTATAGAAAATTTGATCTCCAGTCTTTTTTCCATCTGCAAAACGCACTTCTGATTCTATTTCACCTTCCATAGTAAACCATGTCCAAAGTCCGTTTCTAAATCCGTTTTGAAAATCCCCCTTCAGTTGTTCTTTACCATCTGGGAAATAGGCGAGATATTTTCCATTCATTAGTCCATCCTTGAAATTAACAATGCCCAGAATAGGATTTTCCTCTGCATCAAAATAAGTCTTCCATTCTCCTTGTTTCAGTCCGTTGCTGTATTCCCCTTCCTCTTGCATATTCCCACTTTCATAATAGCTAACAAACCTACCGTTACCATTATTCACTATAACAGCTCCGTCTTTATCCCGGACTGTCAATGTTTTTTCCGTGTTTTCTTTGTATTGAATAGTGGATATGTGCTTCCCGTTTTCATCAAAGAATTTCCAATCCCCATCCATTTTTTTGTTTTTGACTGACCCGGAAACTGAGATTTTTCCATTTGGGTAAAAGGAAATAAAATCGCCGTTTCCATTTTGCACAGAAGGCTTGTCAGCAGTACTTCTATAGGTGATCCATTCCACATCATTTTCAGAGATATGATTTACCTCTTCCAAAAGTTGCCCTTCCTCGTCCCAAGTCTTCCAGACACCTCTCTTTTCCCCTTTTTCAAATCTCCCTTTTTGATAAATTTCGCCATTTTCATGAAAATATTCCCATTCCCCCTCAGGCATATCCAGGTAATATTTCCCCTTATCCTGGATTGTTTTATCCTCGTAAAAAGTAGTCCACTCTCCATCCATCCTATCGTACTTATATTCACCCTGCTGGTTGATTAGGCTATCCCCATAATACGAAGTGAACATCCCATGGAGAAAACCATTTTGATATTGCTGAAGGCTACTGAGCATTCCTGATTCATCGTAATATTGCCAGAAACCTTCCTCCAATCCATTTGAGTAATTGCCTTTCGCAACTACACTTCCATCCTCATAGTAAAATTCCCATTCACCATCCGCAATGCCATGCAAGAGTTTTCCTTTTGAAAGCAAATTGCCTGATTCATAATAATTGGTACTTTCTGCTTCAGAACTGCTAGATATTGTAAACATACATATGCCAATCATGACCGCAGATACGGCAGCCAACGGTAGCCTTAATTTTGCAAACGGTGGCTCGTAATTTTTCTGGTTTTCCAGAGTAGCAGGAATAGTTCTGAATGAAAATTTATATCCCTCATACCCTGCCAATCCCAGGAAAAGCAAATCAATTGGGACAAAGCTTTCCATGATAATCTGTATACTGATCAGAGGTGTGAGATAACCCAATACTTCTAAATATGTGATTGATTGCTCATCTGCATAAAAACCCACCTCAGTCAATAGATTCCCCAATAGGCAGGCGAATACTGCAATGCCCGCTCCCAGATAACCAAATTTCTTATCTACTCCCGCTCCAAAGAAACGAATTGAATATCCTACCAGTAATCCTACGCCAATAGCCATCCAAGCTATCTGATAATGAAAAGTGACGGAAATAATAGCCCAAATAATAGCTGAAAATATAGCGACTAACATTCCTCCCAAAACTGCAAAACCAAAGCTTTGATGCTGCCGGAGGTGATTGGTGATTTCTAGAGGTAAAGTTGTCAACAATTCTTCTGTTGATAGGGTAACTAACTCGGACTCCTGTTGTTCCCGTTTCTTGATGTCATCCTCCTGATAAAGATCACATGTATCCACGAAATCTGCAGCCTTGTCGGTCAAGCCACAAACTATCCCGTGATTGGGATTAAATTTCCTATTTAGACATGCAGAGCAATACTTTAATTGTGCCTTTCTATTCATGGTAAGAGTGGTTTTGACCATGGAAAATAACTACAAAGCAAAACACTTTTAATGTTTTAATTCAAAATATTTTCACCCTAAAAAATCTCCTTATGGAAGCATTAAAAACGTATTAAATCACAGACTTTTAAGCCATCTAAGCATCAGATTTATAATAGGATTAGCGGCCATGATGGACGTAGCCAAAACTTCCATTAAATTTGGCTAAAAAACAATGGACCAATCGGCCGGAAAGGCTTGATATATTTGGTATTAAGATGATCTTCAAAAACAGTATGTATTACCTGCGCAATAGATCATACTCTATATAAAATACTGTGTCCGGTTACCCTAAATCGGATGTACTACCATGTTGACTTTTATGTAGGCTTTTGCTTTGGAATGATAGTTCTAAAGCGCCACAGTAAGCACCCAAAGTGTCAATTTAAATTGATGTTTAATGCGTTTTGATAGTTTATCACCTTTATCCATCACTCCCCCGATTTCCATTCATCGAAAGATAAGTGCAACTGGACGATAGGCTATTTGTGTTTGTCCTAAATTCTTCTTTTAAGTTTTTTCAAATTAGCACATTTGTATAAATCAAAGCTTAGAAAGTGCTATCTTAAGAATATAGGATTTCAGCTATTCACTTTAAAAAGACATTTAACAAAGAGAATATAAGAGCATTAGTCAAAGAAAAATACAGAGGAGAGTAAGTTGTTTGTTCACCCACACATTAACTATTCAAATCATTCACCTAAAAAAACAAAACTATGGTTAACCAAACAGATCTAAGCACAACCCAATACGGGGTTATTCATGAAGATCAAATTGTAGATAGCTATGATTTGGTCAAGGGAATAATTAATGATTTTGAAGGAAAGGTCAATTTTAAAATCAAAGCTGATAGTGCACTTCCCTTAATCAAAGGAGACCCACAGCACTTAAAGTTACTTTTCAAGGAATTCTTCAGAAAAGCGGTCGGAATATTTAATGGATTTGGTGGAGAGTTAAACATCATCCACATCAAAGATCCCAAATCCTGGATTTTTACATTCTTCACTGAAGGATTTCAACAGGAAGAACTGGCGACAAACAGGTTGATCCCTATTACAGCGTGCGGCGAATATTACCTATCTATTTCAAAAAGGTCAATTTATCCGCAGGATTATATCTTATACATTTAAATACCAGTATACTAGCTACTGGTGATACCAGTAGCTTTATATTCTTTATACTGGACTACAAAATGTCCTTGTAATATTGGGAGCCGAAAAGCTAGCTCCAATCCTCATAATTAAGGCACCAAGCAGTCCTCTTCCTATCTTAGAGGGTTGAAACAACTTTAAGTTGCCTAGAAAGAAATTAGGTTGTCTTTCTAGGCAATCCTAGTTAGTTTTAATAAATCAAATATTTGCCACAGTTATGAAACTCATTTTTCCCACAGATCCTGTGATCAGCGCTGAGATTCCAAGCGATTACCCTATCCCTCCTATCGGAGAGGAATTTTATATCCGTTTTGAAACTTTCGTTAAAGACCCTGAGGATTGGAAAAAAGTGCAGGAACTACTGGAAAAAGAAGCGCTGACCGTAGAAAAGGTGGAAAACAATAAAATTTATCTTTATCAAGGCCAGAAAGCTGATTTGCAAGGCACCATCGAAAGCGATGAATATATGCCTTCCATTGTTCAGTACTGGGAGAAGCATCCGGAGACAAAACCGGACTGATTTTTTTAAAGGGATTTAATATTACTTGTTGGAGTTTATTGCAGGCAAATCAAAAGGCCTGTAATGGGATTGCTCGCAATCTTTTAAGTGAGCCAAGCTTCTGTTTCCCTCTTGGCTAATAAAATATGTATTCCCCATAATCAGGCAGGATAGAGTTGGCTAATTATCCTAAGACAGAAGGCTAATGAATCTTTGGGTATCAATTGTCCTCCCTTTACATTTCGACTTCGCGCAATGTGACACTAGTCTAGTGATTCTAATAAGGATGGATGATTCATGCTATCCTTGAAACAGGTATGGATAGGTGCTGATTCGGTCTATACGCAAGGATAAAAAAATAACGGAGAGGTATCCCTATTAGTAGCCAAGAATTTCAACTCTGGATAAAAAGAATGAATTAATTCAACAGCGCTAGGCTAAGATAATAATTGATGATTAGGACGCAGTGAAAGCAAGATGAAAGCGGAAATTATTTTGGTATTCATCTGTGGCGATACCGATGTTCAGCCGTTCGTGGAGACACGAACGGCGGCGTAAGTGCAGATACGAACGATGGCTTAAGTGGAGATACGAACGGTGGCTTAAGCGTAACATGAGAAGGGTGGCAAAGTTATACCCCCTATAAAAGTACCGGTTGTAGCTAATTACCTTTGCCCCAAATTCACCAATGATGAAAACCTGTTTGTTAGACTTGTCCAGAGATTAACTGAGGTGACACTGCCATTTCTTCTTAGCTTGATAGAATACTTATAAAACTCTTTCATAAACGTAGGAACGGGGTCCTTGATGTTTAATTCCAAGTAGGTATTATCAAATTTCTGGTAGGTTCTCAGCAGAACTTTTCGCATAATCATTTTGAACGCAGGACTTGTTCTTATTACAATTTTATTCGTATAGGTAATTTCAGGAAGTTCTTGCCCTAGGCCCAAAAGACAGGAATAATACGGAAAATTAGCCCCTGCAAATATGGATGCACTTACACTGGCCCAGAACCTAGGATTCATTTCAATTAGGTTGATTTGGTTTGTTTCCTTATCATACCTCAAACCTATATTAACCACTCCTGACCAGTTGAATTTTTCTATTACTTCCTGGACTACAGAATAAACAGCTTCATCCTGTAAAAATTCCATGGCATATGCCCAGGTATCATCCTCATTATTTTTATACTCTTTTGTATGGTATGAACATGGATTTTACCTTCTACACTGATCACGCTGCAATCAATGTCATATCCTTTGATGTAGGATTGAAAAATATAATCTCCCGATTGATCAATTCTATTGTGCCAAAGCTGAAGCTCATTGGAATTTTCTATGATTTCGATCCCAGTTCCTCCAAAGCCAATCGTAGGCTTAACAATTATTGGAAATTTTATTGAAGATACAACCTCATCTAAATCCCTGTTTTTATCAAAAAATATTGTCTTCGGATGAGGAATGTTATTCTCCTGAAGCCATAACGAAAGCAGATGTTTATCATCGGCGATATCAAACGAACCGACCTCAGGGACAGGGGCTATGGATATCAGTTCTGATAGTTGTTCTTTGAATTCAGAAACCAGCCTAATTGTCTCTATATGTATAGGCAGCAAAACATCAGCGTTTGTCTGTTTAATCGCCTTTACTATTGCCGCTAGTTGTTCTTGCTTACTTTCGCCTCTGGGAATGTAGATATATTTTGAAATGTACCGGGAGTATCTTACAGGTTTATCTTCATCTTTGGACAGAACAAAAATTTTACTGTTTTTCGATTCACCTAAGCACCTTACTACTGCGACTGCATTATTTGTATCTCCGTCTGGTATTAATACAGAGATTGGCTTTGTAATGTGTGAATTGTTCATTTTGGGTCTATTTAATCTGTAATTCGCTTTTTTAAGCAAAAAATAGTGTTGGTTTTTATTTAACTAGAGAAATTCCGCAGGTTGAATGACTCGCTGACCTTCTGAACCCAGGAAGAATCTACTTGTATTTCAGCTTTTCCTCAAGGTATCCAAACGCAAAAGAGTTCAAAATCCCGCCTATTTCTTCTCTATGCCGTTTTCATTTTTACTCTGACTTTAAGGCAAATCTATTTCATTTTTTTTGATTGTTTATTAAAGATCTAATTTACTAAACAATTAAATTTTGTCCAATAATTACAGTGTTCGTTTTGATGCTGATACCTTTAATTCATGAGTTATTTTTGGAAGAATGTTGATTAGTCCCTAACTGATTGCAGGACCAAAAAAACTCAATACTACTTTATTACTTCAACAGAGTCAGAAAGTCGCTTTCCTCTGTAATTCAAGATCAAATACCTGTATTTTAAGCAGATAGCTATCAAAAAGTTCCTCTTAAATCTAGATTAACGGGCAAAAGGGGTTTTTCTCTTTGCACAGCGGCTGAGAGCACAAAACTGTCAGTACCGCAAATGTTGATGCTGGATGTTTACCTTACTACTAAAGCTTCCCAGTGAGCCAAAATACTGTATCGATCCGTGTTTAATTCTATCATTGTATCTCCGAGTCCGGCGGAGCTATATACGCTTGTTTTTCTTCTGTCAAAGAAATTACTTCCTTATGCTCACGAAGCTTTTTGATGATTATTTCCTCTGCGCAACCGGTAATCACCCCAAAGTCATATAAATTGGTAATAGTCAATCCTTCCTGTCTCAACAAGTCAGCAATGGACTTTAGGTTGTTCAAGTAATTTTCCGAAATCGTTATTACAATATTTTTCATGCTACTAGTAGACTTATGGTGCCATTGTCAAACCCACACCAATATCAATATTTGGTAAGGGCAAAATCTTTGCTATTCTTTTTAACTCATAAATAATCTGATCAGGAGTATAGTTCGGAAATTTTTCCCAAAGCAGTGCAGCAATTCCTGCGACATGAGGTGTTGCCATACTTGTCCCCGAAATGGTTCTATATCTCATAGGTAGTGGCCAAGAAGAATAAATCATCACACCCGGTCCTGCAATATCGACAAGTCCAGTTGGGTTTATTGCCCTATTGGAAAAATCCGCAATAGATAGGTTAGAATCTAGTGCCGCAACGGCAAGCACTGAAGGGCAATCTGCTGGACTCCCAACGGGACTAAATTGATTCCAGGCACGCCTACTTTCATTTCCCGCAGCAGCAACGACCACTGCTCCCTTTGATAAAGCGAATTGAGCCGCTCGCTCATAAGCGATGTCGTAACCTTGCCCCGGAAAAACTCTGGAGCCTAAGGACATTGAAATTACTTTACAGCCATTATTTGCAGCCCAAGTCATGCCATTTAATATCCATGCTTGTGCTCCACTTCCTTCATTACTTAATACTTTACCTGCATAGATTAAAGCGTCTTTGGCTACGCCATACCGTTGTCCATTAATATCTGTATTTCCGCAAGCCGTGCCAATGCAATGAGTGCCATGTCCATGTGTATCGTGTATAGTCTCATCGGGGACAAATGAATTAGTGGTGATATTTCTTCCCACAAAGTCGGGATGATCGACATCAAATCCAGTATCCAGAACAGCTACTTTTACATTCGAACCAGTGAACTGCGAGATGTCTGCTTGAATTGCATTTACTCCCCAAGTTGATGGGACGTTCATTGTGGCAGGTGCTTCGTCTGGAACATAGACGATTTTTTCAGGCTCAATAATAAAATCAGCGTTTGCAGATTCTAATATCTGTATTTGTTCCTCTTCTCCACCTACCAAGGCAATTCCCAAGTCATTATATATTAAAGCATCCGCCGCCTGAATTTTATTGTCGTCCAATGATTCGGAAGTAAAGTCATTCGAGTTAGCGACTGTGAATCCTAAATTGGATTCAAAAAGTTTTTGAGTACTAGTAAAACTCTTTACACCCTCCTTTAAAATTACGAGATATCGTCCTGTATAGAGAGGCTTTTGATCAACTGGTCGTTCATATACTTCTGTTATGAATTTCTCGAAGGATATAAGTCTTTCTGTATTATCCTTTAGAAAGGTCTGTTTGCCTAAGATTGGTTTTCTCATTTTTCATCGAGTTTAATTTCGCAAAGAGGGTATGCTGTACATATCGAATAAGTTTCATCCTATTGAAGTAATCATTACGCACTTTGTATCCAAAAGAAAAGCTAGGAATATTTCGCGCAATGCCACAAAACATTTCTGGCTAAAAGTTCGGTGGTAGACGGGAAGAGGTCCTTTGAACCGAGAAGAACTTGAAAACCAATAAACGAGCTATGAATATAGTTTAACGACTAAGTTTTAGCTGTTGTTGTCGCTGTTAATTCAAATTAGTCATAGTGACAGGTAATAATGAGTTTCTTGGGAAAATTATGCGTCCGATACTCATTACACTGATCAAACCGAAATGATCAGGTATTTCATTGAGCTAATAAGTTTCTATACTCGTGCGCTGCGACGGCGTCCTTGAAAAAGTAATGGTTTTAGTTAGCTCAGTACATTTATTCTTGCTCTCCTATTTTTCCCCCACTTATATTACGGTTTAGACCGGCCCACTTCCAACCAGTGCTAATGGATACCATCTTTTCTTATGACGCAGGCCTAAAAATGAACCCTTAAGAGAGATTGAATTTTGCGAAAAATGGTTGGGTTCCTTTACCGTATTACCATATCAGGTCAACTTTTATAGTTGACAGCATGTAATATTACTGTTTTGCCGCTTTAGGACGGTGGTAATCAATCGAATTGCGCTCTATCCGCAGGTGATAAAGAATTTGGTCAAAAAACAGAACCTCCTGCTTAGCTAAATCTTGGCATTATCGGCAAAACAGGAGGTTGTATAAAATGCTATTTGACGTAATTTGGTGAAACACATTTCAACCAATATTCCAAAATGATTTTCAGCGTCTCCTTCAAACCTGAAAAACTCGATGGCTTTACAAAGAAACCCTGAACAGATTTAGAATAGGCATCAACAACATGTTTTTGCTCTGCACTAGTTGAAAAAAATAAGAATGGTATTGACTTCAACCGAAGTTGTTCATTCTGATGAATTTTTTCCCTCAATTCAATTCCACTTAGTATGGGCATATTGATATCAGAGAACATAATAAATGGCTCGACTTCCGTTTCAGTCAAATATTTTAAGGCTGCGTCCCCATCCCAAAAAAAAATAACTTCATTTTGATAATTCAAAGATTTGAACGCTTCTTGAAACAGTTCTTGATCGTCTATATCGTCCTCAATTATAACAATCGGCCCTCTTCTATTCATAAATTTTTCTTGCAAAGGTAATAATCTCATTTGAAAAAGTCATTAGTGCACCTATGCCGACGATAGCATATTACACAATCGGATCAGGCAAGGGAAGTGCAGCCAAAATTGCTTTGATTCAAGAGGAGAATTATCACTTAAAGGTTGAAATTTCAAGAGATAAAAAACGGATTTTAGTCTCTGTTCATCCGAGTGCAGATAGATCTGAATCAGCATGCTGCTGTTGTAATTCTGAAGACCTGGTGAATTAAAGAAGTTGAGGTAAGGTACATGGTTTCTAAACATAATAATTCCTTTATCGGGCCGATAGGTGAAGGTTATTCACCTATTGTATCACAGATAGAAACTATCTAAAATGCCCACTAAAAACCAATGCTATTTTCCGCGCTTTGGATAATAACCCAAGGAAAATCTTTTGATTGGGTAATAAAAGAATGGACGAACAAAGAAGAGATAAGTCATTAGAATCCTTTATCTGAATGGATATATGGAAGACCCAAACCGATCTACAATGGCCATTTCCAGAAATTCCCTGTGGTCTGGATGAGCAATCCGCATCAGTTCATAAGCCCGTTGGCGAAGATTTTTTCCATACAGATTGACCATTCCATATTCGGTGACCACGTATTGCATATGTGCCCTTGTAGTGACCACTCCTGCTCCTTCCTTTAAAAAAGGGACTATTTTTGAAGTTCCCTTTCGGGTGGACGAAGTCAGGGCCATAATCGGCTTGCCTCCCTCAGAAAGTGATGCCCCTCGCATGAAGTCCATTTGTCCGCCCACTCCGGAGTACTGGTAGCTACCGATGGAATCGGCACAAACCTGGCCAGTCAAATCCATTTCCACGCAACTGTTAATTGAGATTACTTTCGGGTTTTTACGAATGACGGCGGTGTCATTGACATATGCAGCTTCATGGAATGAAAATTCCGGATTATCATCTATTGCGTCATATAGTTCTTTAGACCCTGTGACAAATGCCGAAACAATTTTCCCCGGATGCTTTTTCTTGTATTTATTGGTAATGGCGCCGGACCGTAGAAGACCTAATATACCATTGGAAAACATTTCAGTATGAATACCAAGGTCTTTATGCTGTCTTAGGGAATCCAGAACAGCATCAGGAATCGCCCCTATCCCCATTTGCAAAGTAGACCTATCTTCAATCAAAGCGGCACAGTGATTTCCTATTTTCAGTTCTATATCAGTGATTTTTTCTTTGTAATTCACTTCTGGCAGTAACTCATCCACATAGATGGCGGTATGAATTTTAGAAATGTGTACCTGTCCGTCGCCATGAGTTCGTGGCATCTGCTTATTAACCTGTGCTATTACGATTCTTGCGGTTTCCACCGCTGGCTTAGCGACATCCACAGATGTACCCAGAGAGACAAAGCCATGCGCATCGGGCTCAGACACCTGAATAATTGCCACATCGATTCTTAAAATATTTTGCCTGAACAAATTACCAATCTCGCTCAAAAATATCGGTACATACCCTCCGTGGTCAGAATTAGCTGCTTCCCTTACGTTTTGGGATACAAAGAGCGAGTTCATGTAAAAACTTTCTTTGCATTCAGGTGAAACTAAGGGCATCTCACCCAGCGTGGTAATGGCTACGATTTCCACATTTCTCAACTCATCTTTTCTTGCCGCCAGAGCATACAAAAGTGTGGTGGGAGTAGCAGCACTTCCGTGGATAAAAACCCGCTGATTACTTTGAATGAAGGAAACGGCTGTTTCCGGAGTGACATAATTAATCATAGCAATAAGTTGGGTTAATGGTCATAGAATTTACAATGTGGAAAGAAAGAAGAATCGGTTTTAAAAATCATTAAGGCCTATTGTATTCTTCAGTTTATTTGATTTACACCAGTGATCTCAGTTGAAGGTGTGAAACTGTATATTTGACTGTCAAGAATGAACTCGACAGCAGCGCATACCAAAGCAGAATTCAAGTGAGGAAATTCGCCCTTACAGATTAGTTTACTAAAATAAATTCACATCTGCTCTTCCAGTACCAATCCAAAATTAACTTCAATAGAATCTCTCACTTTTATTGTCCCAAGGAACTTTACCGGAGGCACAATTTCGAAATCCGTAAAGGTTAACTTACGTGTACCCGCCAAAAGAGCCTTGCCGTCGTTTTTAGCCAGAAAGACACAGGAAATCGGATAGATTCTGGAAACGCCAGCCAATGTGATTTCCACTTCTCCTTTTAGATTTTCCTGATTGATATTTTCTGATTCCCTGATCAGATTAATGAAGCGAACACTGATTGTAGGATGGTCATCTGTCTGAAGTGTTTCCCGAAAATCTTTAGTCATTATTGCGTTGAAGCAATCAAAATCCAACGTGTTTAATGTAAGCACTCCGCTCCATCTGGTAATTCCACTATCAGGAAAATACGTTTCCTTTAAAATATCATGTCCTTGATATTTACTCGACTCGCAGTGAAACCCGGAGATATTGGAACTTCCTGCTATTTCGATGACACTGCCTGAATCTATTTTCCATGTTTTAACTTCCGGGTTTTCTCCAGAAGTAATCACTAAGCAGCAATTGGTGATGAATAGAAGTAAATTCCACATGTTTATAAATAGAAAAGCCTAGTCGGATTTAGAAAGTTAAATTGACTAGGCTGCTTTAGGAAAGTTAGAAACTGATAGCTGCTTCTAGATTGAAACCATCGAATTTGGCTCCATTATAAAGAGATGTTGCATCAAACCCATTTTTGTATTCCTGATTCATATATTCAAGTTTGACGATCACATTTTTGGTCATAAACCATCCTCCTCCTACATTGACGCGGCTTATTTCAAGGTCCTGAGGAGCTGAATCATTATTTTTCCCCTTGACTGTATTGTATCTGCCGCCGATATAAAATTGCTCAGTGCTTCCAAATCGATAAAGAAGCTCACCTGAAACCTGAGTAAAACTTCCATCGCCCTGATCCTTGGAGTTACTTACTGATTCCAAAATCCCAAAGAACTCCAATCCTTTATATTTGATGAAAGGGTTGAATTGGAATGCGGTCATCTGTTTGAATCGTGGATTGAATCTTCCTTCGAAGTCATTTGAAGTTCCTTCTATAGGTTCCAAAACATGATAATAGCGCCCTCCTGCCCTGTCTCCACCATATAGCCATGTTCCGGTGGTAGTACCGTTATTCAAGTACCAGGATCCTGTAAGCCTAAACCTGAAATCTTCATTCAATTGCTTGTCCACACCTAATTTGCCGTAGAAGGAAAGCTTGTTGTCTGTATTGTCATTTACTACCACATCCTGGTTTAGTTTGCCATTGGTAAGACCTACGACTGCAATAAGGCCATCCTTTTGAACAGTTACTTCTCCAAATGCTTCCGTGGAAAATGCATCCATTATATAATTACCGATAAATGGATTATAGATAGCCCGGGCATTATCCGTTCTCCGGAAATGTGCATCCCCGTAATTAAACTCATCCATACCAAATGTAAGAGTGGTATAATCCATGACCCCATCGAGAAAACCTTCTTTGATGAATCCCAATCGGTCAATCTGAACATATCCTCCTTTTACCCATGCCTCATTGTGATGCTTGGAGGAGAGATAAGTTCTCAGGTGCAATCTCATCCCGTCTGCGAGCTGTGTGTTGATGTTAAGGTTTGCACTTGGCAAGTTGAAATTGGAGCCAAGTTGCACCAGATTATTCAAGGAATTGGAATGGTTGAGAGACTGAAACTGAAGGGCAAAATCTCCCCCTACAAAGACACGTACTTTGTCAAAGTCTCCTCCTTTTTCTTTAGGGGATTCAAACACATTCAAACCCTCTTTACTGTTTTGCCGGAAATATTGCAGTTCCGTTTTTTCCTGAGCAAAAGCAGCGCTGCAGGTAAGCAAAGCCCCAAATAAGAAGGAGGCGATAAAGTTTAGCGTAAATAATTTCATGTTGGTGTAGTTTAATTAATTGGAGAAAAGCTTGTCTCAAAACCGAGTGTCAGTTTATCTCCGGTCTTTATGGTACCAAAGACTGCCGTGGGCGGATCTATTTTAAAATCAGTGAATGCTATGTCGTGGACTCCCTTAAATTGGATTGACCCTCCATTTACAGCGTATGTGGCTTCCAGAAGTATAGACTTCTCAGTCCCTGCAATTATTAATTTTCCTTTAACCTTTACAGAGTTTCCTGTGACTGAAATAAATTCAGACATCACAAATTTGATCGAGGGATACTTTTTTTCTTTCAGGGCTTCGTAAGCATTGTTATCCATCCCACCCTTACCGCTCTTTAAGCTTTTAACCGGCATTTCTATTGTCATGGACTGTATGTTGACCAGCTTTCCGTTTTCTACAGTCAGCTCAGCAGTCCCCTTAGTATTATCCATAGCTTCCATTTGCCAATTATGGATAGTGGAAGTGCCAGAAACCGTCAGTTTTTGTGCTCCAGACAATTTATAAGACCGCTGACCATAGATGGGGCTGACCATGAAGAGTAGCACAGATAGAATAACAAAGGAGGTAACATAGATACTTTTCATAGGAATAGTGTATTGGTTTTGCACTGTATGCACTGGCAAAAGTACCCGCCTATTCCTCCTGAAAACTTGAGAAGTATTTCAATTGAAACTGACTTATGTCATAGGATGTGATACTGCTGATGTACTAAATGTGTGGGTGAAGTTGAATGCCGTGAGGTAATTTTAAGGCACTACAGTAATTCTTTGGCGGGTGATTATTTGTCCTTAAAGTGGAATGGACTTACAAATCTTTTGAAATATGAAAACCACCATTCAATTTGGCTCTTTACATTTCGACTTTGCTCAATGTAACATAAGTCTGGTGATTCTAATGAGAATGTGGGATTTATGTTTGTAATGGGTAAAGAAGGGAGAATGTTATTCGCCTCTATGTAGATGATAAATGCGATTATAAAAAGACCTGACGGGACAAACTGTGGGTAGTCCAAGGTTTCAACCCTGGGATAAAGGATTATATTCATTCACCAGCGCTGACCCACAATCATCATTTGGAAAGAAGGCGTTAGCCAGCAAGATGGAAACTGGAATTATTTTGGTTTTGATCTGTGGTAATCTCTATTTTCTGCGGTTCGTGGAGAAACCAAAGGTGGCGAAGCGCCATTTAGAATGATAATCTTGCTGTTATTAATAAATTTATGTAGAAATTATGGGCAGCCTTATCTACGTACGAATGCGCAGGCACCTTATCTTATTGGGAGAGATAAAGTAATGATCTTTATAATGAAATTACTTTTGTCACTGGATCGGATTAGTTATTATGCCTCACCTTGCCTTCTTCCAGATACGATTTGCTCCCGAATCACCTTGTTCTCGGGATAAAAATATCTGGAAATTCCTGCATATCATCATCATTTAGGCCAAGCTTGATTCACCAATCTCTGATGCTGTTTTTCTCTAAGTTCACTACATTCTGATCATAGCATATCACTTACCTACTTTCTCTAAATGAGCTTCTTTAATCTTCCTTCTTAGGATTTTTCCCACATTTGATTTTGGGAGTTCGTCTGTGAAATGAATTTCTTTTGGACACTTATAATTCGTTAATGATTCGTGGCAGTGAGCAATTATTTGTTCTTTGGTAATGGATTTGTCTTTTGCTACCACGTATGCTACCACTCTCTCGGTGGATTTCTCATCCGGAATTCCGATCACTCCTACCTCAAGTACTGCCGGAAAAGAAGCAATCACATCCTCCACTTCATTGGGATAGACATTGAATCCAGAAACCAGTATCATCTCTTTCTTGCGATCTACAATCTTGGTAAAACCATCTTTGTCCATCACACCAATATCCCCTGTTTTGAACCAATCTCCAAGCATGACCTCAGCAGTTTCTTTTGGCTTATGCCAATAGCCTTTCATCACCTGAGGGCCTTTAATGCATATTTCCCCACGTTCTCCTGCCTGTAGAATATTTCCTTCATCGTCTATAACCATAAATTCCGTATTCGGAAGTGGAAGACCGATCGTGCCATTTCTTTCTGTACCGTCTATAGGATTGCAAGAGGCTACCGGAGAAGTCTCTGTAAGTCCATAGCCCTCAGCTAAAGGTGTTCCCGTCACAGCCATCCACTTTTCGGCAGTCGCTTTTTGCACTGCCATTCCTCCGCCTACAGCTATCTTTAATCCGCTAAAATCGAGTTTCTTAAAGGCTTCCTGATTAAGTAATCCGTTGAAAAGTGTATTGACTCCAGTGAAGACCGAAAATTTATACTTGGATAAATCCTTGCAAAATGCGGACATATCCCTCGGATTAGTGATCAGCAGATTGTGCGCCCCTATTTTAAGCATCGCAAGGCAATTTACCGTCAATGCAAAAATGTGATATAGGGGAAGAGCTGTCACTACTATTTCTTCATTCTCCCTCAATTTAGGCTTCATCCATGCAGAGATCTGCTGCATATTCGCTACAATGTTTTTGTGCGTTAATTCGGCCCCTTTAGAAACTCCAGTAGTTCCTCCTGTATATTGAAGGAAAGCAGTATCTTCTAAGGATAGCTCTACAGGTTTGAAATTATGGTTAGCTCCCTGGGATAATGCTGATTTGAAAGTAACTGCTTTTGGAATAGAGAAAGCCGGTACCATCTTTTTAATATGCTTCACTACCAGATTAACGATAGTCCCTTTAAGACCACCTAGCAAATCCCCTAGTTCGGTAACTATAATGTACTTGGCTGGGATTTCAGTTAGGATTTTTTCCAAATTACCTGCAAAGTTGGCGACGATGACGATCACCTCAGCACCCGAATCTTTGAACTGATGTTTCATTTCTGAAGGAGTATATAGTGGATTGGTATTCACCACTATCATTCCTGCACGAATAGCCCCAAACATTGCCACTGGATATTGAAGAGTATTTGGCATCTGAATGGCAATGCGGGTTCCTTTTTTCAATCTCAATACTTGAGTCAAATAGCAAGCAAAATCCTCACTTAGTTTGTTTAACTTATTGAATGACATGGTTTTCCCCATACATTCATAAGCTACAGCATCACCATATTTTTTAACACTTTCTTCGAAAAGCTCTGCGACGCTGGAATAGGCTTCACAGTCTACTTCTTTTGGAACAGATTCTGGATAATGTTTAAACCAGGGAAAATCCTTCATAATATCTTGGTATTGGGTTTATGTATTTTTGTTGAATTAATTAAAATCTAGACTCAGGTCAAAAGATCTTATGTCTATTTCAAAATTTTTCTGGCAATTAATTCCTTCATTATTTCATTTGTACCTGCATAAATTCTCTGGACTCTGGCATCCGCATACGCTCGTGCTACCCCATAATCCCACATATATCCGTAGCCTCCATGAAGCTGCACACACTCATCAGCTACTTTACACTGTAGCTCAGTCATATTATATTTAGCAGCGGAAGCCATAGCCGAATCCAATTTGCCGTCATTGTGTAGTTGTACCAGATAATCGCAATAGATCCTTCCTTGCTCCAATGCTGCACACATCTCAGCTAGTTTAAAGCGTGTATTCTGAAAATCTGAAATTGCCTGATTAAAAGCTTTCCTCTCCTTGACATATTTGATCGTCTCCTGAAGCATATATTCACCTAATGCTACTGCTGCAAGCGCAACTACTAATCTCTCCTGTGCCAATTCTGTCATCAGGTATTTAAAACCCTCCCCTGCAGCGCCAAGCAAATTCTCCTTGGGAACGACCACATCTTCAAAAAACAATTCACAGGTATCCTGAGCATGAAGGCCTACTTTATCAAAGGGTAGTCCTTTGGTGAAACCTTCCATTGTGTTGTCCAGCAACACCAAACTAATTCCTTTAGCACCTTTCTTTGGATCAGTCTTCACTGCGACCACTACTACATCACATAGATACCCGTTGGTAATAAAAGTCTTGCTGCCATTTACCAAATAATGATCTCCCTGATCTACTGCGCTGGTCCGGATACCTTGCAAGTCACTTCCCGCTCCGGGCTCAGTCATAGCTACCGCACCAATATATTCACCTGTGATCATCTTTGGGATGTATTTTTCCAAAGCACTTGCTGTCCCGTAATGCAATATATAAGGCAGCACAATATCATTGTGAAGGGGATATCCTATCGCTGGACCAGAGCAACCGCTCAATCCAAGCTCTTCAATAAAAATTGCATTGTATCGAAAATCCTGAATATTCAGACCTCCGAGATATTCCGGTGCCTGTATTCCCAAAAAACCACACCCTCCTAGCTTCTGCCAACTTTCCCTGGAAACCATCTTATTTTTCTCCCAGGTAGAATTGTAGGGAGTGATTTCCTTTGCAATAAAACTTCTCACACTGGCTCTAAAAAGATCATGCTCTTCGTCAAAAAGAGTTCGGGGTAGTCCAAACATGCTGTTTATTTTTAGGGTTTTATTCTAACCAAAAATAAGGAATTTTACTCCCTAGCCTTCAAATTCATTTATGAAAGATCTTTTTTAGTTGATTTTCCAACTTTAGACAAAACATATCCATATCTATATCTATATTCTTATTTTTAGCTTCGTTACTTACCACCCAATTAGAATTTATGATCGATTTAACTGAGCAATCCAGTCTGCAGACACTTCGTTCCCTCCCTCTCTGGAAAGAAAAGGAGGAGCTGATTTCGGCAAAACCTGCCGGGGAAAGCAACATGAATTTAGTCCTTAGGATCGAGACAAGTTTACGATCCGTAATCTTAAAACAGTCTAAGCCCTACGTTAGAAAATTCCCTCAAATGCCTGCTCCAATCGAAAGAATAGAAGTGGAGCACACCTATTACGAAATAATACAGTCCGATCCCACACTAAAAAAGTATAGTCCCACTGTCCTCCTTTACTATCCAAATGAACATATTCTGCTGACAGAAGACTTGGGAAAAGGAATTGACTTTGCCGCTTTGTATCAAGCTGATGAAAAGTTAAAATCCAACGATTTGGAAAGTCTGGTAGATTACCTGAACGCTCTTCACGGGTTGGAAATCACTCATTTCCCTGACAATTCAGCAATGAAGAATCTTAATCATGAGCATATATTTCATTTCCCATTTTTGGAAGAAAACGGTTTTGACTTGGATACGATACAAACAGGCCTGCAAGACTTAAGCATGGAATACAAAACTGATTTATCACTCAAAAAAGCCGTAAAAGGACTTGGTGAGCAATACCTGAGCAATGGAAATATTCTGCTTCATGGGGATTTTTACCCTGGCTCATGGCTATCCACTGTCGATGGACTGAAAGTAATTGATCCCGAATTTGGATTCCTAGGTGATCGGGAATTTGATCTGGGAGTCTTGTTGGCACATTTTGACCTTACCCTGCAAGAAGGGAGTTTGAAAACAAGTTTTCTCCAGAAGTATAGGCATACCATTTCCGAAAACTTACTGAATGCCTATCATGGAGTGGAAATAATGCGGAGATTGATAGGCATAGCACAGTTGCCTGTTTCGTTAGATTTAGGCCAGAAGAAAACAATGCTTGAGAAGGCAAGAAACCTTATTCTATCCTGATGAAAAATTGCTGTTTGGTAGTAATTTTCCTTCTCTCATTTTCAGCTTGCAATAACAAGAAATCCACAACGCCTGTTGAATTTTCTGATCAGGAAGTGCCAGAAATTGGATTGACTGAAAAGCAGCTTTATGATAAAATCTTGGGAATGCTTGTAGGATCCGCAATTGGTGATGCCATGGGAGCTCCTACCGAGGTGTGGTCCCGTGAAGAAATTAAACTAGAGTATGGATTTGTGGAAAGTCTGGATTCAATGGTTCGGGAGGTATCACCTGAGGGAATCTGGAAGGCGAATCTGCCTGCTGGATGCACCACAGATGACACCCGTTGGAAAGTATTGACAGCCAATTACCTACTATCTCAAAGTCCCAATCAATTAGATGCTGAGGACTTTGCAAAGCAAATTTTATCCACATATGAATTGTATACCAAGGAAATTAAAGAAATACAAAGCATTGATCCAGAACCATTTGAATATGTTTCCTTAAAGATGGGATGGCTGCAGGAATGGGCTAAAGTCAGTCAGCCTTTTATAGATGGTAATATGCTAGGGTATGCAGATTCTCTGGGAAAATTCTACGGAGGAGAAATGGTCTGTGCCGGTCTGCTGTATTCCCCAGCTTTAGGATCATATTTCCCTGGAAATCCTGAAAAAGCCTATAAAGAAGCGTACAAACTTTCCTTTTATGATCTGGGCTATGCTAAAGATATTTCCGCCCTATCTGCAGCGATGACTTCTGCCGGAATGCGAACGGGAGCAACTAAGGAAGATTTGCTCTCATCGTTGCGCTTAGATCCGGAGCACTACTTTGAAAGTCGGCTCGTGGGTAGAACATCACATAATATTCTGAAAAATGCGCTTTGGATTACTGCCGAATCAGCTAAGCAGGATAGTCTAGGGAATATTTTAAAAACAGATAGCAAAGCTTTAGAGTTTGCATTTACCCAGCTGGATCAGAGGTTGCAGGACATGCCATTTCACGCTGGGGAAATCTGGCTTCAGACACTTACCGCTATTCTTTATTCAGATTTTGAATTTATGGGTACAATGACCTTTCTGGTGAATTATGGCAGAGACAACGATACTACTGCGGCGGTGGCTGGAGGGATTTTAGGAGCTTTTTATGGCTTCGAGCAATTGCCAAAACTAGAGAGAGAAAAAGTCCTCAAAGTAAATAAGGAGCTACTTGGAATTGACTTAGCCCAAACTGCAAACATATTGACTGCTCATATGCTGGGGAAGTGATACCTCTTTAACAGCTTGCCAATGCTACAATTTTCACCTTATTAATGGTCGAGAAGTGTTTCGCGCCTACCTAAGTTTATTGTAAAAACATGTAATGCTATTAGAAAAGCCCAATGATTCAGGAAATCACAGCGCTATGGTCTTTACGTTTTCCTTTGCGCTTAAATAAATAAAAAACCCCAAATCTTCCGATTCAGGGTTTAGAAGCAAGAACTTGGTTTAGAATTCAAATGTAAATTTTTCGTGTTCTACCTTTTGCATCAGTCACTTGAAAGTACACATCTTCAGGCTGTATTCCGTTTAATTTATAGTCCTTTCGGAAGCCTTCCGGCTGATCTATAATCTCTTCGTGCACAACCTTGTTATCAACAACTTTTTTGATTTTGACGTCTACGCCAGCCTCTTCTAATCCTACTACCACCAGATTGATCGTGTAGTCATTTATTTTCTTGCCGTAGGCCATTAATGGATACACTACAGGAGCTGGTTCTTCTTTTTCCACAGTTTCAACGATATAAGAAACTTCTTCATCTTCCGTAGAAATTAATACCTGATACTCGCCGCAAGGAAGACTGTTCAAATCATAAGGAATGTGAAGGTCCTCTTTGGCTTTGACAGATCTTGAATGAAGCTTTTTGCCACTCATATCTAAAATGGCAATTTTTGCTTTGCCAACACCTTCATTTAGATGTACAGCGATTTTCTTATAAGTAGTGTGAACTGATGAATTTGCCTTCAAATCTTCAAGATCATTGGATGCAAATGTACTGGTCGCTAAAAGTCCAGCTAGTGCGAATGTGAATAAGGTTTTCATAACATTGTTGGTTTAGAGTTATGCTTCTCCTAGATGCGAAGCTCATACCAACAGCGCCAGAAACCCGCTTCTAAGGCATTTTGTGAGGATTAGGCATTTACAAAATTTAACATTTGCGAAAAATATAATTTGGTAAATAACCGAATCACTACCTGAAAACTGTATAGAAAGTGGTCATTTTAGATGAAAATTGTAATATCTCCGAACAGTTTTGAGCTTTAACCACTAAAATTGAGGTTACACTTTATTGTATAGGTTAGTGAAAATTAATTTTAGGAAATAATGTAAGTGCTTGAAAACAAATATTTTAAAAAATGAAAACCTGTACGCTCGTGCACAGGTATCGTTCGCTAAGAGACAGAAATTGATTTATATCAACTATTTTTTAGGCTCAGACTTAGCTCTTTGACACGGTCTTTTATATCCATATTTGAAATATCCCGATTCATTGAAGTTGCCAAAAGGAAATCATTTACAGCTCCCAAATGATCAGTGGATTTCCCATCAGCAAGTGTAACATAGCGCATCGTAGTCCACAAAAGAGTTTTTAATTGCTTTTCGCTATCATCCGTCATATAGTATTCTAAAATAACAGTATTGTGATTGTGCCATATAATTCGACTCTTTATTCGCACCCACTCTCCCACCATGGCTGGTTTCACATAGGAGATGTTATGGTTATAAATCACCCAGGCTGCCTGATACTTTTTGATAAAGTCCATCATCTCGACACCATAAAGTTTTGGCACCTGATCTTCCCGTGCATTGAAAAAGTAATCGAAATACTTCGCATTGTTTAAATGACGTAAAGGATCACAGTCCTGAAATCTGATCAGAACTCTGCTTTCTGTTTCCTTGGGATAATGCTTCTCTGAGTTAAATTCGAACATGGTCTAGTATAGCTGAGCTTTCGATAAGTACCACTCCAGCATTTTTCATTTCTTCCAGAGCCTTTTCTTCGTCGCTAACATTCACATTCACTGCTTTAGTAGCGTCAGTGATCAGGAAGGTTTTGAATCCTAAACTGACAGAATCCAATGCAGTGAATTTCACGCAGTAATCCTGGGCCAGCCCTGTTACAAACACATTCATGATCCCTTCATTTTGTAGAAAATCACCTAGGCCAGTATCTTCTCTCCTGGCGTTATCAAAGAAACCTGAATAAGAATCAACTTCAGAATTTTTACCTTTTTGGAAAATTGCAGTCCAATTGGTTGGGTTTAATTCCTCATGAAATTCGACTCCCATAGATCCTTGCACGCAGTGAACTGGCCAAAGAAACTGTGGTAAGCCATTTAGATCTATAACTTCCCCTACTTTTTTCCCTTCATGATTTGCTGCAAAACTCCCATGATCTGCGGGATGAAAGTCCTGCGTAGCCACTATAAAATTGAAATGCTGCTGCAAAGCATTGATAAGAGGAATTACTTCTTCACCTCCACCTACTGCCAATGCTCCACCTGGTAAAAAGTCATTTTGCACATCTACGATCAGTAATGCACTATTTTTCAGATTCATTGCCATTATCTACTTGTTTTGCTTTCAATACTAAATCCATTCTTAACTGATGAAGGTTCTCTTCCAACCCAATTGGATACAAATGCGGATTTACCAACCGCTTATGTGTTTTATCCAATGAATCAAGCTGGGCTTGTACCCTTTCTCTTATTTGAATTATGGTAGGCAATTTGTAAATCAGCTTGCCACTTGAGAAAATAGGTTTAAGTAAAATCTCTTCCTGATAAAACGCCGGCATCATCCGCTTTCGTCTGGTTGGATCATTGGGATCAATGATCAGAGCCGCCTGTGGGTTCAACTCCTGGTCTTCCAAATAAATCATGTCAGCGACAGCCTTTCCCTTCGAAAAAAACCGCTTTACTGTATGCACGCCAGGAATATTAATTTTTAAGGATTGCTGAGAAAGTTTCACTTTTGGAACCCAGGAACCTTTCTCATCCCGAATGGCTGACAATTTATATACTCCACCAAGTGCTGGCTGGTCAAATGCCGTCACCAGCTTTGTACCTACCCCCCACACATTGATAGATGCCTCCTGTCCTTTCAATGATGTGATGATGTGCTCATCCAAGTCATTTGATGCTACAATCTTTGCCTCGGGAAATCCAGCTGCGTCAAGCATCTCTCGCGCTAAATTGCTGAAATAAGCCAAGTCACCGGAATCTATTCGAATGCCCACCATTTCCTTTCCCTTACTTCGCAAAGCATTCCCAACCTTGATAGCATTCTTGATTCCATTGACCGTATCATAAGTATCGACAAGGAAAATGGATTGTTCGGGAAAGGCATCTGCATACGCTTCGAATGCTTCCATTTCTGTCTCAAAAGACATAATCCAGCTATGCGCGTGAGTTCCTGATACCGGAATCCCAAAGAGTTTACCTGCCATGACATTACTGGTGGAAGTGCATCCTCCTATGTATGCTGCCCTGGAAGCCGCCAACCCTCCATCTATCCCTTGCGCCCTCCGCAAACCAAATTCCAAGACAGGCTCACCTTGAGCAGCCAAGTTGATTCGGGCGGCTTTTGTTGCAATCAAACTCTGGAAATTGACAATATTCAGAAGTGGAGTTTCCAATAGCTGGCATTGTATCAAAGGTCCTTTTACCCGCACCAAAGGTGTATTGGGGAAAACAACCGTTCCTTCTTCCACTGCATCTATGTCACAGGTGAACTTCATTTCGCTGAGGTAATCCAAAAATCCTTTTGCGAAAACTGGCTGTCCATCTTTGCCTTTCATCCCCGCCAGATAATCAATATCCTCCTTATTGAATTTGAAATTTTTGCAATAATCCACTATGTAATCCAAACCTGCAGTGATTGTAAATCCACCCTGAAAAGGATGTTTGCGAAAGAAAAGATTGAAAACAGCCTCCTGTTCAGCTTTTCCAGATTTCCAATATGCGTAAGCCATAGTGAGCTGATAGAAATCTGTTAAAAGTGCGAGTGAGCCTTGATAAAGATCTTTGGTGATTTTCATTGTTAATTTTTAGCTTAATTCAAAAATAACCTGCTTTAGATTCCTGTCCAATTCTATTGGGCAACTTGCTTGACACGCATATTCAGCAAGATTCCAATCAAAACAAGTCCCATACCTACATATACTATTGCTGGGAACGTTTCCTCAAAAAAGAAGAATCCGAATATCAACGCATATACAATTCCTATGTAGGTAAGACTTGCCACTTTGGATACGTCGGAATTCTGGTAGGCAATGGTCAAGAAATACTGGGCTGTCTGAGTACAAATGCCAATAAACAGTAGAATAGCCCAATCCCATCCTACTGGATTCACCCATCCAAAAGCCGAGACGATCAGTGCAAAAGGCAGGGTGACTAGCGGGAAATAGAAGATAATTACTAGCGGATGCTCTGTATTTTTCAACTTGCGGATAACATTGTAAGCCAAGCCGGAAAATATGGCTGAAACAATCCCAACAGTCCCCCAGAACATATCTACGCGGGCATCAACTCCTTGAATAAGCAGCACTCCCGCAAAAGAAATGGCGAAGAATAGAAACTGGATTGGTTTCACTTTTTCTTTCAGCAGATACACACCAAAAAGTGTAGTGAAGATAGGAGACAAATATTGGATAGTGACGGCGCTCGCCAAGGGGATATTTTGCAATGTGTAGAAGAAGGATATCAAACCTATAGAACCTACTACACCACGGATAATAAGCCATTTTTTGTTGTTACCAAAAACATTTACCTTCTGCTTTTTCAAAACCAAATAACTGAAAATCAAAGAGAAAATAGATCGAAAAACAATAATCTCTATGGCAGGAATATGTGGAATGTATTTTACTGAGACATTCATCATAGCGAAAAATATTCCAGCCAGAAGCATGGCTTGGACACTGTTAATCTTCAAAATAATGGGTTTTAAGAGTGATGTTTTTCTAAGGAAATTGAACCTTTAATGGTTCAAAAATTATTCACAAAATCTTATAAGGCTTTCGAACCATTCCTTTCGGCTTATGTTCTAGACACTATGGCATTGAAAATAGGAAATATAGCACCGGCATTTAACCTGAAGTCTACAGGAGAAAAATCAATTGATTCTTCGAAGGATTTGAAAGGTCAAGCCTTCATACTTTATTTTTACCCAAAAGATTTCACCAAAGGGTGCACAGCTGAGGCATGTGAGTTCAGGGATCAATTTGAAGCTTTCCGTAATCTGGACATTCCTGTTTTAGGGATAAGCAAAGATGATATACCTACGCACGAAAGATTCAAGAAAGAGCATCGACTTCCTTTTGATCTGCTGTCCGATCCAAGCGGTGAAGTTTGCAAAGCATATGACGCATTGATTCCCCTAATAAAAATGCCTAAGCGAATTACCTATTTGATAGATAAGGATCATAAGATTGCAGCTGTGTTTTCGGACATGTTTGAGTCAAAGGGACATATCGAAAGTATGTTGAAGAGTATAAAGAAGTAGGTTTTAATGCTTGGAGCGGCGCGGAGGCGCAACGTTTGATATACTTCTATTTGTCAACCTAAACGCATTATCTGTCACCCTGAGCGAAGTCGAAGGGTCAGTTTAAGCTTAATTTTGAAATAGCATAGGACTATATTAGGCTGCGACTCTACTCAGCCTGACAGTGACAGGTTTAAACAGTTAAGTAAAAAAGAAATTAAATCACCAATCTCTTTTCTCCTGTTCTCGAATCTCCCCTTCTACTCTAATGTCTTGAATCTAGCGTCTAAAATCTTATAAAATCAACCCATCCTTCATCACCACTTTCCGATCAGCCATGGCGGCCAGCTCTTCATTGTGGGTGACGATTACGAATGCCTGTCCTAATTCTTTGCGGAGCGTAAAAAACAATTCATGCAACCCTCTGGCATTTTGAGTATCCAAATTTCCACTGGGCTCGTCTGCGAAAACAACTGCTGGACTGTTAATCAAAGCTCTGGCCACAGCTACTCTTTGCTGCTCTCCTCCGGAAAGTGTAGAGGGCTTGTGATCCAGTCTATGGGAAATTCCAAGCAGCTCTGCCAATTCACCGGATTTCTTGTTCAATTTCTCAGGACTCGTTTTCCCTATCAAGCCCGGAATCATAATATTCTCCTGAGCTGTAAATTCTGGTAGCAGGTTATGAAACTGAAAAATAAAACCAATTCGCTCATTCCTGAATTTTGCCAAGTCATCTCCTTTTAGATTCAGGAGTTTTTTACCATCCATCTCCAAAGATCCCTGATCGGGCTGATCTAAAGTCCCGAGAATATGAAGTAAAGTACTCTTACCAGCTCCTGAGGAGCCGACTATGGAAACAATTTCAGAAGTTAAAATTTCTAGATCTACTCCCTTTAATACTTGAAGGCTTCCATAGGATTTATGGATTCCGTTGGCTTTCAGCATGCTAACTTTTTTAATCAGTTCAAAAATAGAACATATGCCTATCTAATTGGGAAATTAAAGGCTTTTTTTAAGTAAAAAGGAAAAACTCAGGTTTGATTTATCGAGTCTTAGGACTTAACTTCGAGCAAAAATTTCCAAAGGATGAAATCGGGCATGACTGAAAAGTCGCAAGGGCTACAAACCCAACGATGCAAGATTCCATCCCGTTTCCTTGGTCACGGGACAGGTTGTGACATTTGAGAAAAAAATCATACACACATGAATATTCACGAATATCAGGCTAAAGAAGTATTAAAAGGTTACGGAGTCCGTATTCAGGAAGGTATAGTCGCCGACACACCTGAAGCAGCTCATGAAGCAGCCGTTAAGTTGAATGAGCAAACCGGTACTAGCTGGTATGTGATCAAAGCTCAAATTCACGCAGGTGGTCGTGGAAAAGGCAAAGTCAATGAAACTGGTTCGAACGGAGTGGTTCTTGCAAAGAAATTAGACGATGTCGCTGAAAAAGCTAAAAATATCCTTGGCGGCACCTTGGTTACTCACCAGACGGGACCAGAAGGTAAAGTTGTAAATAAGGTTTTGATAGCGGAGGATGTTTATTATCCAGGTGCTTCTGAACCCAAAGAATATTACTTATCTATCCTTTTGGATAGAGCTACAGGTAGCAATGTAATCATGGCCTCTACCGAAGGTGGTATGGACATCGAAGAAGTTGCTGAAAACTCTCCTGAGAAAATCATGAAAGAATGGATAGACCCTAAAGTTGGTCTTCAGCCTTTCCAAGCTAGAAAAGTAGCTTTTGGCCTAGGTCTTTCAGGTACTGCATTCAAAGAAATGGTGAAATTCATCACGGCTCTTTACAATGCTTACGAAGGAACGGACTCTTCTCAGTTTGAGATCAACCCAGTATTGAAAACGTCTGATGATAAGATTTTGGCAGTAGATGCTAAAGTAAATATCGACGATAACGCGTTGTACAGACAAAAAGGATTGGCAGCATTGAGAGATGTGGCTGAAGAAGATCCATTGGAAGTAGAAGCTGGAGAATCAGGTTTGAATTATGTGAAACTTGACGGAAACGTAGGTTGCATGGTGAACGGAGCTGGTCTTGCGATGGCTACTATGGACATGATCAAATTGGTAGGTGGCGAACCTGCTAACTTCCTAGATGTGGGAGGAGGGGCTAATGCTACTACTGTTGAGGCAGGCTTCAGAATAATCCTTCAGGATCCTAATGTAAAAGCCATACTAATCAACGTATTCGGTGGTATCGTAAGATGTGACAGAATCGCAAGTGGTGTGGTGGAAGCCTACAAATCTATCGGAGACATCAGAGTTCCTATCATCGTAAGATTACAAGGAACAAATGCTGCAGAAGGAGCTAAAATCATTGACGATTCAGGATTGAAAGTATTCTCTGCTATCACGCTGAAAGAAGCTGCTGACAAAGTACAATCTGTACTCGAAGCTTAAATTATTAAACCTGTACTGAAGATTTCTCTTCAGTACATTCCGCGCTCGTAGTTCAACTGGATAGAATATCAGATTTCGGCTCTGAGGGTTGAGGGTTCGAATCCTTCCGAGCGCACATATAACTAGGAGAAGCCTGGTTTCAGTATGATAACTTCTTGAAAGTTAAAAAATCCAGTATGTAATTGCTGAAAAATCAAGTTCGTTATCGTATTGATTTAGTAAGATTTATTAAAAACCTGTAGAGAAATTCTTTACAGGTTTTTTTGTGCCCTAAATCTCAAAATTCTCCCAACAACTCTAATTTCTTGGGTTAAGAATCCAATAATTCAGGTAGCCTGAAGGAGTTTCCAGTACTACTTTAAAAATTTCAGATTCTATACCGTTTAATGGGAAATTCATTTTGCCCTCACCTAAAGAGACCTCACCTACTAACCAATAATTGTCCAATCCGCCGGTTTTAAAATGGTTGGTTGTAGCTATCCAAACTCTGCCATTCTGCCCGTTGGATAGAGCTTTCCAAGTCATGGATATCCCTCCATTTTTCAATTCAGCTTTAAGATCAGTGGCAGCCACAGGACCGATAAATGGTGTACCGTCCAATTCCATGGCTATTTTCTTTGGAATACTTAACCCCAAGTGATGGGCAATGGAAGGCAGAATGTCCACCATTTCAGGTGTCTGCCTGAAATGGGAATTAGTGTTTTTAGAATTGGTAACTATCCAAGTGGCACGTTCTCTATCACTATGTCCACCGTGACCGAACCCATCTTCTGTTCTTCCATGATCAGTAGTGATTATTATCAGCCAATCTTCCTTATATTTCTTTTCCCGGTATTGGATAGCTTCCCAAACCCGGCCAATCTGTTCATCTACTTTTTGCAATCCATCTACCATCTGAGGGCTGTTTCCAAACTTATGTCCCATGTCATCAGAATATTCCAAGTACATCCAGGAAAGATCGGGACTTTCGGTAGAGATATAGCGTGCGGCATCTTTGGAAACTTCCTCATCGATATTATGGATATACATCTTATCCTTGTCATGAGGAAAATTTAGTGTATCCAACTCCATCCCATCAAAGAAATAGTCAAAGGCAAACCTTTCCGTTTCGGGCAAGTTGGCACCTACCAATTTGGTCCGATTGTCAAGCCAAGTAGAGAAAATTGCGGTCTTCTTGGTAGGATCGGATTCTTTGAGCATCCGGAAAATTGTCTGATAATTATAATTGGGAGCTTCTATATCATTGTCCCAAACATTGTGTTTATTAGCCCAAACGCCTATCAAAAGAGAATTATAGCCAACGGCTGAAATAGTAGGCGTTTCGGAATAACCTCCAACTTCCCCTCCCATACTAGCTATTGTAAATCCTCCCACAGCACTTATCTTATCAATATTTGGGGTAGCAACTGTATCTATGACATCAGCAGGAATTCCATCGACAATCACAAACAGTACTTTCTTCACGTTTTTTTGAGCGTATCCCTGAGCTGCAAAGAAGGTCAAAACAGCAGCCAATACAATTCTTTTCATTTTTAAATGGATTATCATTTATCTGTAATTCTTATTCCACAAAAATGGCCTGATCTTTCGCATCAAGCCATTTCCAATTGGGTGAATGTTGATTCGCCCCTAACCTTACATCCTGTACTCATACTTCCCTAGCTTATATATTTCAATTGATATTTAAAAATTATTTTCTGACAGCCTGATACACCTCATAGGTAATAAAATCTTCTTCTACTTCAGGATCAATTATCTTGAATAAAAGTTTTTGTCCCGGAAGTACAGCCCTTAATTCTCCATTTTTCGGCACAGAAATATCATCAGTCAACTGTTTCTCTAAATCAAAAAATATCAATTTATGATAATCAGGATCCATTATATTGGAGTACTTTGGATCCATCATCTTTTTTTGTTGAAATATCCCCTCTGGGATTTCAGTCACATAATCTAATGCAACCAGGCCTCCCTTCAATGAATATATTTTATGATTTCTAGAGCTTAAAAATTCTCTTCCACTAGATTTCAGATCTTTAACGGAAATTGAATTTTGATTTAAAAGATCAAAATCTCCATGACGGATATTTATTCTAGAATCCAATCTCCCTGAATTTAAATCATAAACGGTTATTTCATTATCCATTCTGGAGGTTAGATAAAGTTTTTGCTTATTTCTGTCCACAGCGTAAACAATAAAATACATAGAACTTTGGAGTGATTCATCCAATTTGCTGGAAATGGATCTGTCCGAAACAGGAGCTATACGTTTTATTCTTTGTTCTCCAACATTAAAAATTTCAATTAAATCCTTATTAAAAGGAGCATTCGGCACATAGGAATTAGAACCCGAAGGGTTTGTAATGAAGGAAAATAAAGCATCTTGACCACTTTGATTAAAAAATGGAAAAACTTCCTTTCTTCCATATATCTGAAGTTTTACACTTGATTGAAAGGGAATCCGTTCCAATTTTTGAAGGGATGTGTCATAACGAAATAAATGAGTTACTGTTTGAAGCCAAATGTTCCCGTCTTCAGAAAATCCCATGCAGTTTAAGTGGGAAACATACTGGTTGGGTCCTTCTCCCTGCAGCCGTTCATTAGCTATGATTTTTCCATTTTGATCTATCAAAACAATTCTTTCCCCTTTGGGAGAATTGATAAATCCCAAATAAAGGTCATTCTTCGGAGAATAATCCACTATAGAAACGTCCAACAAAGAGTTGATCTGGAATGAACTTACTTTAGAAAGGCTAATTTGGCATTCTACAGAAAAAGTGATTAAAAAGAACAGAAGAAAGTAGAAGGATTGAAAAGCTCTTTTCATTAGGAAATGGGTTTATGAAATTCAAAAAGAATTGATAACTATAAAGTAAAGGGATTTTTGTATAAAATCAGTTCTTAGTCAAGCTCATTTGATAAAATAGCCCGTATAGGAAGATTACCTACAGTCATTGATGTTGCACAGCAATATTGATTCTGTATTTTAACAGCTCCAAAACTAATCTTATAAATTTCAAATTAAGGTTAAACCTGTTTAGTTGATTGTAATGAATAAAAACGCTTTTCGTTCTGCGCCTTGTGTTCGGTTAAAATCATACAGTTAGAAAACCTCAGCAAATCCAAAATAGTCAGAGTGTGTTTTTGATGTCAACTATTATCCGTTTGTATAGATAATTTAAAACTTAACAAACTCAACACCATCCCTATTTTAAACTGCCAAGTCGCCTTCATCTGCTGTTGTACTAATTCCTTTTCTTCTGGCAAGAATGGCTATGCCAAATGTCAATACGCCTAAACGTCCCACAAACATCACAAAAATCAGCGTCAATTTTCCCCAGGGTGTGAGGTATCCTGTTATACCTGTGCTTAAGCCCACTGTTCCGATGGCTGATGTAGTTTCAAAAAGAATTTTATCCAAAGGCAAATCTTCAGTCATTGCCAATAGAAAAGTGGAAATAAAAATCACCGAAGCATAAAGGATAAAGACGGAAGTCGCCACGTACAGCCGTTCAAGAGGGATCACTTTTCCGAAAAATGTTACCTGTTTGTTGTTCCTAATCCTATTCCACATGATTGCAATTAGAGCAGTTAATGTGGTGGACTTCATACCCCCGCCAGTTCCCGATGGTGATGCCCCAACATACATCAAAAAAATGAGCACTAGCATAACAGCTAACGAGAAGCTGCCCAACGGAACAGTATTAAATCCAACTGTTGTGAGAGCCGTCATTGACTGAAAAAAGGAAGCCATCCATTTATTCTCTACCAGATGATCTATAGAAGGCTCAAAAAAGTAAATCATCAATGTGCCAACTGTAAGAAGCAAAAAGATTACGGCAAAAATGGTTTTAGTGGTGAATGTTACCTCTTTGGTTTTCCCTGAGATCTTGTTCCAAAAGTCGGTTACTACAATAAAACCCAACGAGCCGCAAATTGACAAAACTGAAAGTATGACATTGATGAACGTGTTGTCTGCGAACTGCTCAAAACTGTCATTGTATAACCCGAAGCCTGCAGTACAAAATGCGGAAACACTATGGAAGATACTGCTCCAGACAGCGAAATTTGGTTCAATGTCAGCCCGTGTAAACGCAATGTAAAGGAATAATGCTCCTATGGCTTCAATAAGTATTGTAAAGATGATCACTGACTTTAAAAAATCCTTGATTTCAAAACCTTTTGGCATTGTAAATTCCGCACCCAATACACGCTGGTGCCAATGGGTCAGCGGGCTTTTTTTTGAGAGTAATACAAACGAGGTAAAAGTCATATACCCGATTCCGCCTATTTGGATGAGGGCCATGATTACGAACTGACCGAACCAGTTGTATGTATCAAATAGACTGACCGTTACCAACCCTGTTGTGGAAATGGCAGAGGTTGCTATAAACAAACTATCCAGAGCAGAAACGGCTTGTTTATGAAAAAGTGGAATGCATAAAAGAAGCCAACCTATGAAAGTGTACGTCAAAAAACCATACAGCAAATTTTGTTGAGGTGAGAGGGATAATTGAAATTTTCGGTATCGTTTTATTAGCGGATACCATTTATTTGACTTTGATTTATTGCCATAGCCATTGTGTAACTTGTGTACTTGTTCCATTTTTAGATTGATTTGAAATTTAGAAATGGAAAGTATTTGAAGCAGAGATAAACAGCAGTTCCGAAAACCATCATGATAATAGTCGCAATAATCAACTGACTGATGTCCTTTAAGCCAATCCTGAAAAGGTTGGTAAGGTTTACTGCTTTCTCCATCATAAAAAAATCCCATTTCATTTTGTAACATTTTGATGCTACAAAGGTCAGTTGAAAGGGATAAGCAAAAAATCAAGGTTTAACGGCCTTATATAAAGATTTTATAAAGACTATTCAAATCTATATCCAATGCCACTTTCAGTGATAATATGCTGTGGGTGGTTGGGGTTGTCTTCCAGCTTTTTACGGATTGTCCCGACAAATACACGCAAATACTGTGTTTCATTTTGGTAGCTATAACCCCAAATTTCTTTTAAAATATATTGATGTGTCAAAACCTTGCCTTCATTCTTGGCAAAAAGTGCCAGCAGATTATATTCAGTTGAAGTAAGTTTAATCGTTTCTCCCTTTCGTTTCACAATTCGGGAAATCAAATCAATTTTAATATCTCCGCAACTGATGGTTGATCTGTTTTCCGTGTGCTGACTTCTCCTGATGGCCGAACGGATTCTTGCCAATAATTCCCCAGTGCGGAATGGTTTGGTTAAATAATCGGTTGCACCGTTGTCTAATGCCGAAACGATGTCAAGTTCATTGTCTTGCACCGACAGAATGATTATCGGCTTGTTGTACCATTCCCTCAGTTCTTTTAAAATTTCGTGTCCGCTTTTATCGGGCAATCCAATGTCAAGTAAAATCAAGTCAGGTGGATGATTTGCAGAAAAAATCAACCCCTCTTTTCCTGTGCTGGCCTGAACTACATTATAACCATTGCTCTCCAAGTTTATTTGAAGCAACTTTCTTATTTGCGGCTCATCATCTATGATGAGTATTTCTGCCTTATTCATTTTCCAAGTTGGTGTTTGGTAAAAATTCACAAGGAAACTCCACAGTAAACTTCGCACCGCCCTCCGGTACATTTTCTAGATATATCTTTCCGTTCATTGCTGCAGTAAAGCCTTTTACAATGGAAAGCCCCAAACCTGTTCCGCCAGTTGCGGTTTTGTTCAACCGGTAAAACTTATCAAAGACAAAATCAATCTCATTTTCAGGAAATCCTTGGCCATTATCTGTGATTTGAATGATGCAATTTGAATCGCTGTTATTGGCTTCAATTTTTATCGTAGAATTTTCAGTTGTATACTGTAGCGCGTTGTGAATTAAATTATAAAGTATTTGCTCAATCAGTCCGCTGTCCAATTTAAACAAGGGTAAATTTTCGTTAGGACTGAATTCAATTTTGTGATTGTTTGCTTCATCCTTGGTGTCCTTTATTACAGTAAAAATAACTTCGTTTAAATCACACCAATCGTTTTTAGGCTGAATAAAACCTGCTTCTAGCCGACTCATACTCAACAGATTTTCAACCTGTCTGTTTAAACGAAAACCTGCAATTTCAATTTCAGAATATAATTCATTTCGGTTCTTGTCGGATAGTATAGTTTTATTGTCCTTAATGGTGTCGATGGCTCCGATAATTGTTGAAATTGGCGTTCTCAATTCGTGTGAAAGAGAGTTGAGTAAGGTATTATACAATTTTATTGCTTTTACCTTTTCTTCTTCGTCTCGTTCCTTTCGTTCTACCTCTCTGATTTTATAGGTCAAAACAGCATTGATAGAAGCAATGACGAAATACATCAGGAACATAAGACCGTCTTCGGGAGTGCCTATGTGTAAAGTAAGTGTCGGCGGAATAAAACAGAAATTCCATATCAATGCACTTAATAATGCAGAAAGCAACACTGGAAAAATATCAAATAGAATTGCATTTATTGAGACGACTACTAATAGTATGAGTGCTATTGCTCTGTATCCAATATAGTCAACGGCAAAAAAAGACAAAACAGCAGTTATCACAATAAGCAATACGCTTATTATGTATTGGTTATTCTTACTGTATTTTCTTGTTCTTAGTAAGTCCAAAATTTTTGTTTCAAAGTTAGGTATTGATATATAAAGATTTTGTAAAGATGTCAGTCACCTAGGCATTGGCGAGGTTGCCTTATTCGGTTTTGCTGTAAATCGTCTAGTATGGTATGCGTAAGCAAATGTGCCAATATGGTTTGTTAAAAATGATTCGGCATCGTGGCAACCTTATTTTTTCTGTCAGGTGCTTATTGGGTGTTTGTAAGATCCAGGTCTTACTAAAGTCACTCCAAACTTTAAAAATCCAGCTGTTTTGAGTACTAGTCTAACCGAGCGTTAAGATCTCCCTTGAGACATTCTAGTGAAGGAGCCAGATTGCAGGGAAGGTAAATAAGAAGAATGAGATGTGGCTCAAAGTGTAAGAAGTGTTGGTGAAATCTAATTGGTTGTGCGGCTCTATTTCTTAGTGTTTGTGAAATCTCTCCATTTTCTGTCTTATGGATTTTCTTTCAGTTTCTGTTTTGCAAAGTTGCAATGCTTTATCAAACGCATCTTTTTCTTTGTTTTCGTCCAAGCCTTTGTATAGTTCACCTAAAAGTAGATGGTAGAAGTGATTATATTCTAATTGAAGTTTTTCGGCTTCTGCTAATGCACTTTCGTTTCCTTCGATTTTTGAAAGAGCAAATATTCTGTTTAAATCTGCAATAGGTGTATAATCGATTTTCAATAAAATATTGTACAGTTTAAAAATGCTTTCCCATTTTTCTTTAGAGTCCTTTTTAACCGTATGCCAATAAGCTATGCTTGCTTCAAGGTAATATTTTGAGACAGTCTCCCATTTCGATGCCTGTTGTAAATAGTAGAATCCTTTTTCAACTAGTTCTGTGTTCCAAATTTTTTCGTCCTGGTCTTGATAAAGGATTATTTCACCACTATCCGTTAGCCTAGCTTCTAATCGAGAGGAATGAAAGCATATCAGCGACATCAGGGAATTGGAAAAATGGGTATTTGTACGGGAGTTTTGAAGCAAAAGATAATTTAAATTCATCGCTTCAAGACAAAGTTCCTTTCTTACCAAAGTACTACTGCTTTCGGAATAATACCCTTCATTAAATAATAAATATATTGTCCGTAAAACAGAATCCAATCTGGATACCATATAGTCGTTCGATGGAATTTCCATTGGTATGTTTTCTGACCTTAACTTTTCCTTTGCTCTATGAATCCTTTTGTTAATGGTTTCTTTATTAGTCAAAAAAGCATCAGCAATTTCATCTATTCCGAAACCACATAGTATCCTTAAAGCTAAACTGATTTGTGATTTTTCTGAAATGGTTGGGTGACAAACAGCGAACAACATTTGCAATTGACTGTCAGCAATATTTTTATCGGAAAGGTCAATGCTGAGATCTTCTATCCCATTTTCTTGCAATTGCTTTGCAATTTTATCCCTAAATATGCCGTTTCTTGTAAAATGATTTTTAGCCTTGTTTTTTGCTACCTCCAAAAGCCAAGCTGAAGGGTTTTTGGGGATGCCTTTATATGGCCATGTTTCCATTGCTGTTAGAAAAGTTTCGCTCGCAATGTCTTCAGCAATTTCAATATGATCGATGCCAAATATATTGGAAAGTACAGAAACTATTTTGGAGAACTCTGATCTAAACAAGTTTGATATGATGTCATTTCTTTCCATAAAAAAGCCCCAATTCAGGGGCTTGTTGGTAGAGTTTAGTGGGTAACTATTTGTCTTACTTCAACGGTGTTTCCCTCGCCTTGCAGAACAGGCGATCCTTTCGCAAATTCGGCAGCTTCATTTGCTGATTCTGCTCTAACCGTAATATAACCGCCAAGGGTTTCCTTAATGTCCCCGAACGGGCCATTTGTAACCATTTTGTTATGGTCAACAACTTTTGCATCATCAAAAAGCAGTCCTGTTCCGCCAATAAATTTGTTTTGGGCAGCAATGCTATCCACCCAATCCTTTTGCTGTTTCATCCATTGTTGCATTTGCTCTGGTGATACTTTCCCATTTGCATTTTCGTGTCTGAAAATAAGAATGAATTCTTTCATTTTTTTAACCGTTAGTGAATATTTGTTTTATACTTCAATAACAATCCAGACTGGCTGAATTGGACATAATTGTTTAAAAAATTTTATCTGTCAAATCTTTTTCATTGAAAGGCTGAGCATTAAGAAAATCTCTTTCGGAAGTTTTTAGAGAAGAGGCAAATTGCCGGGAAGGAAGAAAAGGAGGATGGATTGTGGCTCAGAATCCTATGCTGAGAACAACTACTACACTTTCCAGACTCAAAATAAAAGACAATCTGATTATGTAGGCCAACTATTATTAATCAAAGCTTGGGATTCTAATGACCCGTCAACGGAGAAAATCCTATCAACTCAAGTTTCCACTACTTTAATTGCTAGCTGTCGTCCTGAAATATTACGAATTTGATGCGTTAGCTCCATTCAATTCTAATATTCCAAGAAAATTCTGCACTCAGCGAAGGGATTGAAAATAGATGGAACGATCTTCCACTTAGCACCCTTGTATTAGTGCGTGCCGTGATCTATTCGACAGTTCTGTCCATTTCCCTTAACATTTCCCGTGTTGCTCGAGGCACCAGATTTTAAAAGATTTTTAACCCTAAACCTTAAAAGTATAATGGCTAAATGTTTCGCATTAATAGGATGGAGTTTACCGGTAATTGAAAGTATGCAGAAGACCGGAAGACCTTTTGTAGTAGTTTCCTTTTCAGATTTTGAACCCTACGCAGCAGAAAATAATATTCCTTTCGTTTCCTATCCATTGGACGAGTGGAGTGATACTTCAAACTCAATCGATCTATTTGAAAAGTTAAAAGCTTTTGATGTGGATGTGGCTGTGCCACTTTATGAAGAAACGGTGGAATGGGCAGGAGCACTTAACTCCATTTATCGGGGTGATCCACGTGTACTCAACAGAGCATTTTTATTCCGAAACAAAGCCATGATGAAGCGAAAAGCGCTTATCGGAGGTTTACGAGTTGGGCTTTTTGAGGAAGTATTTAATAAGGAAGGTGTCAAAGCCTTTATGAAGCGACTTAATCAAGCAAACCTTCAGCTAGATGGAGAAGAGGATAGCTGGGTACACATCAAACCTTTTGCTTCTGCAGGCACTGTCGGACACAGACTCCTACGCTCAATGAGCGATGTGGATGAAAAATGTGAGGACAGTGATTTCCCATGTTTGGCAGAAAGCCATCTTCCTGGGCGTGAGTTCTCCTGTGAGGCATTTATCAATAAAGGAAAAATTCGATTTCTGAATATTACAGAATATGTAAAGCTCGGATATTCCAATTTCATTCCCGAAGGAAAATACCTGGAAAGCAAGCGTGATTTAATCCACAAAGAAGTTCAAAAAATGGTGGACATCTTCGGAATTGAATATGGAATGGTACACCCAGAGTGGTTCTTGACAGATAAGGATGAACTCAACTTTGGAGAAACTGCCTGCAGAATCCCAGGAGGACATATTTTAGAATTATGTTCAAAGTCCTACGAATTTGATGCATTAGCGGCATTTGTGATCAGTCACGATCCTAATGCAACTGAGGAGGAATTGGATGAAATCTTCCCTGCCAAAGATTTTAAGCCCAAAAACTACCATGGAAATGTGATGATTTATCCTCACAAGCGGCAGTTTTCCAAGCTTGAAATCCCAGAATCACTGAATAATGAGCCCTACTTTGTCGAGCATACGCTTATCGCTCCCTACGAAGGTCAAAAGCTAAGTGCAGATCGGGATGGTTTTGGAAATCACTTTGGTACTATCAACTTTAAAGGAGAAGACCCAGATCGTATGACTGAGTTGCTGAAGCATTACGAGGAAGAAGAGTTTTACGTATAAATTTTAAAGTAATAAATGGAATTGACCACCGATAAGGTATTTTCTAATTTTGATCAAAGTCTCCAAGAGTTTATAGACTCAGGACCGCTTACCCAAAAGGAAAAAGCCACAAAATTAGCCAGTCATATTGATATACTAAGCTTGACCAGATCTGGTCTTGCTTTTTTATATAGCAAAAGTGTAGAACTCGATCGTGCTGAATTTTTCAAAGGAACTTCCTGGAGTGATCCAGCTAAACTTGTTCCTTTTTTAGTAAAAGGAACGCTAAAGTACGGTCATCCATCTTCCAGCTTTGAGACAGTTTCCGAACTTCGGATGTTGCGTTATGCAAAAGGTGAAGATACTCATGAGGTAGTTTCAGCAAGAGATGCACAAAGCTTCTTAGAAGAAGTGGTTGTGCATAATCTGGAGTTTGCTTTGCGTGAACCAACCGAAGAAACGCGGGTGAAAATGCCAGAACGTGAGTTAAAGAAGGCTTTCAACCTGTTTGGCTTTATCATGTCTGAAATGGATTTGCAAGGGGTCTATGAAAAGTTGGTTGAGGAAATTCGCTTGATTTGCGAGCAGCGACCTATTCGAACCTCAAAAGCCCGGGAGCTAATAAGTCTGGTAAATAGAAGGTTTGACACTTCCGGAAAAACTGAAAAAGATCAGGAAATTCGGGTCTATATCCATGCATTATATGCTCCTTCCCAAGGATCCAAAGCGAACGAGGGGAAGCAAGCCTATCTTGAATTTTTGGCAGGTGCTAATGAAACAGTTTTAGCAGGTGAGGCTCATGAAATGGGTGAATATATGAATGCAACTGGACTGGTAAGTGGCTATCAGGCAGTTTTCTTGAAGCATATAGTAAAAGAACATGCGGACCTAGTTCCTATCTGTCTTAATCTTAATGACAGAGGAATTGCAGAGTGGGAGAAATATCATGAGTTAGTTTCTTCTCTGATTCTGGAAACAGTGAGCTGGAATAATTGTCAGTGCATTTATGGACTGGCTCGTATGCTAAGAAAGAATCTCTTTTCCAGAAGAGCAGTGCGTGTGGGGTTGGAAAATCTTCGCAGAATCAAGATTAATCCTCAGGTAGAAAAAAGAATATTGAAATCCTTGGTTGATCGAGATGCTGAAGTTACTGCTTTGCAATATTTGATCGGAGGAACCATCAAGGTACTTGGTCAGCCACTCGGCGTGGGTCAGGGCAATAATCCAACCTGCCAGTCCGCCCGGGGAATCAGCATGTGGAGCCAGCATTCTCCTGCCAAACTAATTGATATGATTATCACGGTGGCAACTCAGAATAACCTGATTATGCGCTTTGAAAACCAAAATCTGGTTTCCAATAATCTGATCAAAGGTCTGCTTGATCAGTTGGATTATAATCTGGATGTGGTGTCTGTAGTTTTGGTACCGCACTTGGATAAAATCTACAATGAGATGATGCGACTTTCCACCGGCAGATTAGATGATCCCCACAAATGGGTGAACCCTGCCATGTATGGTCAGTGGATTCAGGTTGGGTTTGCATCCTGTTACGATTACATGAGTAATTCCATCATGGATTACCCCGGATATTCCCGGATCTTTTATGCAGCATTTCACCCGGAATACAATGGAAACCAACAGATGGTTTATCCTAATCCTGTAGGAATTTTCATCACAAGCAATAAAGGTGATATGATAGGGTTTCATGCTGTTTCACTTTTGCGCGTGGAAAAAAGTCCTCAAGGAGAAATTCGTGCTTATTTTCTTAATCCCAACAATGAGGGTAGGCAGGACTGGGGTCAAAGCATTTTGCCTTCTGTTTATGGAAAGGGAGAAAAAAAGGGTGAGTCTTCTCTACCCTTTTACCAATTTGCAGCAAGAGTCTATGCTTTTCACTACAGTACGTTGGATGTCAAAAACAGGATTAACGATGTTCCGGCTGAGGAAATAGCCAAAGTAGAGAAGATGGGGCGAGAGAGTTGGGGTAAATCCTATTTCTGGAATCAACAAACAAAATTATGGTAAGACACTCGTCGAGAATAGAGCTAAGTCAATCCTCGCTTACGAATAATATAAACTTCATTAAAAAGAAAGTTGGTGAAGGAGTGAGAATATCTTCTGTGGTCAAAGCAAATGCTTATGGTCATGGGATTCGTGAATTTGTTAAGATGGCTGAAAAAGCGGGAGTCAATCATTTTGCTACCGCCTCGGCTTTTGAGGCAGAGGAAGTCCTAGCTGCTAAGTCTGCCAGTAGCGATGCCATGATTATGGGGATTCTTTATGATGAGGATATTGATTGGGCAGTGGAAAATGGGATTGAGTTTTATGTCTTCAATTATGCCCGCCTACCACTGGTCCTGGAATCAGCAAAAAGGCTAGGAAAGCAAGCCAAAGTTCACATAGAAGTAGAGACAGGAGCAAATCGTACTGGACTCACCAAAGGAGAGTTTCCTGCTACCTTAACTTTTTTAAAGAAACATCCAGAAGAGATAGCCTTCAAAGGCCTTTGCACCCACTTCGGTGGGGCAGAGACTTTTTCAAATCAGTTTAAGATCACGATGCAGCATGAGCGATATAAAAACTTCCTAAAGCAATGCAAGCAAAAGAACCTAATGCCTGAGATTCGACATATCGCTTGCTCAGCTGCTGCTTTGGCTTATAAGGATACCGTTTATGACATGGTAAGGATTGGAGTGGCGCAATATGGATTCTGGCCGAGTCCTGATATTTACTACATGCATTTGCAAGAAACCGGTAAGCAATCAGACGGTGCACTGAAAAGAATATTTACCTGGAAAACTGATGTGATGGACGTCCGGGATGTGGAAGCAGGTGAGTTTATTGGGTATGGCACTTCCTATCAAGCTTCCCAGGATATGAAAGTTGCGGTGATGCCGCTAGGCTATTGCAATGGCTATCCAAGAGCACAATCCAACAGCGGCCATGTGTTGATCAAAGGGAAGAAAGTACAGATCGTGGGGCTGATCAATATGAACCTTTTTATGGTAGATATCTCCAATCTTTCTGATGTTCAGGTGGGTGATGAGGTAGTCTTGGTAGGAAGGCAAAATAACAATACCATCAATATCAGTTCATTCTCACAGGTAACTCAACTTCTGAATAATGAAATGCTAAGCAGGCTGCCTGCTGCAATTCCAAGGAGCGTTGTAAAGTAGGGAGAACTGAGAATAATTTTGGAATCAATGTCTAAAACAAAGTATTCCAAATTTAGTAAAGCATAGAAGCCTTAAGGTTGAAAATGTGCAATTTAAAGCTCGATTTAACTAGTGAATGCACGTGTATGGGTAGCCGCTGCTATGAACAGGTATTCGACTATTTATAAGACTATTTAAAGTTAAATTGACGATGGCTTGGACGCGTAAAACTTAATTTATTTCACTAGAACCTAAGATCATTTCAATATCCTGTTTGGAAAGAGGTTTATGGTACAACATTTTAATCACAGGATATGATTGTGCTTTCAACTTGTCGCTTTGGTCGGTGGAGGATGTGATCATATAAAGATGAAATTGACTTATAGAATTTAGATTTATTTTTTGCAACCCATCTAAAAATTGCCATCCATTTAGAACAGGCATATTAATGTCTAACAATACAACTATAGCTCCGGTCTCGGTCCGTAGTTTTTCCAATACCTCTAAACCAATTTGTCCGTTATCACATTGGTAGCAAATAACTGAACTATCAGACTTAAGAACCATTTTTTGGATAATTAACCTAACAATTGGATCATCATCCACTATAAGTAATTTTTTGCCCATTTCTTTATCTAAAAGTTATGTCTTGTGCCTTGTCAATCATATTCTTTATAATTTCGTCCAATTCATTTGCGGAGTCCCTCAAATGTTTTAACCAGGTTACATTATCATCTGGATCTGAATTATTATCGTCAATAATATTCATTACGCCCAACATTCTCGCAAGAGGGGCCCGAACTATATGTGATTGGGTCCAGGCAATATTTTTGAGCTTTTCATTCTGAATTTCGATTTGACGCACATATTTATTTCTGCTTATTTCAAAATTCTTTCGTTCCGTGATATCATTCAAGGCTCCGACCATCCGCACAGGCGCTCCTTTCGCATCTCTTATTACAATCCCCCTGTCAATCACATCTGCAAAAGTTCCGTCATTTTTTTTATAGCGATACTCAGCAATCCAATCAGACTCGTCAGGTTTTTCGAGTGATTTATAAACACTTTGCAATACCCGCTCAAAATCATCCGGATGGATGTAGTCAGTCCATGCCTTTAGAGTTGGTGTATTTTTTTCAACTTGGTATCCAAACAGATTTTTGAACCCGGCTCCCCAATACAGAGTATTTTCCAGGATATTCCAATCCCATATCGCATCATGGGTCGCTTCCGTTACTTTTTCAAAACGTTCATTGGACTGAATCAGGAGTAATTCCCCCACTTTTCTCTCTGTAATATCTCTAAAATAAACAGACAGCCCGGTGGTGGTAGGATATACCATCACATCAAGCCATATATTTAATGTGGGATAAAACTCTTCAAAAGTCAAATTTTCCTGAGTTTCCATCGCTTTGTGATATTGGCGGTAAAAGTCAGTCTCAATGGAGTCAGGATATTCATCCCAAAGGTTTTTGCCAATCAGGCTATCTCTTTTCCTGCCTAAGACCTTTTCAGCTTCTTTGTTTAAATAGGTTAAAACCCAATCGGTATTAACATGGAAAAAAGCGTCCCCAATACTTTCCAGTATATTGATTTTCTCCTGATAGGATCTTTCAAGTTTTTCTGATGCCTGTTTACGTTCATCAATATTTTTGAAGTAAACAGATAGACCACCTTGCGTGGGATAGGCATTTATTTCGTACCATTTTCCATCTCCCTGGTAATGATATTCAAAGGACTCCTTTTGTTGAGTACGGACGACCCTTTGATACATCTTCCTAATAGGTGTATCCACGCTCGCTGGAAATAATTCCCAAATATTTTTGCCCAAAACAGCATCAGCCTTTTTTAAAAGTAAGTTCTCGGCTTCCTTGTTGAAATAAGTAAATTTCCAGTCTTTGTCAACAGCATAAAAAGCATCAGAGATACTTCCCAAAATCTCACGGATCTGGAGTTCCAACATCTTGGAAGCATGAATATCCTGGAAACTACCATAAACCCGTCGGCACTTTCCATGGATCATTTCTACATCACCAATTGCCCGAACCCACAATTCATTCTTTTTTTCGGTGACTATTATAGCTTCGAAGTCAAACTCATGACCGGTTTCAATAGATGTTTGTACAATTTCCCTTACCATTGATTGAAAATCTTCCCTGTAGAAACTAAAGCCTGTGTCTAAATTAGGCGTAAACGTTTTCGGGTTGGTTTCGTGGAGTTCGTATACCATATCTGACCAATAAAGTTTGTTGCTGGCAACATCAAATTCCCAACTTCCAATTCTAGCCAATTTTGAAGCCTGTTGGGTGAAGAAGATGTTTGAATGTTTTCTGTTTTCTTCCATTTTTCAATTATTGATCATTGGGCTACATACTTGTTGCGGAGAAACTTGTATATACTCAACTCCCACTACACTATTTCGCCAATATCTCGATTATATACAGCTCTTCACCTCTCAACTATATATAAATTAGGAATCAACTCCTTAAATAAATTTAGTAAGTGTTAGATACCTTAGGTTGAAAATGTACAATTACTATTTGGCTATGGGAGGATTAATAATTTTGCTTAATCCTCTGTACTCTTCCCGAAATACTTTGGGTCAGGCTGCCCTTTAGAAGGAAAAGTTCCACCCTTCTCCAGATGGAAATTACTGATAAGAAGCTGCTAGGTTGCTCACTAGATACTTCACTTCATGGAATATTGATCTTAAAAACTAAAATGCTAAGAACGTAAATAAAATGACAGAAAATTAGTCCTCAGTTAGGGCACTTGTTATCGCGATGCTCATAGCTAAAAGCCCTTCGCTAAAAGTATCCACAGAACACAACCTTTAAGCCGGTCTTTATATATACAGATTTTTATCTGAAAATCATAAAATTACCTGTATAATTAATATGGGCAAGACGGCATTTGGCCATATGGACAATTCAGCATTAGCCTGGTCAGGTGTTACATTCAGGGATCGATAGCCCATTTTCCGAGGTACATATATGGTTTGATGTTTAGCTACAGATAGTTGTTGAAATACCTAACTAGATAATTCTTTAAAAAACTCTTTAATATCCTCTGCTAGTAAGTCTGGTTGCTCCATCGCTGCAAAATGTCCGCCGGCTGGCATCTCAGTCCAACGTGTAATATTGAATCCTTCCTCGATATATGAACGCGGTGGCGTGGGTATCTCTTTCGGAAATTTTATAAATGCCACAGGGATTTCAATATATTCATTTTCGGCAAGTTGTAAGGGATGTTTGCTGTTCTCATTATACATTCTAATGGACGAATGAATCGTTTGGGTGATCCAATAGAGTGTCACATTTGCAAGTAATTCATCCTTTGCAAAAATGGAATTGAGATCCCCCTTGTTATCAGTCCAGGAATTAAATTTTTCAATAATCCAGGCACATAATCCTACGGGTGAGTCATTTAATCCAAAGGCTAACGTGATAGGCTTCGTACTTTGTATATATGAATAGGCAGCTTCTTTAGATGCCCAATCCAATGCATATTTTTGGAAAGCAACCACTTCATCTGTCAATTGCTCTCCTTCTTTTAAGAATGGTTTGTAAGAGCCAGGAATGTAATTTAGATGCAAACCAATTAGGTTTAGAGGGTATTTTAAGGCAAGCCAGGAGCTAACTCCGGATCCAATGTCTCCGCCCTGCGCTCCATATTTATAGTATCCTAACTCCAGCATTAATTTGTGCCATAGGTGCGCCACAAATTCTGAATTGCAGCCTTCAACCTGACTTTTCCCAGAATACCCAAATCCGATAATAGAAGGAATTACTATATCAAAAGAAATTTCTTCCTCATTAGCCAACCTAGGTATTAGCTTAAGCATTTCGATAAAGGAACCAGGCCAACCGTGAGTTATGATTAATGGAATGTTTATTTTACCCTTTCCCTTTACGTGTATAAAGTGAATATCATAACCATCAATGGTTGCAATGAAATTCGGAAAAGAATTTATTTCAGCTTCCATTTTTCTCCAGTTGAATTCGTGAAGCCAATAATTGGATAATTCTTTCATAAAAGAAAGATTTGTTCCGTATATCCAATTTGAGTTAGTTATTTCATCTGGCCAACGTGTATTTTCAATTCTCCTTTTTAAATCATCAAGAATTTCTTCGGAAATATTCGCTGTGAATGGTCTTATCATTATAATTTTTTTCAAATTTTTCTTTTGCATCTCAACTATATCGGAATACCATAGGCTTATCCCTCTTTAACATGGCATTCAATTTCATAATTAATCTCAGCACCCAGGAGAATTATAAATGTGCTAATAAACAACCATAGCATTAGAAAAATAACAGCGGAAATGGATCCGTAAATTTCACTCAAATTCCAGAAATTTCGGAGGTAAAATGAAAATGTCCAAGAAGCAATAAGCCACAAGAAAGTTGCAATAACAGCACCGGGTAACACCCACTTAAACCCTGGCCGCTTCCTTTTTGGTCCAAAATTATAAATCAGACCAATACTTCCCACCAGCACAATCCCCATGACTAGCCATCGCATCCAACTGATCAAACATGAAATCTTATCGGGTAAACCTATTTTCTCAATCAATGCCGGAAATGCCACGATCAGCGCGGCACTTAGAATAATTAGGATGATCGCACCAAAAGTAAATAATAAGGTTAGCCCGTTGTTTTTTATGATACCCCTTTTACTACTTGTCCCATAAGCAATATTTATACCCCTAAACAAGGATTTTGTCCCAAGATTGCCAATCCAAATGCCCAGCAGAATCCCCAAAAACGTACTCCAGCCAAGGGATTCTCCTTCGGGTTTGATAAAGTTGTCTACCCGATACTGAAGGATTTCGTGGGTTTGCTCCGGCATCATGGAGCTGATATTGGACACCTGCTCCTCAATTTCTTTGGGATCGATTAAAAATCCATAAATGGAAATGAGCGCCATCATTGCTGGAAAAATGGCCAAAAAACCAAAAAAACCGACTCCTGCAGCGACAATTACCACATTATTTTCGCCAATACGTCTTTTTACTTTAAGCAAAATACTTTTCCACTCAGATAATGACAGTTTAGAAATGGATGGGGCCGTTTTGTGCATAGTTCTAGTTTCAGTGGAAGCTTCAAGTAAGCAAAACGGGAAAGAGTAAGAAAAAGATAATAGTGAAAATGTCTCGGAAAAGTATACCTAGCATCTTCAACTCACATCTTCTAAAACTTTAAAAAGTTCCTAATGTGCTTATTTGCACCAAAAATGAGGATTAGTAAAAAACTTTCAACAAATAATTGCGCCGGATTCAGGAAAATAAGGTAATAAATTACTTTTAATTCAGAAAACTTCCTCATGAATGTAGCCAGGATAGCTATCCTAACCTGGATTGGATTATCAAGTAGCAGGTCCCTACTTAGGAAAATGAAACATAACCCCAAAAATTAGAACTTTTATTCATCAATTTGAAAAGAAGAAGTTCATATCAAATTAGCCGTTGGACTAGTAATCACTTAAATAAATTAACCTAGTATTTATTAAAATAAGGCTTCGTAGGCTTGTGGCAGTGATTCTATTGGCTTGATTTTGATGTCTTTAAAAAATACTTCGGCAGCTTCACTCTGCAATTGGATTTTCCCTTCATATAAAGGTATATCTATGCCTTCCTCATTCTTATATCTGGAGTTTTCTAGTACCATTACCACCTTACCATTTACAATATGAAGACTCTTGCCTTCAAAAGTTATAAGCTCGAGGGAAGTCCATCCTCCATCAGGAGTTTCATAATTCGCTGATCTAAGACAAAAGAAATCATATCCACTCTGGAAGGGACGGAAAGGTTGAGTAACATCCGCTACAGAGATCATCAATTCTCCTTCGGAGGGAAAAGATCTTATATCTATAGCAGAGCTCCCCTGACACCAAAAATCACCCATGTGACCCTCCATCACTTGAAATTCTTGGGATAGCATCCAGGATCTCCAGTATTCCACACCTGGTTCACCAATAGAATGATATAGAATTCCAGAGTCCTTTAGTAAGTCTTCGCGCGGTTCATATTTGTCCTTACCCCACCTGACCTGAAGCTTGAGAAGATAATTTCTATAACTCTTTCGGGTATAAACACTGCCATAAATCTTTCCACTCACACGTAAAACCGGTCCTTCCTGCTCGTTCAAAACCGTAAAAACTCCTGTTTCGTCCTTGTTGAATCCAATGGGACTGATCTCTACACCATTTTTATCCTTTGGTATTTTTCCATCATTTCCCAGCTTATGTCGGTAGCTAAGGTAATTCTCCCACTTACTGAGTTGCGGGTCAAGCAAATCTTCCCATTCCTCACTGAAATTAGTGTTTGAAGCGGATAAGAAAGATATAACGGTAATTATAAAAGTTAATATTAAATTCATGAAGTCACTATTATTGGTTTTGTACGATCAAAAATAGATTTTCGCAACCTGACTTTAATTGTAAAAATCCATTATTAATAAGTACATTTCATGGCAACCATTAAAAATACTGTCTGGCTGTGGAAGGTTCTTAAAATTACTATCTAGCCGTCCCAAACCTCGGTCAATCCTTTATAAAAAGACGGCAGGATTCACAGAAATTGAAAATTTCATGAAGCGATTTTTATTACATACTCCATTCAATATTTATCATTTTGAAACAGACAAATGGCAGCACCCTCTTCACAATCATACCTATTTTGAAATTATCTTTATTCTCAAAGGAAGAGGAGTACATCATCTCAATGACAACAGCTTTGACTATGAGCAGGGGGATACTTTTCTTTTAGGACCAGAGGATTATCACACCTTCGACATAATCGAATTGACTGAGTTCTGTTTTATAAGATTTAATGAGCCCTTTAGCAAAATACTCAGTATTGGGGATGAATCTTCATCTAAAAATATCATAGACACCTTGCTCCATAGCCCTAGGCAAAGCCGTGGCTCCCTAATAAAGGTAACAGGATAAAATAAAGCTGATGAGCCTACTTAGTGTGCTCGAGAGTGAGTATGAAAACCACCATTCGCCGTATTATGAGATAGTCCGTGACAGCTTGATGAGAAGCATATTGATTATTCTTGGCAGGAAACTCAGGCTATCCGAAAGCGCAGACCAGGTTTCTTCCCATTCGGATTCGGTGAAATTTATATTGATGTATATAAAGAAAAATATTTATTTTCCTTCCCGTTTGAGCATTTCAGCGCTCTCGGAGAGATTTAATCTATCCCCTAATTACATTAGCATTTTTTTTAAAAAACAGGTAGGTCAATCAATCAAGCAGTATATCTCTAACTATAGATTCGGACTTATCGAAGCCAGGCTAACCTTCAGTAAACTTTCCTTAAGCGAAATTGCCCACGAATTTAACTTTACTGACGAGAGTCATTTTTGCAGACAGTTTAAGAGATATATTGGAGTAACACCTACGGAATTCAGGAAAGGCAATAATTCATAATCCAAGAGAATTAAATAGCTAAAAAAGTAGAACCTTCAATTTCACCGCCTGTTAGTATTGTCAAACATTTCTCCGTTGACTTTGCCTTGTTACGAGCCAAAATGAAAATCGTAGGGAATGATTTGGCGACTTGACTTGCTTGAACATTATCAAATCAGGTTTTAAAAAAGCGCTTATAACGCTCTTAGCAAATAAAAAAGCAGTGGAATTTATCCACTGCCTTCGATTATTGGTACAATAAACAGATCCATCAGGTGTTTATTGCAACACAAGTTAAAAGAGCAAGTGACAGCTTAGTCTAAAAGCTCTTTCATCCCAAAAGCGTTTAATACTTTTGCGTATTCGACTTCTACAGCCTCGTTGGCGGCCTGTACAATTTTTCCTGTAGATGGATCTACGACTGTTCTCAATGGTCTTTTTCCTTGTGGTAAATTTATCAGGTTTACTACTGCATCAGCGACATCCTGAGGGTCTGGTTTTACAGTTTCAAACATTTGGTCACGGGCACTGCCCATTTTGTTTGGAACTTCTGCTATCGCGCTATAACCGTCAACTACTGAGGTATCCGACCCAAACTGAATCTTTTGAGCCATTTCTGTAGGAAACGCACCTGGCTGGATAATGGCTACATCAATGCCTAATGGCCGAACTTCATAATGCAAACCTTCACTCAAACCTTCTAAACCGAACTTAGAAGCTGCGTATACCGCTGAAAAAGGAGCTGAGAATCTTCCCCATCCACTAGAAACATTGATGATTAAACCTTCTGATTTTTTACGCATAAACGGTAATGCCAATTTCATCAATCTCCAAGGAGCGTTGACATTTACATCAAACATCCATTTAACATCCTCAGTGGTGAAACTTTCAGCGACACCAAACATCGCTGAACCTGCATTGTTAACCAACACATCAATTGTTCCCTCTTTTGCGATTATTGTGTCAATAGCGTTTTTCACACTTTCTTCATCCGTTAAGGAAACATCAAGAACAGTGATATTTTCTACCTCTGCCAAGGCTTTTGCTTTATCGGCATTTTTTCCCTTGGTATCTCTCATAGTAGCGTAAACACTATGTCCTAAAGCTGCTACAGAATGGGCTGTAAGCCATCCAAACCCACTATTTGTTCCAGTAATTAATACGGTTTTTTTGCTCATTTTCTAAATTGTTATACTAAAATTCATTTTACAATACTGACTATCCTTCTTCAGTATGATGCAAATTTAATTGGTTACTCTAGCGGTCTTATTATCAAAATCCACTGTAGAATGACCAGAATCTTAAATGATATGATCTTAGATAATAATGCAACAGATAAACTATAATTGTATCATACACGACTATCATCTTGCTATGTAATTCAAACTTTGGCGGGTTCTTATGGAGCTGAGAAACTACATCAAATCGACAAGAATAAGCGCTTGGAGCATTTTGGAGAGTTCACTTTCCGATTACGTGAAGTTTTAATTGATGCCAAAACAATCAACTTTAGTCATGCCGTCCGGATTGCTCTTATACATTGCTACCTGCTGGCTTATCCTAATTAAAAATTTGAATTTCGTCTATTAGAAATATGGAAAATGAAACTATCCGAAGCTTTTATAAATCTTAAAAATTTGAAATGACGAATGATTTGGGAGATTTTAAAGTGGCAACTATTTGAAATTTGTCTAGTTGTTGTATAGAGCCTATTCCTTTTAGCAGACCAAATTTCTATAAAGAAGTATCTTAAAGGGTAGATGTAAGATTCGTTTTGCTAACAAAATTTATGAAGTACATAAACAGGCACTTCTATTTGCAAATGCTTTAATCCCATATAACTGGGTCCCTCTTGAAGGCAATCATGAGAGCCAATTATTGTGTATTTTCACCCAAGTTTTTTCACCATTTTGGGTATGTTACCGCTTATTCCGCTTTTCAGACAGGCAATATATTATAGAACTAAATGATAATCAATTGGAGAGATTAAAATGGTGTTAGAGAAGATGTTTAGAGAGTATGCAACTGACTACGCCTCATTAATATGATTTGCTTCGAAATTTGGTTTTTGAAGTGTTGCATTTTCTTATGAAACAGCCTCACCTCATATAAATTTTAAATCAAATACGACTACAAGTCGCATGATTACAGAAGATTTTTTAGCATTGTTAGAAAGCCAATTGCCAATAGAGACTAAAGAATAAAAGCTACTGTTGGCCTCCCTTAGAGAATCCGCCAATAGTTAAGTAAGATTTACTGGGGCATGAACGCATCGATACTACGATGATCTATATTCAAAGCCTGACGTGACTTCTACCGACTGGATCGGCTCTACCTGTCCAGAAAGTGCAAGCACGGTTTGAAGTGGCACAGGTGCTCAGACAACACTGGACAGAGGTGAAAAGCCATCCGTAGATCCACGGATGGCTACTTCGGAATATATCGGCACTCCACTTTATTGGATTTACTATCTATATGTTTTCTACCTTGGTCTAAACTAATGTCAATTGAAAGATAGTTACTGTTAGTACCGCATTGCCAAAGCAACAAAATTATTCCCCATTATTTCTTCATCCTCAGTGCCCTTTTCCACCAAGGTAACTGTGCTTCCTCATGGTAACCGTAAGAATTATTTCCATAGCCATAGCCATATCCGTATCCGTATCCATAACCATACCCCTTATCTATATGAACATCATTCAGTATTCCATAAATTTTCGTTACCCCACCTTTTTCTACTAGGTTATTCAGAATCTGGGTATTTCCCTTCATGGAATACCCCTGACGGAATACGAAGAAACTGATATCGGCATAGCCAAAAAGCTCTTTGGTCTCCGATACCAACCCTACTGGAGGGCAGTCAAATATTACCACGTCGTAGGCTCTTTTGATTTCTTTGACAATTTCACTAAACTTATCCTGAAGCAATAGCTCCGCCGGGTTTGGAGGAATAGGACCTGAAAGAATCACATCCATGTTATCGTAATCTGTTTTCTTGACTACCTCTTGCCAAGGAATGTTGGAACTGAGACAGGTACTCATCCCCTTATCATTGGTCATACCAAAGTCCTCTGCGATCTTTGGCTTGCGAAGATCAAGTCCCACCAGTAAGGTCTTCTTACCCATCAGGGAATAAACGGAGGCTACATTGATCGATACAAAAGTCTTTCCCTCGCCTGAAATTGAGGAAGTAAAGAGGATGGTCAGATTATCCCTATGTGGACTTAGGTAAGACATATCCGCGCGAAGGGAGCGGAAAGATTCCGTCACCGAAGATCTGGGATTATTCATTACCGGAACGTTATCCTCAGAGGCATTTCGCCCTATCATACCTATCAAAGGCACCTTAATTTGATTTTCTAGCTCCTTTGGATCTTCTATTTTAGTATTCAGGAAATCCTTGATTGTAATAAAACCTATCGGCAAAATCAGTCCCAGAATCAAACCTATGAGTAAATTAAGACTTCTCTTTGGGGCAACAGGGGCCTGGCCTGCTTTGGCAAAATCCAAAATTGAGTTCTTAGGCATATTGGAAGCCTTGGTGATCTCAGCCTCCGCTTTCTTCTCCTGAAGGTATACGAATATATTCTGGTTGAAATTAAACTGACGCTGCATACCCAAGAGATCCCTCTCCGTTTTAGGCATAGTATTGATATCCGATTCTATCCGTCGTATGCGGGCATTGATATCAGCCAATACCGTTTCTGTATTACTTCTGGCCAAGTTTACATTCTCTTTTAACTGCTTTTTTGTATTGGCGATCCTGGTGGAATTTTCACGCACCATTGGAGCTTCATCCGTAAAATTGGATTTTATGCGGATCTGCTCTGCCTGCAGCTCTGCCAAAGCATTTACCAGAGAATTCAACAAGGGATCAGTAACACCTATAATAGAAGGAGCAACTAATTCACCGCCCTCATTATTTTCCAGATAAGAATTTAGGTTCTCATAATATTTCAGACTCATCTCCGTCTCTCCCTTTTGCCTATCCAAGTCCTGTAATCGTTGAAAAATTACAGATCCCTCCTCATTAAGATTAAATACATTGTTATCCGAGCGGTACTTCTGAAGCTTATCCTCAGAATCCTCCAACGACTGGGAAATCCCACTTAGCTGCTGATCTATAAAGCGTATAGTGCTTTCTGATGCCCTGTTTTTCTCCTTTAGCTCCCGGTTGAGATACATCTCCATTAACTTATTGATGTAATCCTCCCCCAGTCTTCTGACAGGCGTCTGTAGATTTAAGGTAAGTATGGAAGCCTGTTTATTTAATGGAGACACAGAGAGTTCCCCTTTGTAGATAAGTGCTAATGTAGGGGTATCCGTCAATTTAAAAAGGACTTTATCCCCGGGGTTGGCATAGATGGAATTGACCTTAAAGGATAAGCCTTCTTCCTCAATTTGCTCCCCAAAACTGTATACAGCTTTCTTTAACGCTACGGTATTTAACCCCGATTTATAGAAGGGGTCCTCAGGATTAAACACGCTAAAGCCTTCATCCTCAATTTTCAGTTCGAAGGAATCTTCATTCAGCACCTCTATGCTAAACATTCCTCCCACCCACTGGGGCTGCTTCCAATCTACACTAACGATAATGGGTAGTTTATCATAGAGTTGGGTGGTAGAAAGAAACCCCTCATGAAAATACTGCACATTCAGGTTCAAAGCTGAAATGGTCTCCTCTGCAAGGGAATAGGATTTGAGTATACCTATTTCATTTTCTATATTGCTTTTACCCTGCATTGAAAATCCTGCTGATTCGAATAAGTCCGTACCCAGACTGGCCTTATCATCTTCTACCAATATGCTGGACTGTACACTGTAGATATTGGTAGCATAGCGGTTAAATAGAAAAGCAGAGACCAATCCTGCCAACATAAAAGCCAATATGATTGGCCAGTATTGTAAGTAATTAAATAATAGTACTTTCAGATCTATTTCATCCTCCTTCTGCACCATAAAAGGATTGGGCCCGGCATTGGGAGTGGTTGGAGTATTCGGGTACATATAAATGCTTATTTAATTAGATTCAGGATCAGGGCTAGGGCAGTGACTGCAGAGATAACCAAGGCAAGGGATTGTGCCGCATTCTCCCCTGCTCCCACTTCCCTTACCTTCATAGGCTCTGCATAGAGTTGATCATTGGGCTGTATAAAATAAAAGGGGGATTCCACTACCTGCCTATCTATCAGATTAATTCTATGTAGTCTTGTCCCATCAGGATACTGACGTATCAAAAGAATCTCGTCCCGCTTAGCCACTGTACTCAGATCCCCTGCATTGGCGATGGCTTCAAAGATGGTCATCCTGTCCTGCAGAACCACAAACTTACCAGGTGTTCTGAATTCCCCCAAAGCTGCGTAACGAATCCCACCTAACTTTACTTTAACATAGAGTTCCGTGGTAACGTACACTCTCAGCTTTTCTTCTATCAGAATTCTGGCTTCCTCCAGACTTTTATCCTTCACATTCACCTCTCCCACTATAGGTAAGCGTATATTCCCGTTGACGTCCACAGTATATCCCGTCATGTAGTAAATATCCCCTCCGGACTGACTGGCAACATTTCCCATCTGACTAGAACCTCCTACAGCTTTATTATTAAAGCCGTTCTCAACCATATCATCCACAGTCTGCACATTCACATCTATGATATCGTTGTATTGAAGCTTGTACTCGGGTATTTCGTAAGTAATCAACTCCCCGTCTTCTATGGGCGTATTTCCCTCCAGATTCTGAAGGTAGATGATCTTCTCATTTGATATACAGCCAAAAGCTAAAAGAAAAGTAAGGGACAATATCACTCCCCTTGACAAGTACTTCATATATGCATTTTTTAATATTTCTATAGAAATCTGCGCAAACTTAAACATTTAACGGTAAATATTGATTTTTTTTAACAGATTGGCAAAATCTGAATTGATTTCAATAATCAACGTCATAATTTATATTATTTAAGACATTTATTCTACAGTAATTGTCTGGCCTTTTCCAGATCTTCTGCGGTATCTATTGCCACAGTCTGATGCTCTGTCTGTACCATGCGGATTCTATACCCATTTTCCAAGAGCCTTAGCTGCTCCAGCATTTCTATGGATTCCAGCTCGCTCTTTGGCAGACTAGTAAAAGAACTAAGTACTTCTCTCCTGTATGCATAAATGCCCACATGCTTCCAGTAGGATCCATTATCTGACTTGTCCCTGTTATATGGTATGATGGATCTAGAAAAATAAAGGGCATCTCCCCAGAGATCTACTACTACTTTCACCAGATTTGGATTTTCTGCTTCTGCAGCTGTAATCCGGGTTTTCAATGAGGCTACATCCACTCTTTTATCTTCAAAAACATTCACAAGATCCATTAAAGATTTTCTGTCCTGAAAGGGCTCATCTCCCTGCACGTTGACGATGATCTCAGCATCCACGGAATCCAGTGCCTCAGCAATTCTATCAGACCCACTCTGATGTTCAATCCTGCTAAGAAACACTGTACCCCCTATATCTTCAATCTGCTTTTTGATCTCCAAGTGATCAGTAACTACCCACACTTCATCAAAGACCCCGGCGTCCACTGTACTTAAATAGGTACGCTGGATAACAGATCTGCCTCCTAAATCTTGAACTAGCTTGGAAGGTAGTCTGGTGGATGCATACCTGGCGGGAATCAATGCTGCAGCTTTTGGCATAGTCTAAAGAGGGGGTATTGATTGGCTTTGGTTCTTTTTTAATAGGTAAATAAATAGAATTATCTGCAATCTTACCAGCAACCAAAATTTCTTTACTTGCCAAAACAGCAGACCGAAGAAGGGCGAATACTAATGATATGGCAGGACAGGCTAATACGGGCTAAATTTCCGAGTTACTCAAATCCTAAAATACTTTTGGCTCTTGATGGGTAACAATGCGAATTTACCTACCACTAACTTTTCTTTCTGGAATTTACGGGCTTCAAATAATCCTAATGTACTTCCTTAAATGATCGGTCTCCTGTCATCACAGCAGTATACTTTTACTTTACCTGGAATACCTTTATCAGTTTCCGGAAAAAGCTCGGCTGGCTTTTTTTAATCTTCTTCTTTTTGGACTCTAAGTCATCACCGTAGTAATTGTACATGTATTTATTGTTTTGGGAATACAAGTAGGTGTTCCCGTAACCATAATTATAACCTTCGTAGTGGTAGCCTGAATTGACAATGCCATTAAATACTCCATACACATTCTTTACCTGCTTGTTATTGAATAAGTCATTGATCATCACCAAATGGTCCTTCATGGTGTAATTCTGCCTTACCACATACAGATTGATATCGAATAATCTCATCAGATCTATGGTCTCGGACACCAATCCCATGGGTGGAGTATCAAAAATCACCACATCAAATTTTGATTCAAGGTAATCTAGAAATTCTGTCAATTTTGCAGTCTGTAGAAGCTCCGCAGGATTGGGAGGGATAATACCGGAAGGCACAAACCATAGGTTTTCATTCGTAGTGGGCAGGATGATTTCGTCTGCGCCTACCTTGCCTATCAGATACGTGGATAAGCCTACCCGGTCCGATTGATCAAAATAAGATGCCAGCTTGGGTCTCCTCAAGTCACCTCCGACTACAACTGTCTTCTTAGACCCTAAAGCCATCGCAGAAGCAAGATTCAGGGAAGTAAAGGTCTTCCCTTCTCCCGATACGGAGGAAGTCACTAGGATCTTTTTAGTGTTTTTTCCGCTAGCCAGATAGGTGATAGCGGAGCGCAGAGACCTAAAGGATTCCGCCACAGCCGACTTGGGAAAATCTAGAACTACCTTATTGGTATCCTTTTGGCTAAAACCAACTATACCCAGCTGTGGAATCATAAAGTGCTTTTTCAGATCACGCTGATCCTTGATGGTATCATCAAAAATATCCCGAATCACTACAAATCCGAATGGCAGCAAAAATCCCAACACAATAGCCAAACCATAGTTCTGCTGCTTCTTTGGGAAGATCAGCGTTCCCTTGCGGGCAGCATCCAAAATGGCATTATCAGACACATTGGAAGCCATAGCAATGCCTGCCTCTGCACGCTTCTCCAACAAATAGGTATATAAGGATTCCCTAAGTTTGAATTCCCTGAAAATCCCTGAATATTCTGATTCGGATTCGGGAAGAGTAGAAAACTCCGCGTCATAAAACCGTATATCTCGCTGTATACTATTCTTTTTTTGCTTGGTATTCTCTATCAGATTGACCACATTTTCGAAGAGCGCATCCTGCACCTTGTCCATTTGTACATCAATCTTCTGAACCTCTGGATGATTTTCATTCACTGTGGCTAGCAATTTTCTTCTATCCTGAGAAAGTGTTACCAAGGTTTGAATAAGCCCATTTAACAAAGGATCGGGAACACCAATTACAGATGGTGCTATTACATCCGAAAAATCTTTGCTCTTTTTCTCCATGTAAGAGCGAATCTGTTCAAAATACTCCAACTGGTAATCAATCTCTGAATTCATCTCATCCAAATTATTCATCTTACCAAGAATATTTGTGAATTCTGCCGACACATCCAGCAACTTGTTATCTACCTTGAAATCCTGTAATTCCCGCTCTTTTTGCTGCAGTGAATCTTCCAAAAAGCCCAATTGCTCCTCGATAAAAGCCAATGTGTTCTCCTGTATTTTATTCTTTTCGTTTAGATCGTAGTCTATATAGGATTCCATAAGCGCATTGATGTAATCCCTTCCTTTTTCCACGACCTTGGTAGTGGTACTCAGCCGAAGCACAGAACTGTATTCATTCTGTAAACTCACCTGAATGGATTTTGCATAATTGTCCTCCAACGTACTGGGATTCCTCAACTTAAACACCAATTGCTCATTGATCCTACCGGGATTCACCAGGTGCACCACAAACTTTGATTTGGAGGTTTCTATCTCCTCCCCGAATGAGTAAGTCTTGTTGTAAATGGATTCGTCTCCTGCTGCCATCGCAGAATTAAAATCCATCAACCCAGGTTCCTCCTGAGCCAATCTAAATGTCTTCTCGGAAAGTATTTCCAATTGAACAGGCACTTCTGAAACCTGAAAATGAGTCCAATCCACCTCTACATATATAGGAGATCTATCGTATAGCTCAACTGCTTTAATATTTGTTTTTGCAAAATACTCCACATCGAAGTGAAGTTTTTTCAATGCTTCATGGGCCAATCCTTTGGATTTCAATCGGAGAATATCGTTTTCAAGATTCAGTCCGGTGGAAAAAATATTGGATCTATCCAGAATACGTGCTTCGGGAGAAGTGTTGGTCTTGATGACCATGGAGCCGGATACCTCGTACTCATCCACCGTATAGCGGTGGAAAAGGAAAGTAGCAATGAGAAACAGGATAATAAAAAGTAGATACCAGGGCCAATAGCGGATATACTTGGCCATCACATACCTGATTTCCAGTGCCTTCTCCTCGTTGTCTAGCTGGCTTAAATCTAATTTCTCCATATTACCTAGTTACCTGTTACTAAGTTAATAATTAAGAGCGTGGATGCCAGTAAACCTGCAAATAGTGCAAGCGAAGCAGTTAAGTTATCAGCATTACCAAACTGCCTGATGTTCATAGGTTCAAGATATAAAATATCATTTGGCTGGATGAAGTAGAATGGACTAGCCAGTAAAGCCCGGTCGTTTAGATTGATCTGGTGAATCTTGGTTCCACCATCGTATTGACGTACGATAAACAGTTTATTTTTCTTCCCCAGAATGGTGGTTTCCCCTGAGTTAGCCAAGGCATCGAAAATGGTTGCCCTATTCTTATAGATCACATTGACTCCCACAGAATTAAACTCTCCAAGAGTGGTATATCTAATCCCGGCTATCCTTAGCTTGACATAAATTTCATTTTTGAAAAACTTATTGATTTCCACCTGAACTTTATTTTTTGCCTCTTCCTCGTTTAGCCCAGCGATTTTTATTTTTCCCAGCTTCGGCACCTCCACATTTCCTTCCTGGTCAATAGAATATCCCCTGAAGTACAAAGGATCTGAACCACCCCCGCC